>Ga0210003_1002886_pt1 | contig 14245 bp, 12 predicted proteins | sample LantaG_FD_182804 | JGI IMG/M metagenome (GOLD analysis project Ga0210003, IMG submission 182804) | Deep subsurface microbial communities from Baltic Sea to uncover new lineages of life (NeLLi) - Landsort_02402 metaG (SPAdes) (version 2) | ecosystem: Environmental > Aquatic > Marine > Oceanic >... | reverse complement strand
TCTCTCTCTCTCTCTCTCTCTCTCTCTCTCTCTCTCTCTCTCTCTCTCTCTCTCTCTCTCTCTCTCTCTCTCTCTCTCTCTCTCTCTCTCTCTCTCTCTCTCTCTCTCTCTCTCTCTCTCTCTCTTCATCATTTTCGATGCTGCTTTTCCCGTTCTTCTGCTCTTTCTTTCCCGCTTTTTTCTGTCTCTAACGCAGAGAACGACGATAATATCACACTAAAAACCATAACACACTCCAGGCCATCTCCGGCATCTTCGGCATGAACCTCGTCAACGGCAACGAGGACTCGCATGCCGTCTTCGTCGCGACGAGCGTCGGCTCCTCGGTCGGGGCCGTCGCCGTCTTCGCCCTGATCTTCGCCGTGTGCAAGAAGCGCGGGCTGATCTAGAGAGCGAGAGAGAGGGGGGAGAGAAGAGAAGAACTGTTTTTTTATTTGGTCTGTACTTTTTTGTGTTGAACCGAATCTGTTCCCCAGCGTTGACGCGAAGAAAAAAAAGAGGAGAAAGGAAAAAGGGGTCGGGGTTGAAGAGAGAGAGAGAGAGAGAGAAGAGAGAGAACGAAGAGCGAGAGAGCGAGAGCACATTTGCTCGAGAAAAAAAATCAAAAGAGCTTCTCTCTCCAAGTCTCCTTCTCTCACTCGACCCCTCATCAATCACTCTCTCAACTAGGGAGCTCGAGAGAGACGATGATGTCCGATCGCTCCACGGGCAGCGGCGCCGGAGGAGGCGGAGGACGTGGAGACGAGGGCGGAGAGAAGCAACAGGCACCGCCGATCCCTCAAGCTCCGCTCCCTCCTCCTCCTCCTCCGCCGCTTCCGCCGGCGATGCCGTCGGTGGCTCGCTTCTCGCGCCCGCCGCTCCCGCGCCTCGACGTCTCGACGCTCAGCGGCCTCCCGGCCTCCATGACGGCGGGGCCCATGTCTGCTCGCTCCGCGGGATGGAGCGCAGAGAGCTCCGCGGGGGCCACGCCAAGAACAGGAACGCCGGCGATGGGAGGCGTCGTCGGCGCAACGGCGTCCTCGACGACCTCGACCTCGACCTCGACGGCGTCGCCAAACGCCACCGCTGCCTCCCCCGCGGCAGCCCCGTCCCCGCTCTCGCGCTCGGGATCCAGGAGGAACCTCGCCGCCGCCGCCGCAGCAGCGAACGCAGGGACGGCGCCGTCGTCGTCATCGAACGCTGCTCCCAACGCTGGTGCTTCTTCTTCTTCTTCTTCGACGTCGACGACGCCCAAGGCGGGAGGAGGAACTGCTTCTTCTCTGCCTTCCCCCGCGGCCGCTCCTTTTTCTTTTTTCCCTTCTTCTTCTTCCGCTGCTCCTGCCCCTGTCGCCGCTGCTGCTGCCGCGCCTCTGCCTCATCACCCCCCTTCTGCTCCGCCTTCCTCCTCTTCCGTCGAGCCGCGCTCCGTGGGGCCCTCCACCCGCCCGACGCTCGACGCGCCGGCGCTCGACACGGTCGGCCTGCTCCGCCGCGCGGGCAAGACGCCGCTGCGGACGCTCTCCCGCGGTGGGGCGCTCTTCGACGTCGCCAAGGGCGGCGGCGGAGCAGGAGCGGGGGCGGGAGCGATGGCGGGGGCGGGCGCGCCAGCGAAGAGCAAGCTCGCTCCCCCTCCTTCAACAGCAGCAGCAGGGCAAACGACGACGACGGATCCTGCTTCCGGCCAAGCTCCAGCAGCAGCGGCGGCGGCAACAGCGCCTCACCCTCACCCTCATTCGACCGCCGTCGGCGCCGCCGCGGCCGCCGCCGCCGCCGCGCTCCGAGGGGCTGCCGCCGCCGCGGCCAGGGCCGTGCACCTCCACAGCCACCACCTGCCACCCCCGCCGCAGCCCCCCTTGAAGCCGCAGTCCTCGCTGTCGTTCCTCCCGGCGCCGGAGGCGCGCATCTTCAGGCAGCTCCCAGACCCAGCGGCACTCGCCTTTGCCCGCGGAGGCGGAGGCGGAGGCGGAGGGACTTCTCCTCTTCAATCAGCCCCGAGGCCCTCCGACCTGGGCACGGTCTGGCTCCTCCTGCGGCCCGACGGCTCCCCGGCCACGCGCGTCGCCGTCGACCGCGCGGCGCTGGGCCAGGCCCTGCGCCTCGCGCCGCGCGACGTCAGGCTGCTCGACCCGCAGGTCGCGGCGTCCTACCCTTCGGCGGTGCTGGCCCGCGGCGCCGCGCTGCTGCTGCGGCTGGAGCACGTGCAGGCGATCGTGACGCGGGGGTGGTGCCTGCTGGCGGTGAGTAGTGCTCTCTCTCTCTCTTTGGTTGGGGTTTCGGAGAGGAAAAAAGAACTTTTTTTCTCAACCTCGACCTCTCTCTTGGTAAAAAAAAAAAAAACTCGAAAAACAAAACAAAACAAAAAAACAGGTCCCTCCCCCGGAAGAGGGCGAAGGGGTCAGGGCCGCCGCGGCCGCCTTCGCCGCCGATTTGCAGGAGCAGCTCCGCGCCGAGGCCGCCGGGGACTTCTCGCACGTGCGAAGCGGAGGAGAAGGGTTTGGCGTGTCCGGGGGGATGCCTCCGCCGCAGTTCACCTCTTCCTCTCTCTCCTCGTTCGCCGCTCCCCTTGCTTCTTCGTTCTCCACTGCGACGACGGCGACGACGGGGACTTTCACTGGCGGCTCCAACGGCAGCCTCCGAAACACCAGCAGCAACAGCAACAGCAGCGGCGGCGGCTCGGCGCCCTACGTCGCGGGACCGCTCGCGAGGCAGCTGCTCAAGCAGCAGCAAGGACAAGAACAGCAGCTGCTCCTGTCGTCGCCCGCGGCGGCCCTGCTCCTTGGCATCGGCGGCGCTCCTTCGTCTACGAGGACGAGGACGACGACGACGACGACGACGACTTCGACCAAGGGACCCCTCCCCGTCGCGGCCCTCATCGCCAGCCGCCAGCGAGAGGAGGCCCTCGCGGCCTCCCGCAGGAGGCAGCTCCGCGCCCTGCCCTTTGAATTACGGGTCCTAGAGGCCTGCCTCGACTCTTCCGCGACGCTGTTCTCGGCGCTGACCGACGCGATCGAGCGCGCGGCCGCTCCCTGCCTGCGGACGCCCACGGCCGCCAAGCTGACCACCGACTTTCTGAAAAGAATGCGCGCGCTCAAGCAGCGCATCGTCGTGACGAAGGTGAAGCTGGAGACGATCAAGGAGGTGCTCGACAAGCTGCTGGACGACGACAGCGACATGGCGAATTTGGACCTGACGCTTCGGGCCGAGACGGAGGAGACGAGGGCGGCCGAGGCCTTGGCGGCGGCGGCTTCGGTGGGCGAAGAAAAGAGCGGCGGCAACGAACTGAACGACGACGCGGCCGCCGCCGCCATCGCGGCCGTCGCGGCCGTCGCGGCGCACCTCGACCGCAGGTCGATCTCCGCCACCAGCCCCGCAGCGGCGCTGGCCTCTTACGTCTCGACGGCGACGGCGACGGCGACGGGGCACGGCCCGCCGTCATCGTCGGGGGGCGTCGTCGGACCTTTCGACCCCTCCTCGGGAATCCCGCCGCCGCCCAAGGCCGCTTCGATCAGCGGCAGCGTGCGCAGCGGGCGCGAGAGCAGCAGCAGCAAGAAGAAGCTCGGGAAAGGGAAAGCGCTCGCCATCCTGGCGCGGAGGGCCCTGCTGCGGAGGAGGCGCAGCAGCGGCCGCGGCGGCGGCGGCGGCGGCAAGGGAGGCGGGAGCAGCGTCGACGAGTTTGGCGGCGGCGGCGGCGGCGAAGACGACAACGACGACGACGACGACGAACACTCCCCTGCCCCCTCGGCCAACGGCGACAACCCCGACGACTCCGACGACGAGTCCCTCCCCGACCCGGAGGAGGCCGTCGAGATGATGCTCGAGGCCTACTCGGCCCGCATGGCCGGATCGCTCTCGCGCCTCGAGGCAGTCGCTGAGCTTTTGGAAGGCGTCGAGGCCCTGCTCGACCTCGAGCTCGACGTGTTTCGGAACGCGAATCTCGCGTTGCGGATCGTCTTCTCGGCCTTCGGGCTCGTCGCTCTGTCCGTCTACGCCTTCACGGGCTTCTGGGCGATGAACATGCGAGAACGCACGAAAATGGGCGTCGACGAGGAGAAGTTCACGGACGACGAAAAGGCGGCCCTGCTCGAAGGCCAGGGCTGGACGGTGACCGGCGCCGGAGGCGCGATCAAGCTGTTCCCCCCCGGGTCGCATCAGGCCTTCGTGGCCTGGTCCACCGGGATCTGCGCCGTCGCCGTGGGGGCCCTGCTGGTTTTCGGGGCCTGGGCGAGGTGGGGCGTGGGGCTGGGGCTGACGACGCGGGCGAAAGGGGGGAAGAGAGGGGCGAGGAGGAAGCGGCGGCGGATGGGGAGGTGGCAGCTGTTTGGGAGGAGGAAGCAGAGCGGAGGAGGTGGCAGTGGAAGCGGAGCTGCGGGTTCCGCTTCTTCTTCCAGGGGCGCTGCGACGACGCCGCTGTTCCCTCCTTCTTCTGCGGCAGTGCCCCGGAAAGGCGGCGGCGGCGGCGGCGGCGGCGGCGTAATGCTGAGCGGGAGCAGCTCGGTGGTCTCGCTCGCCGGGAGCGACGACGGAGGTGGAGGAGTCGGAGGAGGCGGAGGAGGAAACGGCAACAACGGAAACAGCGGCGGTCGCTCGAGCGGCCTGCTCGCCCGAGTCGCCAAGGGCAGGGCCGCCGCGGGCCAGCTCCGGCAGAGGCTCGCTCGGGGGATGAGCAGAGCAGGAGGAGCAGGGACCGGAGGGACCGGGGGGAGGCACGGCCTTCGTTTCGTGTATTTGTAAAAAGCTCTTTGTCTTGGCGGCCTTTCGGGAAGGCGTTGAAAAAAAAAAGAGAAAGAGAGGAAAAAGAGGTCGGGGGGGTCGGGGTCGAGAATTTTCTTAGAATTTCTCAGAAATCACTCTCTCTGCTCGACGGAAAGAACGAGCGACCGACCGACCGACCGACGGACGAGCAAGGCGTACCTTCCATCGAAGTCGATTCGCCCCCCGCGCGCGCTCTCTCTCCTTCTCTCCATCCAGTATCTCTCTCGCGCGCTGCTACTGAACACGCCTCAGAATGAAGATCACCACGTTTGTGGTCCGTCTGCCCGAAGGCGTGACGCTCGAGGTCCGTTTGAGAGAAGAGAATGAATAAAATGAGGTTGATGGCTGGTTTTTTCTTCCTCTTCTTCTTCCAAATCCTTCTGTCGACCGCTCGCGATGAAGAGGGAGAGAGAGAGAGCGCGCTCCGTTCACGCTCTCGCTCTCGTTTCATTCGCTGCCTCTCAACGCGAAAGGCGCTGACATGGACGAATTAGCGAATTCGAATGCATAAACCACAGAGAGCAGGCCGGGAAAGCGGTAGAAGAGAAAGCGATGCGAAATCAGAGAGGAATTCGCGACGACGATGATGAGCTGACAGCTTTGCTTCCTTTTTTTTTCATTCTCTCTCCCTCTCTCTCTCAACCTCGACCTCCTCTCTCTCTTTTCACCTCAAACACCAACGAACAGCACCTCTACAACTCCTTCCTCGCGCACGACACCCTGCTCCACTACCACCGCGCCCTGGCCAGGAACGACATCGTCGCGTACGGGCCCTTCGAGCTGGCCAGCCCGAAGGAGGTGGACGAGGAGACGGCCGTGGCCGGGATGAAGGCCGTCGCCGCCGCCGCCGCCGCCGCCGCCGCTTCTTCTTCTTCGTCGTCAACTCCTGCTTCCGCTTCGGCTGCCCTCCCCGAGACCTGGGACCCTGCCCTGCCCTTCTTCAAGCGCAAGGCCTCCGTGCTGATGCCCCTGGCCGCTCCGAGACCCTTACAGATGGCCGTGGGCACCTCGGTGATCAAGCTGAGGCTGAGGCAGTCGGTGGCGGTGCTGCGGAGGGCCAAGGTCTTTGACGACGACGACGACGACGACGGAAACGACAAGCAGCGATTGAGCGGCGTCGAGGCGCCGCTCGACCTGATCGAGTTCCGCTCCGCGCCGCGGCTCTGGGTGCCCGGGTCCAGGGACCAGTCGCTGGGCAGGACCAGCATGCTGGCCTCGTACGAGGAGATCGTCGACGGCGACGACGACGGGAAGAAGAAGGCGGACGGCGGCGGCGGCGTCATCGCGGCGGCGGAGGAGAGGGAGGTCCCTGCGCCCGTCGCGGCCGAGCTGACGCCGCTGCACTTGTCGCCGCGCAGGCTGCGAAGCCGCTCCGCCTCGCTCGCCGGCGAGGTAGCCGCCCCGAACTCTCCTCCCCCGATCCGCCAGCGCGTCCGCATAGACGTCACGGCCACGGCAGACTTCAACCCGGAGGGGTGGATGGCGACCTTCAAGAGGCCGCTGGAGTCGGTGATGCTGACGATGGTACTTTTTTTTTATTTTCGGAGTTTTTTTCTCCGAGTTTTTTTTTTCGGAAGAAGAAGGAACTCTCACCCCCTCTCCTCCTCCTCCCCTTCCCCAAATAAAAAAAACAAAAAAAACAGCAAATGAAATCCGCCAGGGGCATGGCCAACTGGTTCGGCGCCTGCGCCGCCTCCGACGCAGGGGTCGGTCCCTTGTTCCCCGACCTCTCGACGATGCCCGAGCTCGTCGCGCCCCGCCTCCCGAAGGAGCTCATCTATCTCGAAACCAGGAGAATCAGCCTCGACGGTCCCCCGGGGCTCTCTCGGGGTTTGACGGTGGAGGAGTCTCAGGAGCTGATGGACCATGCTGCAAAAGGGAGCGAGAGGGCGTCGGAGGTGGCCGCGGCCGCGGCGGCGGTTGCGGCGGCGGCCGTCGCGGCAGAGGTGGCCGCGGAGAGCAGCGGCAAGAGAGGGAAGAAAGGTGTTTCATCGAAGTCGACGAAGGCTTTTTCGAAAACTGCTGCTGCCGCTTCTCCTGTTGCTGCTGCCGTTCCCGCCGTCCCCGCCAGCTCCGACGAGCCCGTCACGCCCGAGCGCGAGATCGGGGGAGCTCTTTCTCTGTCGCGCGTGTCGCTGGCGTCGTCGGTCGAGTCGTTCCACTCTGCGGCCTCGGAGCTCGCCGAGAGAGTCTCGAGCTTTTCGGCCTTGAGCGACGACGGCGAGGGCGAGAAGGAAGAAAGCTCCTCCTCTTCTCCCTCTGCTCCTCCTTCTTCTTCGCTGTTCCCTGCGACGCCCGCGCGGAGCTCCAGGGCACCCGCCGCCGACGGGAAGGTCACGGTCTCCACGACTCCGTCGAGCGTCAAGCGCGTGCTGCGGATGCCGAGGTGGCTTGTTCCCGGAGGGAGCGGGAACGGGAACGGGAGCGGAACCGGCGCGCCGCCGAGGAGGTCGAGGTCGTCGGCATCGCTCTCGGAGCAAGCCAACGAGACTTCCTCCTCTTCTTCTTCTTCCTCTTCTTCGCGGCCCAAGTCAGCGCCCGGGGGAAGCTTCAACGAGCGCGAACAACAACAGCGGCTGGCTCAGCAGCAGCAGCAGCAGCAGTCGGCGCGAAAGCCTGTGCTGGCGTGGCTGCGGCCCAAGTCGGCCAAGGCTTGAAAGCCGGAGAGAGAGAAAGAAAGAGTTGACCCTTTTTTGAGTTTTGTTTCCATTTTCACGAAGCGTCCGGTTTTCCTTTGATTTCGTTTTTTTATCTCATTATAGCCGGAGCGAAACAAAGAAGTGAAGAGAGGGAGAGAGTTGAGAGAGGGAGAGAATTGAGAGAGATAATTGACAGAGAGAGAGAGAGAGTTTCCCCCCTTTTTTTATTGCCTGAACTTTATCAAATCCTTTTCTGTTTTTCGAGATTGCAAAACACAAAACCAAAAGAGCACGCGCACCAGATGCCAAAAAGGAAAGAAAAGAAGAAGAACCACGGGGGGAGAGGAATCCTAGAAGTTACAAGAAGGAGAAGAAAACGAGAAAAGAGAGATCACTTTTTCCCCTCTATCGCTGAGAAGAAAAAAACTCGTTCCCTTTCTCCGCACTTCTTCTCCCCCCACACCCCGCCTCGGGCGCGATGGACGGCACCAAGCCAGGAGACGGCTCCGAGGCGGCCAATGATGGGGACGCCGCGGGGACAGCGAAAGCGACGGCAGCGGGAGCCAGAAGCAACGGCGACGACGCTTTCGCTTCCGCTGCCGCCTTTCCTCCTCCTCCTCACCTCCAAGCCGCCGCCGCCGCCCCGCGCTCCTCCAAGCGCGCCACGCGCATGACCGAGAGGATGCGCGCGTCGCAGCAGGACGTCGTCGCCAGGGGCTGGTCGAGGCGCAGCGACGACGGAGGAGGAGGAGGAGGAGGAGGAGGAGGAGGAGGAGGAGGAGGAGGAGCAGGTGCGTCAAACACCGCCGCCGCTCCTCGCCCCAAGAAGGCGCGAAAGAGGCCCTTCCGCCCTCCATCACGCGAAGGAGCTGCGGAGGAGGAGGCAGCAGCAGCGATGACGACGCCTTCTCCTGCCGAGGCGGCGAACGAGGCGGCCAGAAGGGGCGGAGGAGGAGGCGCGGGGGCGGGCTCGAGGAAGCCGAGGCTGACTCCTTTGCGAGTCGAAAAAGAGAAAGCGGCGACGACGACAAAGACAACCGCAGCGGCAGCATCCAAACCCTCGCCGCTGCCCTCCTCTCTCGCGACGAGGAGCTCCGCGAGGCGTGCCGCGGCCCTGGAGGCGGCGCGCGTGTTTGCCGAGGCGAATGGCGGAGCAGGGACGACGGCTGCGGGAGGAGGAGGAGGAAGAGGAGTTGCCGCGGCGACGACGACGACAGCAACAGCTCCTCTTCCGTCTCTTCTTCCTCGCCCTCCTCCTCCCTCGGTCATCTCGGTCGAGGCCGCGGCCGTCTCCCCGCGCGTCGCCGCGGCGCCTTCCGCGCCAGCTGCCGAAAAGGAGGAGAGACAGAAAGAGAAAGAGGCGCCGGGAGAGCTCAAGTCGCAAGCTGCCGCCGCTGCTCCTGCCGCTCCTCCTCCGCAGCCGACGCTGCCGCCGCTGCCGCCGCCCGTCGCTCCCCCTCGCCCTCCCCCTCCTCCTCTTCCGAGGCAGCCCTCGCTGCTGCCTCTCCCTCCAGGGATCGCCGCGGCGGCGGCCATCGCAGCCAGAGGAGGAGGAGGAGGAAGGGGAGAGGAGTTTGCCTTTGTCGCTCCCCCCGCTCCTCCCTCGCTCGCGGCCGCAGCGGCAGTCCCTCGTTCTTCTTCTCGCCCCTCGTCTCGCGGTCGCCCCTCCTACCCTCCTCTCCCCGGCTCTGAGGCCCCCCTCTCCTACTCCGAGACGATCAAGCGAGCCCTCGCCCTCGGGCAGCAGCGCGGCAGGGCCTCTTCTGCTGCTGCCGCTGCGGCTGCTGCTGGTGTTCTCGGAGCTTCCTCCTCCTCGATTTCCGCCGCCGCAGCGGCAGAGGCCGCAGAGGCCTCCGCGCTCCGCGCCTCGGCCCACGCCCTCGAGGTCGCCGCCCGCGCCTCGGCTCTCGAGAGCGCAGAGGCGCAGCTGGCAGCGCACTACCGCAGGCAGCTCGGGGACGCGGGCTTCGCTGTGGCGGGGGAAGGTCCGGGCTGCTCCTTCTCCCCGTCGTCGCTGGCGGCGCTCGCTCCTCCTGCTCCCCCTGTCGGTTCCGCCGTCGCCGCCGCCGCCGCCGCCGCCAACGATGCCGCCGCCGCAGCTGCTGCTGCTGCTGCCGCTGCTGCTGCTGCTGCCGCTGCTGCTGCTGCCGCTGCTGCTGCTCCCTCGCCTTCCCCTGCTCCGCGCCCGCCGCCGGTGACGACCGGGATTACCGCCGCCGCAGGCGCCGGCCTGATGCTTCCACCGCCGCCGCCGCCGCCGAGGGAAGGAGGTGGAGGTGGAGGTGGTGGAGGTGGAGGTGGAGGTGGAGGATTAGCAAAGAGGAAGGGGAGGGGGAAGGGCAAGCACCAGCGCCAGCCGCCCCGCTCCGACGCCGCCGCCGCAGCAGCAGCAGCAGCGCTGCTGCCGCCGCCTCTGCCGCCGCTTCTCCAGCGCTCCCTCTCGGTCTCGCACTCGGCCTCCTCCTGGCTTCCTCCCCTGCCTCCCGCGGCCCCTCTCCCTCCCGCAGCGCCGACGCCGCTCCGGCCCTTCGCCGCTCCTCCTCCGCCTCCGCCGCCTCCGCCTCCGCCGCCTCCGTTCCCGCCGTTCCCGGACAACAGAGCCCGCAGCAGGCCGCCCCCTCCGGCGCTCTCCCCGTTCCCGCGGCCACAGCAGCTTCAGGTTCAGCAGCAAGGGCGGCGGCAGCAGCAGCAGCAGCAGCAGCAGCAGCAGGCTCCCTCCCCTTCCCCCTCGCCCCGCGCCGAGAGGGAAGCGTCGCCGCTCCCCTCGATGGACGCCGTCTTCCGCGACCTCCCCTCGGTCGGGGAGATGGAGCCGTTCCTCAGGCTCGAGAGCTTCGAGCGGCTGTTCAGGGAGCTCGAGGAAGGGAACGGGGTGCTGTTTTAGAGAAAGAGAGGAGAGTTAAGAGGAAGAAGAAGAGGAAATGAAAGAGAAGAGAAAAAAAACGAAGAAAAACGAAAAAAAAACGAAAAAACTTCTTGAGCGACTTTTGGAGAACTTTTTTATTTATTATTAGGAAAAAAGAATACTTGCAATTAGGGAGGAAAAAAAGCACAAGCGAACGCCAAAATACACTATTTAAAACTCGCTCGCGACGGCGGCGACAGCGAGCTCAAACCTCGAGAACGACGAAGACGAAGACGAAGCGCCGCCGCCGGCGCCGCAGGCGCTCCATCGAGCCCACTCCCGCAGCTCCTCCCCCGACTCTTCGGAGATGCGTTCGAGGCGGGCGCTGCCCCTCGCCGAAGCCTCCCTGGCAGCCCTGGCGACCGCCTCGGCCCTGAAGGAGCTGTAGCGAGCGGCGCTTGGAGGGGGAGGAGGAGGAGGAGGACGGGAAGAAACAGCAGAAGAAGAAGAAGCGGCAGCGGCGGCAGCGGCGGCAGAGGCGGCAGCAGCCGCGGCCCTCGCCCTCGCTCTCTCGGCCGAGGCGGCGGCCCGCGCCCCCGCGAGCGCCCGAAACTCCTCCCTCCTGGCCCTCTCCACCGCCTGCGCCGCCGACCAGGCCCTCTCCTCGAGCTCGTAGATCGCCTCCAGAAGCGCGGCCTGCCGCTGCGACTGGGAAAGCAACTTCATGTCGGTGCCCTTTCGCTGCTGCTGCCGCATCTCGCGCCATTCCCGGCGGAACGTCGCGAGCGGCCCCTCCGCCGCCGCATCCCGCAGTGCCAGCTTCGCGAGCTCCAGCAACCTGTGCGCCTCCACCCTCTCGATCATCAGCTTCGTGGCATTTTTTTTGCGCTCGCTGATCTTGTGGAGGGCCGACCAGCGCTCGTCGGCGAGCGCGGAGGCGTCCTGCAGGGCCCGGAGCGCGGAGTCCTCGCCGCTCTCGGCGCTCGCGAGCGCCGCCTGCGCCGCCGCGACTCTCATTCTCTTCCCCTCCTCTTGTTCCTCTTCGTCTCTTTCTTTCAGCTCATCCAGCGCGGCCGCCGCGGCCGCCCTGCGCCCCCGCTCGGCGGCGAGCTCCTTCCTTCGCGCCCGCTCGAGCTCGAGCGCGGAGCGGAGCCTCTCCTTCGCGACCCGCTTCTCGGCCTCGCGCGGCGTCTCGGCGTACGAGCCCCTGAGGGCGTGCTTGGAGCCCTCGGCGAAGGAGATGGAGGGGGATTTCTTGCTGCTGCTGCTGCTGCTGCTGCTGCTGCTGCTGCTGCTGCGAGAAGAAGAAGAAGAAGAAGAAGAAGAAGAAGACGGAGAAGAGGCAGAAGAAGAAGGGTGAGCGTTTCCGTCGTCGTCCTTTTCTTCCTCCTCTCCTCCTCGCTTGTTCTTCTTCTTGAGGCAGCTGCGGAGAGGGGAGCGGGGGGGAAGAGGGGGGCTGCTGCTCGTTGAGCGCCTCTCCTCCGCTGCTTTCCTGCTGCTGTTTCTTTTGAAGACGGGGGACAGAGAGGAGAAGAGTCTTGTGATGGCGGAGAAGGTCCCCGCCGGGGAGGGGGAGGAGCCGGCCGGGGCTGAGTGTTTTTTTTTTGAGAGAGGGACAGATTTTTTTTTTCGAAAAAGCAGAGTGGGTGAGAGAGAGAGAGGGGGGACGAGCAAGTTCCGAAAACGTCGAATTGCAATCTGTTCCTGCTCCTCCGAAAGAGAGTCTGTCGAGCCTTTCCGTGCCTCTCTCTTGCAACATGAGGGACAAAACAATCAAAAACACTCTTCTCGTGGAGTTGAAACTCCAAAAAAGCGCTTCAGAGGGTGCGAAACCGACGCTTTTCGAGAGCAATGGGCGTTTCGCTTGCAAGCGTGGGGACCGCCGATGCCGTCTCCGTCGACGATGCTCTTTCCGAATCCCTCTTTCTCTCTCTCTCCATTTCTCTCTCTTCTCCGCGCACCTTCGAAGCCCCCGCCGCCGCAGAGGAGAGGAAGCATAGATTGATGAATGAAATAACTCGACCGCGGGGGGGAATTGGCAGGAGAGCGCTGTTATTGGCAAGGAAAGAGAGAGCGCGCGCGAAAAAAAAGTGGGACTGCTTGCTCTAGTAAACAGGAAGGGATGACGGAAATGAAAGAGAGTGACGATTTTTTCTTCTTCCTTTTTTTTTTTTTGGCTCTGGTTGTTGTTTTTTCATTTTGCAAGTACTCTGCTCCCTCGCGCGCGCGCGCACACACACATACACCGATGACCACTCCCCCACCCGTCGCTCTCTCTCGAATCAGAAAGCCAGCTTTGGGAGGCCGTTTCAGTAAACTCAGTTTTTTTTTGTTGCTGTTCTTGATGCGCTCTCTCTCTCTCTCTCTCTCTCTTTTCTCTCTCTAAGACCCCCGAACAGTCAAAAACTATCTCTTTCTCTGTCTCTTTCTCCCTTTCCTTCACCACGCCTCCGCGTCCGGGAAGCGCGCCAGCGTCGCCCCGGCCTCGGCCAGGTCTTTGGCGACCTTCTTGCGGCGGTAGAAGATCGGGCAGTCGCGCGAGGTGCAGAGCACGTCGGCGTGGAGGGAGCTGCGAGGAAGAAGTTTTCGGAGTTTTTTTTTGATAAGTTTCGTGAGTTTTTTTTTTTTCGAATTCGGGTTTTTTTTTCTCCTTCTTCGAAGTGCCGGCAAACTCGACAAAAAAAACTTCCACTCACCCCTGGCACCGCTGGCATTGCGTCCACAGCGACGCGAACGCGTCCTCCAGGGCCGTCGCGGCCCCCAGCGCCCTCGAATAGATCTCGGCGCGGCGAGGGGCGCAGTGCTTGCAGAGCGCGGAGCCGGCGTCGCTCCCGTCGCCGTCCCCTCCGTTGCAGTTTTCCTTTTTCGCCGCAACGACTTCCGGCAGCGGCGCCTTGCACCCCAGGCACGTCTTCTTGACCTTGGCGAACCGCATGATCCCTCCCGCGGCCGCCGTGGGCGTCGACAGCGCGATCGAACGCGTGTGCTCCCCCTGCAGCAGCTCGCGCGGGTTCTTCATCAGGGGCTCGAAGATGCGGAGTAAAGGTTGGGCGAGGTGGTGGTCGAGGTAGTGTTGGGCATCGATCGGCAGCGCGTGGTCCAGGGCCCAGACCGGATCCTCGGCCTTCTCCCAGGCCTTGGCTCCCTTGGCGGCGCGGACGATGACGTAGGCGACGCGGTCGCCTTTTTTTATTTGAGGTTTTGGTGTTTTTTTTTTTTTTTTTTTTTTTTTTTTTGAAAGAGAAAAAAGGGTGAGTTTTTTTTCTTTTTCGTTTTTTCGTTTTTCTTCGACTTTTTCTCTCTCTCTCTTCCACAAAAGAAAAACCAAAACTCCGACTCCTCACCCAGGTTGGGCGCCGTGGCCGCGTCGCGCGCGCGCATCCTCTTGGCCAGCTCGACGTGCGCGGCCTTGACCTGTTGTTATTGTTGTTGTTGTTGTTGGTGGTGGTGGTGGTGGAGGGGTGAAGGGAATAGAGTGAAGAAGAGGGTGAGATTGAGACCCTTTTTTTCGTTCGACCCTCGACTCGCGCGCGACTGCGGAGAAAAAGAACCCGAAAACGAAAAAAAAAACTTTTCCTCCTTACGTCATACTCCGTCTTCGACAGCGCCTTGGTGATCACCAGCAGCGACAGGTCCAGCCTGTTCATCAGCAGATCGGAGATCGTCGCTTTCACGTACGCTGCGGCCCCGGGGACGTCCCGGTCGATGAGCAGCTTGTCTAAACAGGTTCCGACGACTCGCCTGACAAGAGCGCAGTTGTCCCGCCTCACGGTCTCGATACCTTTCGTGTCCATCTTGTCCCACTTCTCCGGCACCGTCCACAGCAGGCCCGCATAGCGCTTCTTGGAGATCAAGAGATAGGGGTTGTAGACCTTTTCGAACTCGAGCTTGATAGGTTTCGCAAAAGTCGCGGAAACGTGTTCTGCGGCTTCTCGGCCCAGGTCCATCGCCTGCGCGACGTCGCCCACGCGGAAGTCGACCATGACCGAGTCGGTGTCGCCGTAGACGACCTGATGAGAAAGAGGAAGGG
>Ga0210003_1002884_pt1 | contig 14251 bp, 28 predicted proteins | sample LantaG_FD_182804 | JGI IMG/M metagenome (GOLD analysis project Ga0210003, IMG submission 182804) | Deep subsurface microbial communities from Baltic Sea to uncover new lineages of life (NeLLi) - Landsort_02402 metaG (SPAdes) (version 2) | ecosystem: Environmental > Aquatic > Marine > Oceanic >... | reverse complement strand
ATTCCTGTCGGGGGTTCCAAATAATGAAGGGAGTTTTATATGGCTAATGGAGAGAATCAAAATGGGGAGAAAGAGGATTTAAGTTTTCTTCTTGACTCTAGTTATCCACTTCTTCAAAAACTAAGAGAAACTTGTCCAGGAACTTTTAAACATTCACAGGCTCTAATGGGTTTAGTTGAAGGAGTAAGTATTGCTTTAAGTTTAGACGTAGCATTTATGAAAATAACTGCACAATATCATGATGTTGGAAAAATGATAAATCCAAAATATTTTTCAGAGAATCAGTTGTCAGATGAAAATGCTCATGATAAACTAGATCCAATTATTAGCTATCATTTGATAACTAGACATGTTGCCGACTCTGCACTTATTTTATTAAATGATATAAATTTTCCAAGGGAATTAATTAAGATTGTTTGTCAACATCATGGAACAAGCATTCTCTCTTACTTCTTTCAAAAATCAAAAAGTCAGGTTGAGGATCATTATAGATATAAGTGTGAAAAACCAACTTGTGTTGAGTCAGCAATTATCATGATTTGTGATCAAATTGAAGCAAGATCAAGATCTGAAATACAAGCTGGAAAAGGTCAATTTGATCCAACAGAAATAATTGAGGATACTATAAACCATTTATTAAGTGACGGCCAATTAAATGAAGTCGTAATGAGATTGGGTGACCTACAAAAAATAAAAGATGCATTAGCAAAAGAGTTAGAAGGCACTTTTCAAAAACGAGTTGATTATAAGAAAGTAAAGATCGAGAAAGAAGTAAGTTCAGAGAAAGTATAATGCGTATATGTTGGGATAATCTAGAAGGAATTCGCCTTTCTAAAACAGGTTTTCTTATAAAAAATAGTATAGCGCTTATTTATAAAGATAAGTGTATTATTTGTGGTCAATCATATTTAACAGAAAAAAGAAGACCTAGTAAATATTGTAGTCATGAGTGTGTATATAAATCTGAAGAATTTAGAAAAAAATTATCTATAGCAAACTCTGGAAAGAATAATAGTATGTATAATCAAACACACACAAGACAAACCAGAGAAAAAATTTCTAAAAATAGAAAAGGAAAACTTGTAGGAAAAGATAATCCCAATTATGGTGGATTAACAGAAAAACACAGAAAAAATATTTCTAGATCAAAACTTGGATCTAAACTTTCCATAGAAACAAAAAATAAAATGTCAAAAATAAGGAAAGGAAAACAAATTGGGCAGGAGAATCCAATGTGGAAAGGTGGTATTTCTTCTGAACCGTACTGTGAAATATGGCTAGATAATGACTATAAAGAATCAATAAAGAAACGAGATGATTATCAATGTCTTAATCCAGAATGTAACAGAACTCATAAGAAACTTTGTATTCATCATATTGATTATATTAAGAAAAATTGTCATCCATTTAATTTAATAACCATTTGTACTTCTTGTAACGGAAAAGCAAATAAAGATAGAAAATGGCATAAGTTTTGGTATAAGGCAATTATCTATAATAGATATTTAAAAAAATAAGGAGAACAAAATACAAATGACTATATTCTTGTTTTACGAGGAGGTGTCCCATGACTAGGTAAACCAAAGGAGGTGATAACTAATCATGGGCAAATCTTCACAAAAAAGTGGTAAAAGTCGTAAGCACGGGCGCTTAGCTCGTAAACCTTCTCATAATCGTTATAATAATGAACGTCGTTGGGAAAAGAATAAAGCTAAAAGACAAGCAAAACATCAAAAAGCATTAGAAAAAAAATCTGCTAGAAAAGCAGACTAGGATTCGCGCTGGAGTTCTGAGGGATACACGGCACCCTGTGATTGCAGGAACTAAGTCGCTGTAAACGAATCTGAACTCCGGCGCTAACTTCCTCCAGAAAAAGATAAGGCGGTATCGCCAAGTGGACTAAGGCTCCAGATTGCAAATCTGGTATCGGGAGTTCAAATCTCTCTACCGCCTCCACTAAGAGAAAGAGAGGTATAAAGTGAAAAGAATAATTATTGTATTAGTGAGTTTAATATTTTTGATTGCAACTGCTAGTCCAGCGATTTGCAAAAACCAAAGAAATCGCAACACCCAAAATCGTAACTATAAAGAACGTCCAGATAATCGGCATCAACAGAACAACCGCTGGAATCCAAAACATCGCAGCCATAAATATAAGAATCATTATGATAATGGTCGTAGACATAGCTATAAGGGTCATTATAGATCTTGGGATGACTGGAATAGATACTCAAGAAGGAATCCATATATGCAAAAACATGGAACATATTACTACGAAAACAATGTACACTTAATGTTCAAATTTTGTGATCCTGATACAGGAGGGTGTTTCTTCTTTTCAATTGGAAGGTAACCAGAAATAATGAAAGGAGTTATAGTGAACTTAAGAAAAGTTTTAACTTATTGTTTACTTTTTATTTTTATTTCATCAACAGCACTAGCATTATCCTTTTCAATATCAGTTGATGAGATAACCAAATCAATTCAAAATGAACCTGAAAAATGGGTCATAACAAGTTATAAAGCAGTATTTTTTGGTGATTCTGAAAAAGCAAAATATGCAAAAAATAGAGCATTTCCACATTCAGATGATAATGCAGAGATGGTATTAGGTTTTAATTTATATAATGAATACGTAAATTTAGAAGTTCCATTAAAAAGACGTTATAAAGGAAATGATCTACAAAAGCTTATACGAACTATCAAAATACATAAATACAATAAATATAAAAAAGAGTTAGGAATTAAAGATAAAGTTGTAATAAAAGAAGTTGAAAAACCTAAACAAACAAGAGGTATTAAAAAATTATATTAACTGTTACGGGTGCGTCACTCAGTCTGGACGAGAGTACCGGCCTTTTAAGCCGGAGGAGAATTTCTCCCGCGTAGGTTCAAATCCTACCGCACCCACCATTATACTTCTTTAGTTTCTGATAGTTCAATTATATTTTCTCTATCCCCACCCCTACGAAGATAATCTTTTCCACCATCCACAAAAATTGATCTACAATTACATTCAACAAAATCATGTCGAGATGTTGATTCTATAATATCTCGACAAAGTGCACACTTTGCTCTATTACGAACTATTACTGTTTTTTTTGCCATTTTAAATTACTCCTTATCCAAATTATCTGGATCGAATAGAATTGGTTTAAAATCAGATGAATCATCAATTGTCAAATTCTTGACTGTAACCCTCCCATTAATAACTCCAACTTTTACACTTTCTGGAAGCACAAGAAAATCTTGCTTAATAATTCGGCGAACATGATTTGTCAACCCCTCTCTTATATTACGATGATGAAAAACAGAATCTTTAAGTTGAAGAACTAATATATCATCTTCTTCTAATTTCACTTTTTTTAAATCTTCAATTTCGATCATCTTAGTACTCCTCATTTTTCTCAAATCCTTCGCTGATCATTACTTTAGCAAAATCGCTTCCATCTTCCAACCAAATAGTTGCACCATATCTTCCATAAATACCTGGTATTTTTGAGCTTCTAAACAAAAGATCTTTATTCAATAACAATTCAGCTGCCCTTTTTGTTGCTCTCCCTCCATGTTCTGCTTCAAGCTCATTTCTAGGTCTCCAAGTTTCGGGGGCATCATAATCAGCTATCCGAAATCTCTGGTTCATTTTAATACCAAAACCCAAATCAAGTTCTGCATCGACTGTATCAGCATCAACAACTCGAGTTACTTTTCCTTTATATTGATATAATCCTGTAACTCCAATTCCTTGTTTCATTTCATAAATTTCTGCCATGTTAGTTACCACTCCTTTTTTGAAATTCTTTTTTTTCTTTCCATTGCTAACATCATTCTCAATTTTGTTATACACGAATGTTTAATTTTTCCAGTCCTAAACCCACTTCCAGTCAGATAATTCATCACAACTTTAATCTTATCTTTTGATGTTGTTGATATATTACCCAAATATTTTTGCAATTGAGCACAACACCATTCAGATCTTGTCGCCCATTGTCCTAATAAAGACTCTCTAACTTTTTGCCATTCAGGAGATTTTACTAAAACATTTTTTGGATTTTCATCGCTCATTATAATATTCCTTGTGCTATTTTTTTACATTCTGAACATCTACTTACCAGATCAAAGAATGATTTTCGCACATCTATTTTAACTACTCGATCTCTCTCATTTAGTGTATTTACGCAGTTCTCAAAATCAGATGAACTCATGGGTGTCTTATGATTATATTCCCTGTTAACCATCTCATCCGCTAGAGCATCATGTCGTTCCTTCAATGATTCCGGTTCAAACAGATTGTTATTTAAATAACCTCTTATTTTTTTGCCTTTTTTAATAGTTCCTAAAAACATATGACACTCTAGATGCTCACCACATAAATGTTTTTGGCACAAAAATTTTGGTTCAACCATCCACATTCTCATTTTGATTTCCTTTAATATAAAATGTGTTTTAAAATAAAACTAGTTTTATCGTCAGAAATTAATCTTGAATCATTCAACATTGGACTTCCATCTTTATCATATCTTCTATATGGTACTGTATATAAAGTTGATAATTTAGGATCAAGCCCCAATGTTGCAAGATAATTCCAAACAATACTTCTTCCAGCTAAATATTCATCATCTAGAGTTGTTTTCTTGAGAAATTTTCCATCAATCAGTTTATTTTCTAAACCTGGAGGAATATTAAGAGCAGAAAAGAAATATCCAAAAGTAAATCCTTTTTCATTCATATGTTCTTTAAGATTATACAACAAATCTATATTTTTCAAAAAATCACTTTCCGATAGATATGGCAAATCAGAAATCATATTAATAGATATAATAATATTTTTTCTGAGATATTTTTTAATTTGATCAAATGATCTGATTATATCTTCTTTTCTGTACCCTTTATCTATATAATTTAAAGCAAAATCATCCATAGATTCCATTCCAACTTTTATAACTGATATATATTTATTCAATTTTTCTAAATACTTTTTATCAAGAAGATTGTTAATACTTGAATAAATAGTAATTTTAATATCATTCTTAACCAACTTCTTTAAAATAGATTCAGTTTTGTCATTAAATAAAAAACAGCTATCTGCAATAAATATTGAATTTGATCTATGTCTTGAGAGAGTATTTAAAATGGATTTTACAACAAAGTCTGGATTACTATTTTTTATAGTATTGATATTTGGAAATATATTATAACTGCAAAACTTACACTTATTCCACCAACAATGACTATTAAAGATATAAGTTGTGTTAAAGTCGCTATACCTTTTTTTTATTAAAAATGTTTCATATTGTCTTCCCGGAAAACGAACCAAATCCTGTATATAGTCTCTCTCACAATTCCAAAAAGTACTAAAATCATTTTTAGTAATTAAAGTATCCTTCCACTCTTTTAAAATTTTATATAGATCTGTAGTTAAATCAACAAACCCCCTTACAAAAATTATATTTTTTTGATGTTCTTCAGTTGCGCCCATTACTTTTAACATTCTTCTAAGTTCTTGAATAGAATAATTAAAAACAAGATTGCCTCCAAATATAACTTTAATTCCATTTTTAAGAACATAATAAATTAAAGATAAATCAAAAACATCTAATGAACCACTATAAAATAGATAGTCACCTTTTATACTTTTTAGAAATTCTTCTTTATAACCAATAGTAGAAAAATATATTTTTATAAACGGAAAACACAAAAAATTAAAAAAAGAAAGTTTTTTATTTTGAGTAACGATCTTTTTAGCAAGTTCTGAAGTTTTATTTGATGCTGAATGGGATGCATTAAATATAGCATCGCTAAAGTGAACATCAAATCTGCCATCTCTCAAAAGATTTTCAGTTAAAACTCTTGATGCAAGAGAAAATCCCCAATCAGAACTAGGAGAAACTGAATATGTGACTTGCATATAAATTCCTTTATGTTGTAAGATTTACTCGATTAAACCAACCTCGCATAAACTTCTCTTGAACTGGATTTTCCTTCATATAATTAAGATAAAAGTTTCCTTGTAAAACATTCAGAACTTTCAACAATAATTCTTCTTCGTTTTGATCAAGAATATAATCTAAAGCCCTTAATGATGCAGAACCAATATACCCGTCAACTTTAAGATCATCAAATAGTTTTTCATTTCTATTTAAATAATTAAGACTTTCTTGTAGAAATTTTGCTGCTCGACTTCTCCCCATATTAACTGCAGTATCAAACATCTCATCCGCAATTGCTTGACTATTAACATCATCAAGTTTATTAGAATTCCAATAGTATTTTTTATAGAAATCATGAACACTATTTTGCAGTAGTGGTAGTTGTTTTAAGATTGCTGGAAAATCAGCATGACTCTTCATAGAGTCAATGATCTCCCAACCTTCCCATGTAGGGTTATACCTTCGAGAAATTCCTTTATAAGTCTCTCCTCCTGCGTCGTCTGGGTCATTTCCGTAGCCACCTTCGTGCCCCATTGTTTTTTCATATGCTGGTACAAATTCTGGCATTTTATTTTCTCCTCTAAAAAGGATCAATATCCTCTTCGATTTTTTTGCAATTTATTAAATCATTTTTTCTTTTCAAAAAAGATAAAAAGTCTGAAAATCCCATTTTCTTTTTTGCTGCCCATTGAAAACACGGAGCAGTATCATATAAATAAACATACCTATCTTGATCAACCGCAACAGCTCCACAAAATTTTTTTGTTGTTACTTGATATATTGTTCGTTTATATATTTTAGGCATCTAAAACCACATACCTTCTTTTTACTCTTCGTTTTTTATGATCTATTCGTAGTTTATCTAATTCTTTTTTTGCTTCATTAATATCTGTAAATTCAAGTTTACCTTTTGGCATTCCAATGGGCCAATGTTCTATAAACTTCCACCCAATAATTAATCTTCTTTTTTGAATATAATACTTTCGATCTACTTCATCAAAGAGTAATCTGAAATCTTTATCTGGATCCCATCCACCACAAGGCATTGACATACTACACCTCCACCCATTCTTGCTTCTCTTTATCCCAATAACATCTGTAAGAATCATCATCACTGTGTGTTGTTGAGACTTCAATAAACTCACAATCGAGTTGAAGATTGCTAGCAGTGAATCTATGTTTAACTCCTGGTTTTACTCTGTATGCAGAACCAGGACTAAGAATCAATCTTCTTATTAAATCATCTACTTCAATATCTAAAACAAGTTCGCCAGTCATAACATAGAAGGTTTCATCTTTTATTTTATGGTAATGAAAATTTCCACCCGAAGACCATTGTCCAGCATTAATAGTTAATATCTTTCCACAATATTTTTCATTATTTTCAAACCATTCTTCTTTACCCCAATCCTTTAGATGAATATGAGGTAACGCATCTTCATCAATTTCATTAGGTTTTTTCATCGTTTTTCTCCTTTAAACATTTACATAAAACATTCGCATTTCTTAATGCATCGAGAATAGCAACAACATGATTTCCTGTTGCTCCACTATACATTTGACTACCAGATGAATGTATATCAAATGGTAATCCAATATCCCAATGTCTAATACATTTCCAAACTGCATTAAACTCAGGCGTGTCTAATTCTTCTGGTAAAGGATCTCTCCAATTTTCACTCATTTCGTTTCTCCTTAGATAATCTAATTCTTATAAAATTACAACCTAAATGCTTTTCTATTTCTTCTTGTCTTTGAGTATCTTTTTCCGATAGATTTCCATTTGTATTAAAATGTGCCTCTTCATCAACCTCATTGACACAATGGCAAACTTTTCATAACAATTCCTTATATGTGAGGAAGCATATTTAAAATAGAATAAAATTCAGCTCTACACTGACCATGATTCATCATATCACCGTACATATTTGCAATTGCACATTTATCAACATAAAGAAGAATTCCAATTCCTTCAACTGAGTTTTTCTTGATGGTATTATAATGAAGTTGTATAGCCTCTGAAATTATTCCGGTTATATTTCTCATAGTCTGAATATCATTTCCAAGTTCTCCCTCTAATATATTCTGTTCATTCAATATATCCATAGTATCATTAATTAATCTATCTAAATCAGATAATGAACAATCACAAATAATACCAACATACATTGGCCACCCCTTAATAATATTATATTTTCTTACTATAAGGGGAGAGAAATGCTTCATAATTAAATTAGTATTTACATTTTCAAAAACCCCTTTTGCTATAGTTTTTTGTCTCTCTTTACTTCTTGATCCGCTTTCTGGATTAGTCATTCTTTCTCCTTTCAAATTCCTCTATTTCATTTTTGATTTCATCTTCAAATTCCTCAGGAAGATAGAAAATTATTTTTCCAGAAAAATTAAACCACAATGCCTCTGGAAATTTTTCTAGAATATATTGCTCTTCTATATAATCCTCCGTCTGAATTTCTATAACTTTTTTAGCTTTCATCACCTTAGTATCCTTTTTACTTTTTGTTCTAATACACTTAGTTTTTATCTTTAACTATACATCCATCCCATTATATTGATCTAACTTGTTTTCATTTGCTAACTCTTTCCATCTAGCAATTCTTTTATTTCTTTCTGCTTCTTCCATCAAATCTAATGTATATGGTACTCGATTATCTCTACCAATTTTATGTCGTTCATATTCTATTAATGCAAAGCATTGCCACGCCACATGTGCTAAATGATGTAACCCACTTTCATCATCGTATTTTTCACCCCGTAACCATTTAATAAAATGTCTCCATAATGGTCCTATAACTTTTTTCCATGGCATTCCTTTCCACCAGTTATCATCATCATATTTAATTGTACCATATGTATATACTTGAGCTAATTGATCTAGAGGATAACCTGGTAATAAATCAAAACGATTTTTTCCTTCATCAAACCTTGCTGCTTCTTCTTTTCCAAGAATTGATGCTTCTTTTTCATTTCGTATATAATTTCTCATTCCACCTTGAGTTTTTCCTTCAGTTAGGGGTTTTGTTTTTATTTCACTCCCCTCATATATCATTGCCATCTTTTTTTCTCCTTTCAAGCAATTCATCAATAGCATTTATAATAGTTGGATAATATACTAAAATTGAACTGATGTTTGTTAAAGTGATCAATTCTTTTTTAATCGCTTCTCTTGCTTCTATTAGTTCATCATTTCGTCTTGGTTCCCCAGTTCTATCAATCATTTCCATTTAACAACCCTCAACGCTTGTAAAGTATTTTTCAACCAAATAGCATGCTTGTTCTTCATCATGGCACCAAGTGTTTACTGTCTGCTGAACAAATGGATGTTGACATTGATAATCATTCAAGTCTTTAGCAAACCCAATAACTGATTTTTCAGGATACATATAATACCATGCCAACTCGAAAAATGAACCAAGTAATGGTTTAGATGGATCATATTGATTCATATTAACAATTCCAATACTTGACCTTTGAACATAAGTAAGATCTTTTGGTACAAGCAAATCAATCCCAAACTCCCTGCTAGTTTTAGTTATTGCATACTCTTGTTCTTTCAAACCATTCTTATTAAATGGATTTGAACAGGGATCAATTATATTGAACCTTCCCATCAACTTCTCTGTTACTCTTTTTCTCCACAAATAAGTTTCTTTAAACTTTGGAGAAATTTGTCCTACTAAATAGATTGTTTCCATTATTCACTCCTTTCTGGACTATCTAAACCTTCTATATAACATGCTTCTTTAAATGCAGACCATAAATAAGCTGGAAGCTCTCTCACTTGAAAGGGGGTGTTTTTCTCTTTACAATCTTTAATACCCTGTACCATTCCATCCGTCATTCCTAAATCAATATAAAAATTTGTCTGTTCAGCTACATCTCTCCAATAAAATCCAGCTTCAATTCCAAGTTTTCTATCTTCGGGAATATGATCTCGTAGCACATTTTTTCTGGTATAAAGTAGGTGGGATGCATATGGAGTTTCATTGTGGTTTACTAAACAATCATGCATAGCAAATTCACCATATATTTCATTCAATTTAATATTCCCAGCATATGGGGATTCAACGACTACTCTTTTCATTCTCAACTTCTCCTTTCTTTTGCCAAGTAATCAATTTAGTTTAAAAAACATCTGATTACTCTATTTTTATTATTTTTAGTTATGTAACCTATTGATATTATTACATGCAAACTACTCCAGTTTTAATCTTAAACACCATTGTTATATTTATACAGTAAAAATTAACCTATTGATATTATTTATTATTCTTAGGCGTTTTACACTAAATAAATTTTCGTTTTATTATGCCCTACATATTTTTTTAGTGTATCCTCCGCACCACCTTTCTCCCGTTTTAATATTTCATCAAGACCTTCTTCTGGTCTAACAACACAAGCAACTATCACATCTGATTTTTCAGCAACAGGTGTATTACGAACTGTTGGGGCACCACGACCATATCTTTTGTAAGCTGGATAAAATATTAAAATTGGAATCCCTTCTTGTTTCGCAATTTGTTCAGCACATCTATCTCCACCTTTTGGACATCCGCCTGAACAAATCCAATCTCCTTCCTCATATATCTCAAAGAATTTTTTCTTTATTAGGTCGAACGCTGCCGCTGTGTCCCTTCGTCGGGTTCCAATCACTCCTATTATCTTCATTTGGTATCCTTTCTAAAACATGTTTTGGAAAAAATGCTTGGTTCATAAAAAAATCAACTTTTGGTTGAGATGCATGTTTAAAATAAACTTCTATCATATTTGGATATTTAGACCACTTGCTTCTTTTTTCAATATGTAAAAATGGCCAAACCATATCGGTAAAGTATCCCAAATCTCCTTTTTGAATCCAGTACCAATCTCTTCGATACCATAGAGCAGCCCTAATTAGATCTGAAAAATCGTGATCATTAAACATCAATCTATCGCCATTTGACTTAAAAATAATAAAAGGTTCAATATGAGGTTTCTCTAAATTCTTTTCTTCTAGCACCCAATATGATGGTTGCCAGTCCATACCATCAACCCAAATTTCAGCATAGTAATTATCATTAGGTATTCCAAATCTATCCTCAATGGGATGTGGCCAATTCTCAGATGGTACTCCAAATTTTTCTCTTGCTTTAATAATCAGCTCAATAGCACGTGCAAAATGAGTTGGATATTTATTTACAGTGTTTACATCAAGCATTTTCACTCCTTTCTTAATGATGGGAATATCCTTCAACAGAATCATTTTCATAATCTGATGATGGTTTCAAACGTCATTACATGGTTTTGATTCATATATAATACATAAACGGTCTTTATGATCCTTGTCTAATACAAATTACTTTAAATGATCACAAATTCATTATTTTCTTTTTGTTAATCTTTGTTGAATATATCCTCCTGAATCTTCGATAATATCTTCAAGTCTTCTAATATATTCTTTAAGAGATTCTATATTTTCTTTTTGAATTTTTACCACTTCAGAAGAAGTTTGTAGTGTTTCTAAATATTCCTTATTAACTTTCTGAAGTTCTTCTTTTAATAAACCTTTTAAAAGTTTTAGAAATTCATCCCAAGCAGCATCTTTTATACTTTTCTTATATTCTTTCCATTGATTATATAACCATCTGCTAATTTTAAAAAATTCAATAATTTCTATTGGTGTCATATATTCCCATCCTTCTTATAATCTCTTTATAAAATGCTTCCCACCATTCTCTATAGTAGTTAGCTATACTATTACATGAAAAACATAATATCAATAAGTTCCATGGATCACAATCTTTTTTATTATAATTAATATGATGAACTAAAATCCTTTTGGTTACACCCAAACATTGTGGATTTTGACATGTATAATTATCCCGTTCTAAAATGTGTTCTTTTAAGTCTTTGGTTCTCCACTCTTCACAATACCCATCAGATGTACAACCACCTCTCCAGTTATGATGCCCTTTTCCACTCATTCTCTCACTTGCTTTTTGCTTTCGTAGTTGTGACTTTTTAGAACCTTGTCTTTCTTCCCATGTTATTCCAAATTTTACTTTTCGCATTTTCTCTATTGATTGTCTAGAATGGTTCTTACCATACATTGGATTGTTTTTTCCAGAATAATCATTTCTAGTAGCAGATTCACTTAACTTTTTTTTATGTTCTCGTGATTTGGGTTTACCAAAGCAGGGATGGTCTTTACCAGTAACTCCATACATACCGTTATTTTTACCACTATTTATTCCTTTACAAGATGCTTTTAACTTCAAAATTTCTTCTTCTGTTTTCTTTCGACCTATATTAGATTTTCTAACTTTCTTTGAAATTTCTTTATTTTTCATTGGATTCCTATATCTAATATAATGGTAATTAAGAAATTTATTCTCGGATCTAGAAACATGACTACCACAACCACATTTACATAACGGTAAACTACTTAACATAAATTATCAAATACCCGATATTTTAAATTACTATTATTCAAAAGATATTCCGCTGAAATATCATAAAACTCAATTTTAGTTACGATGATCTCTTCTACACCACTGTTCAGAATTTCAACCAAACACGGAGAACATGGGATTCCACATGACATATATAATTTACATCCCTTAGTTTCTATACCAAACCTCGCAGCATTAATTAAAGCATTTCTTTCAGCATGTCCTGCAACACACCATTCAAGACCTTCTCCAGATTTAAAATTTGCTATATATCGAGGACATACAGTAGCGATATCTTCATCACTTGGTGTTTTTCCATCTTGAGTTAATAAATCTTGAAGTTTGGGATCAAGACCATATCGTTCCCAACAATGTGGAGTTCCTCGTGGAGGACCATTATACCCAGTTGATATAATAGAATTATCCTTTACTAATACAGCTCCTATTTGTCTTGATAAACATTTGCTTCCTTTTCCAACAGCTTTACAAATATCATATAACCATTCATCCCTTGTTATTAAATTTCTCTTTTTCATCTATTATCTCCTTCACCATGTAATGTTCCACGTTCCATTCTATCAAGAAGTTTTGTTATATTAGTTTTTGCTACATCATCAAAATCAATATCAAATTGATCAAGAATACGTGCTTGATACCAAAGTATATCGCCAATCTCTTTTATAATCAGATCTAAAAATTCTTGATCAATTATTCCGTTTTTATCTCGAAATAGCTTTTTTATTTTCTCACAAAATTCTCCTGATTCACCAGCTATACCCAATACATAATATAACCAACCAGGTTTTATACAATCTTGTGCTGAAGTTCCAACATCTGTTTTTCTACATTCAATTTGATATTCTCTAAAGTCCATTAAAATTCTCCAGTCTCAATGGGGCATTTTCCTTCTTCCACATCGCATCCATTTCCATATTTACAAGTGCAACCCGCTTTGTCATACCCGCTATGCATCTCAACAAGCTGAACATCAAACTGATTCTTTAAAATTTCAAGAATTAATTCTTTTGACATTCCCAATAATGGTGCAACCAATTTAATTGGTTTAACTCCTGAAATTGCAAGAACTTCATTCATTTTAACTACATACTCTTGATAACAGTCTGGAAATAAATTGATACGATCCGAATAATCAGGACCATACCAAACTTCATCAAGTCCCATATTTTCAGCTACGCTTATTGCTAAACCAATAAAGATTGTATTTCTTCCAGGTACATTCATAGCATGAACATTATTCCATCTTGCTTCAGTTTTATCTCCAGTCAATCCACTATCAACACCCAAGTTTTCAACCTTAATAATTTGATACCCGATCTCGATATCTTCGCTTCTCAATTGTTCCTGAGCATATTCTAATTCTTTTACATGTTTTTGACCATAATCAATTAAAACACAATATGGAACTTTTCCCGCCATCTGAGCAAGTTTCAACATTAACATGCTGTCTGCACCACCACTATAAAGCATTACAATATCTGCAATTATATCTGCCATTCTATACTCTCCTTTCAAGGAATTTATTTTATGTTCTAAATACCAAGAATATATTCTCAATAAAACCTATGAGATTTATTCCATTTTACTTCATTTATCTATATATATTAATATCTGAAATATAGGATAGTGTTCCATTAATATTAACTTATTTTTAATTGAAGGAGGACATCATGTCAGAAGTAAAAGATGCCAAAAAGAGGATGAAGAAGGCGAAAAAGTCTTTGGCAAAAGCGGAAGTAAATTTCTTCAAAGCCAACAAGTATGGCTCGGAAAAACAGATTGCGCTGTGTCAAACAAGACTTGACAAAGCCAAAGGGCGTGCCGACGTTGCCAGGAAAAACTGGAAGCAGCCAA
>Ga0210003_1002883_pt1 | contig 14256 bp, 17 predicted proteins | sample LantaG_FD_182804 | JGI IMG/M metagenome (GOLD analysis project Ga0210003, IMG submission 182804) | Deep subsurface microbial communities from Baltic Sea to uncover new lineages of life (NeLLi) - Landsort_02402 metaG (SPAdes) (version 2) | ecosystem: Environmental > Aquatic > Marine > Oceanic >... | reverse complement strand
CTATGCTTCGCCACCGGCAGGAGTGACAGATGCAGTTGATAGTTTGAAAACGGCGAAAAGTATAACGACAGTCACGTTAGGCGCATAAATAATAATAGCATGAAACAAGTTTTAGCATTAAATATAGCCATCATATCAGCCGAAGAAACAATGATACTCCGTCATCCTTCGACAATATACACCAATGATGATATTGAGGTGACATTGTGTAGTGATGAGGCAGAACTGAATTATGAGATAGCAAGGTTAGAAACAGCACCATCCTTGCCTGATATTGGTGAATGGTGCGAGAAAGACAGAGTATATGATTATGGTGAATACCTTGCTCAGTGCATACAGGGTCATTACAGGATGCATTATCCACTTGAACAAACGCCTGCATTGTTTAATATAATACCAAAAATAGAAGAGGATGAATATCCTGTTTGGGTACAGCCAGTGGGTGCTCACGATGCTTATAATATAGATGACATTGTATGGTTCCCGACAGAGGGCAGCACACTTTATCGAAGCAAGATAAATGCCAACGTATGGAGCCCGACAGTTTATCCAGCAGGATGGGAGGAATACACACCATGAGAATATTAATATTATATATCGTTTCAATATCACTTGCAGCAATTGCTGACGCCTGTATGGATAGCGGAGGCAAATTAATAGGTCATTCAGCCGAGACTATTTCTATATTTGTTTTACTGATTGTTCCTTTTATCCAAAAATACCGGGGAGGCTGGGTGTGGTACATAGTGGCGTATCTTTGCCTGAGAGTGGGGATGTTTGACCTGGCCTACAACATTGCGGCCGGGCTGCCGCTGACTTTCCACGGATCAACGAGCCTGTGGGATGGATTCATCCAGGCCTTTAATCCTCCGATGTGGGCCGAGCTGTTCGGAAGGGCAATATTTTTGTTTACAGGGATTATGATTCCAATACAAAATATTAAATGACCTGGGAGGAAATAAATAGAAAGCGGCTGCCATATATAAGGCTTGGTGAAAAACTTTTTAAAGGTATGTATGATAGCTTGCGTAAACAGTTAGTAAATGAATTAAAACAAGTGAATGACCCTACGGATATGATACAGACGGCACGCGACATAAAACTTAATAAGGCAGTTGTCACCCAGGCAATGGAACAATACTATTCCAAAACAGCAACAGATTGGGCTAAGCTGACAGCAAAAAAAGCAGGCGTTGATATTGAGACAAAACAGGAGGATGACTGGCTGCCTATCATACTTGAATATGTACGAACAAAGAAAGGACCCGGTATAGAAAGTATTATACGCACACATGGCGGGGATATCGAAACGATTGTCAGGAAATATGTTGAAGCTGGCATATCCGAAGGGATAGGGATTGAGAAGATAGCCAGGAACATAAGCAAGGCACAGGGAGAGATGGACCTGTGGAAAGCGCTCAGGATAGCCCGGACCGAGGTGGTGAATGCCAGTAATGAAGGGGTGAAGATAGGCGCAAGTGAATTGCCGGGCAACAAAAAGAAGGTGTGGATAAGCACATTTGACGGCAGGAGCAGGGAAGATCACATGGCAATGGATGGTGTGGAAGTACCGATGAATGAGATGTTTACTTTGCCCAGTGGATCACAGCTTGAATATCCTGGTGACAGTGCAAACGGCGCAGCAGAAGATATTATAAATTGTCGTTGCGGATATGAGATTATTGTTGAAAGAGATAGTTATTAAAAAACAAGGATATGGAAACATTTTACAAATATGGGATGCCTTGCAGCAATATTAAAGATATTGATCTGCAAAAAAGAACAGTGCAAGCTTATTATTATAATAGCCAGACAGTTGACAGTGATAATGACATTATCCTGCCTGGTGCTTATGCAAAAAGCATAACTGAACGTGGGCCAAAAAGTGCGCTGCCGCGCATAAAGCATTTATTCAATCACTGGGATGCTGCCGGTGTAATTCTTGAGCTTGGCGAAGATGAAAATGGAGGATGGTTCCTGAGTAAGCTTGGCCGTCACCAGGTAGGCCGCGATGTATTAACGATGTATGATGACGGCATAATAACCGAACATTCGCACGGGTTTGAAGTGGTGAAAACAGGAGAGGACCGTATCGAAGATAAAGATGTCCGGGTAATAAAAGAAGCAATATTATGGGAAGTAACATCACTTGATAAGTGGGGAGCTAACCAAAACACGCCGGTAATAAAGAGCAGAGATGATTATAATTACTGGGTCAAAAAGCTCGACAAGCTAAATAAGGCATTTGCATCAGGCAATTATTCTGATGAGGCTTTTGAACTTTTAGAGATACAATTAAAACAAATACAAGAAATTTTTCGTAAATTTGAACTGAAGCCGGAGCAACCATCCACTCCCCCGCGAGCCGGAGGCCAGTCCACTTCAAAACAACGATATAGTTTATTAACCATTAAAAATGTATAATATGAAATACGAGTTTAAACATATTAAATTGCCGGATGAACATTCATTCGATGATGATCACCTGGCATTCCTTGAGACTATCGATAAGGCTTTTGTACAGGCTATCGAAAAGTCTATTAATAAGGAGGATCTGGAAACTGCAAAGACAGAATTGCAGGGAAAACTTGATGAGCATAAAAACTCATTCAAGTATGATGAGATAATGGAGCATATTAATGCTGCTTTTAAAGAGATGGAGAAGATACGCGCTGAGAAGCCAACTATTAATAAAGAAGAGGAAGAAGCTAAAGAACGCTCACTTAACAATAAGTGGATACGTGCCTTTCTACACAAAGATCGTGAAGGCATAAAAGCGGTTGAGAAAGAGCTGAAAGAACTGGAGCAGAAAACAGAGCTTGAACCTGTATTACATACAGGTGCGGGCAGTGATATGCTTTCAACCGATCAGTCACAGGGTGCTTATCTTATACCTGAGTTATTGCTTGCCGAAGTTAATCGCTTTGTTGTAAGCGGTGGTGTGGCCCGTCGTGAGATGCGTTATCTGCCATTCTCAGGTGCCGGAAATAGTCGTTATATACCAACGTTGCTAACAAACGTAACAGTTGACTGGATAGGTGAGGGTGAAGCCAAGCCAAAAACCAAGCCTGTTACCTCACGTGTTGAACAGGTACTTGAGACTGTTGCAGCAATGGTTATTATGACTGAGGAAATTCTTGAGGATTCAATTATCAATCTTACTTCACTCTGCGGGCAACTGCTGGGTGAGGCTATAGCAGCCGAAGAAGATAATCAGTTCTTTGCTGGTGTGGGTGCGCCCTGGACAGGGATATTGAATAATCCAAATGTGGTAGGTTTAGCCCTTGCCGCAACTGTTGGGCCTATTGATATGCGTCCTGAAAGTCTGCTAGCTATGACAGTATCTATACCCGAAGGTGCTGTAACGGGGTCTAAATTCTATATGAACCGCCAGGTGTGGGCTGCTCTCTGCGCTCGTCGCAGTGATGCTGTTGCTGCCGGTGATTCACGTGGAGCATTCCTTGTACAAACGCCGGGTGAAAGTTCACCGGGTCAGATATGGGGCTTCCCAGTTGTATTGACTGAGAGTATGCCGTCAGTTGCTGATCTGTACGATGTTGAGGATATCAACGATTTTGAGCCTGGAGATATGGATGTTGAGAATGATGAGCCCTTTATTATCTTTGGTAACCTTCAGAAATGCTGTGTTTACGGTGATAAACAGGGGATAAGGGTCAAGCTACTTGATCAGGCCAGCGTTTATGACGAGAATAATGAGCTTATAAATCTTGCCGAGCAGGATATGTATGCTCTGAGAGTACATAAACGCGTAGGTTATGTCTGCGTGCTACCTACTGGCATTTGCGTGCTGAGTACAGGTGCAGCAAGTTAAGGTATATGTTAAATTGGCATGGGGAGATGGGAATAGCTAACTTATTTCCCCTGCTATTAAAATTATATTATGAAAAAACGTATTAAAATCATCGGTAAAGTACAGAGTTATCAGAAAGGCAGTATTTATCGCGTATCGCGTCATTTTGCTGACAAGCTGATAACACGCGGCAAAGCCGAAGAAGTGATCACGCAAAAAGAGGAAAAACAGGTAATAGAGACTAAAGAGGAAAAGCACCAGCCTGCAGAAACAAAGGATGCTGTTGAGGCAAAAGATTATCCTTTGTCTATTCCTAAATTGAGGCTTAAAATACAACAGTTGACAGAGGATGAGTTGCTTGATATAGTAAAGTATGATAGCCGCAAGGGTGCGCGTGAAACTGCTGAAGAAGAAATTATGCGGCGAGGATGACTATTCTGTTTTATCCGGACCCATTGGATAACTATAAACGTTATTCGCGCGTGCTGCGCATACTGGAAAATTGTGACTGGGTAAAATATCATAATGATCCTGGGAAGCCGTATGATTTGCATATCTTCTGGAGCTATACACGATGTAGAATAAAACCTCCTGAACTAACTTTGAGAGACAAAATAATTCTTAATCGTGGTTGCTGGGATATAAGTAAAGTGAAAGTGAATAAAATATTTAATGACATAAGTGTGAATCCATTAAAACATAGAGGAACATGCGTTGAAAAGCGCGAATGGCAGGGAGGTCATCAATATCATAGGATTGTGAAGTGTCCGATAGAGCCCAGGCCAGGTTATGTTTATCAACGGGTTATTAACAATAGGGAAGGAAAATATTTTGTTCGTTACCGCGTGTTCCTTATGGGAGGCACGATTACGCATGTTAACAAACGCTATGAGCTTAATCGCTTTATCACATCAACAGACAAAATCAATAATATTGAGCCTGATAAATTCTTTACGCCTGCCGAGAGTAAGGATCTGTTGAATAAATGCCGTAAGTTCGGTATAGATTTCGGTGAGCTGGATATATTACTTGATCGCAGGCGCAAGATTGTTATTGATGTTAATAATATAGTTGGTGGCAGGCATCCGGGAATACTTGCCCGCAGCATACCATATAAAGAGATTGATCAGTCATTTTTAGAAATGCTAAAAAGTTATGATAACAGTAGGCATACCAGTATGGAATAGTAAAGATATTGCATGGCTTGCAATAGAGAGCCTTTGCCGTCAGCAGACAAACAGGCAATGGGAGCTTATTGTTTTTGAGGAAAGGCACGCTCAGGCTTGTGGTGAGGATTTCTTCCGTAATTATCTTAAGCGGTTACAATCTGCAGGATGCAGGCATTTCTATTATCTGACATCAGATATCAGACTGCCATTATCACAGAAATGGGCAAGGCTGGGGCATGAGGCCGATAAACGTAGCCGCATGTTCTGTATTTGTGATGCTGATAATTATTACCAGAAATATATGATACAGGATACATGGGAGGCTTTTAAGAAAGGGCATGATTGGCTGACAACTAAAAGCGGTTATTTTTATAATTGTCTGTCCGGTATTGTTGCTGCTTATGATCTTAGAGAACGGCCCGCATCGAAAACAGGACTACAGATGTCAATAGATACACGCCTGATGCGCCGACTGCCTACACAGGAAAAGCATCGCTTGCTTAACGCATGGATATTTAATAACTGCAGACCGGATAAACCAAAGGATGAAAAAAAACATCTCAATACTTTATGCACTCACGGATATAACAATATAAGCGATAAGCGCGGTAAGATGATTGATAATTTCAAGATGCCATTTTATCAGACAACAAAAAGACTTGATGAAATAATACCGGCTGATATAGCGGAAAAACTTGCATCACTATGAAACATCTCGTAATAACACGGCTTTGGTTCGACAACCGCAAACTGCTTGATAAGTATATTGCAGTGGGCATGAAAATATTTATCCCACAGCTTAAAAAGCAGACATGCAAGGATTTTGAGTTCGGGCTGCTTATACGCCGTGAAGATGTTCAGTATGTACGCGATAAGATAGACATTGACTTTACGCCTTTTACCGGTGGGATAGAACAATATCGCGACATACCGGCACAAGGTGGTTATACTATACAGACACGCCATGACTTTGATGACTGGATGCGTGAGGACTATATTGAAAAGATACAGGATTGTTACCGTGAACATAAGGACATTGATAAGTTTGTCATTCATGTACAACCGGTTAAAGTAGAATATCCTTCGATGAAAGAGATGAGTGTACCTGCTTATCATGCGAAGCGTACAAGTATGTTTTTAACCTTATGCCAGAAAGATCCTACTCTTCCGGTTTATAAGGGTAGCCACGGTCATATGTGGAAGTTTGTTGATGAAGTATTTATGATTGAGACTGGACTATGTAAATGGATACAACATGAAAATACAGTAACGAATGCAAGGTTAAGAAAAAAAGGAGTGCAAAAAGTAGGTAACATGAGCTTGTATGATCCTGATCATAACTGGATAAGTGAGCGTAACATTGATCCGGTAGTTAATATACTTACTCGCACATTTAAGCGTCCTAATAGCTTCAAAGAGTGCAGAAAAAGCATTATGTCACAGACATACATACAGGGTGAGGGTAAATTTAATGACCGGTCAATGAAAATAAATCATATTGTTGGCAGCGAGGTAATATGTCCATATTACCGTGATGCTATACGCCTGAAACCTAAAACGGGTAAGTTCCTACCCTGGAATCTTCATCTGAACGATTTGGGTAAACAGGTTAAGACAGGATGGGTAATGTATCTTGATGATGACGATATGTTACTTAAAGATACCAGTGTTCAGGAGATTGTTGATCAGATAGATCATGAAGAGCAGTTATTGATATGGAAAGTAAAAATAAATACATGGACAGCACCGAACGATAAGCATTTTGGTAAGATTATTAAACAGGGCCAGGTTAGCGGCATAGGTATATTGTTTCATTCAAAGCATCTACCTGTTCCCTGGGAGGCACGGCCCGCAAGCGATTATCATATTATTAAATATCTTAGTGACCACCTTGAGGTTAAGTGGATAAACAAAATATTAACCGGCACACAGGCAGGTAAGAACCATCATGGCAAGATGCCTGAGATAGAAAAGATTGATAGACCTGAGATAATAATAAAAGAAAAACAGGCTGTTTTAAGCAATGATCTTATTACTATTGGTACGCCAACATGGAATAATGCTCCTATCTTCTGGTTATCAATAGAGAGTTTATGCCGCCAAAAAACAGATATCCCCTGGGAATATATTATCATGGAATGTCCCGGTGGCAGACCTGTAGGTAAAGATTTTGTCGAGAGCTATAAGAAGCGGTTAAAAGCGGTTGGATGCCAACGTATATTATATATTAATAATGGCCATCGCGTGGATCTTACCTCAAAATGGAAATATATAGCATCACAGGCACGCGGTAGTTTGCTTATATTACATGACAGTGATGATTATACTCATCCGGAACGCATACAAAAAACTGTTGAAAATATCAATGGCAAAGCATGGTATGATACGCGCTACGCATGGCATTACTCTATTCCTGATGAACGTTTGATACTTTTCGATTATCTTATGACGCGCAACAGGTGGAAAACAGGCTTTAATATAGCTTTGCGCACAGAGCTTGTACGTAAAGCACCTGATATACACCGCAATAATGGAATACATAAATGGTTATGGGAATATAGCCGTTTAAGCGACAAATGTTGTGATCAGACAACATATCCATGTGTGGCAACAACAGGGGCCAATACTGTAAGCCTCAACCGCCGCAGGCATTTCCGTAGCCCGCAGTCACCGTGGAAGAAGACAGATAAGACTATAAATGATATCGGCCTGCCCGAAGATATAGTTAAGAGGCTTGTAATCAATAATACCATTAGTGAGTTACAGGTATTCAGGGATAATAATAAGGTACAGGTAAGATTCACACGTGGTTATTGCCGGCTATTTAAAAAAGACGAGGTTAAGAATATACCGCAAAAGGCTTTTTATGAATTACAGAAAAAAGGTTATGTTGAATTACTTGACGAGCCTGAGTATGAACAAATATATGCAGAGATATGATAGTAGAGATTGTAACAGATATAACGGGTGAACCTGTCACTTTAAGCGAGGTAAAAGATTACCTGCGGATAACTGGTACTGCACATGATACAGACCTTGAGACAATGATAAGCGATGCACGTCAATACGTAGAGCGTGTAACAGATAGTTCAGTAAGTGAGCGATCACTCAAGGTGACCAATGATCTTGAGATGGAAGAATGGGAGCTACCATTCGGCCCTGTTATAGGTACGGTAACAGATAGTTATGATACAGACGGTAACTATATATATGAGTACTCAGCCGGTTACGATACTACACCTTATGATATGATACGACTGATACTTGATGTAATAAAATACTGGTATGACATTGATGATACGAGCCAGGAGCTGCCGGTAACGATTAAGAAGAAGATACAACTGTTAACACGGAACCCATGAAGCTAAACGATTACATAGTGATATATGAGCGTGCAAGCGTTAGCGATGGAGCAGGCGGGATGACTCCCGGAGCATTGACAGAGAAATACCAATGTTATGCCAGCGTCAAAGCGATGGGAGGAATGTTGGGTATGCAATTTCAGCAGCAGACGGGATCACAAGGATATACGGTATGGATGCGCACAGATTTTGACCGTGAGATACAAAGGGATTACCTCGTTACATATAAGGGTATATATAGCGATCTGAACCTTGTTATTCAGAATATAGAAGTAGAAAATAAATATACGAAATTAACATGCACACTTGACAAATGAAAGTGAGTATAACGATAGAAGATAAAGGGCTTACCAAACGGTTGCAACGCATGCGTAAAGAAATAGATACGGAGCTTGCTAAAGAGATAAGCAGAGCAACGGCTGATACCTCACGTATGGCTAAGAGCTTTGCACCCATTAATTTTGGGCGTCTTAAAAATGCTATACGTAGCAGAACAAAAGCCTACACCGGGGATATTATAGCCGGTGTTAAATATGCTCCTTATCAGGAATTTGGGACTGGCAATAAGGTTAATGTACCAGCCGAACTTAAAGATTATGCTATGACGTTCAAAGGTAAGGGGTTACGTACGGTTAATACACAGGCTCAGCCATATCTTTACCCGGCTTTTTTTATCACACGTAGCAGGTTAAAAGGAAGGATTAATAATATGTTAAGAAAAATAACTCACTGATGAAAGACTGTTTTTATCAATATCGTAAGGGATTATATGAGGCATTGACCGCAAGCATTACTTATGACGGCAATGCGGTGCCGGTCATGGAATATGCTGGCAGCGATCAGGCTACACCGTACATACAGATACTGGGTATGAACAGCCAGTTAGTAATGGATCACGATGATTTTTCACAGACGTTAACAGTAGATATACAGGTTGTTACGTCACATATTGGTGAGCCTGATGATTTTGGCAGTAAGCAAACGGACGATATCATGAATGATATTATGCAGTTGCTTATTACCAGGGGAGTGAGTATAGCAGATAGGGCCAAGCATATTACTATGGATGATTTTATAGATGCAGGATGTTTTTTTGATAACCTCGAATATAATAACTATTATGACGGGCAGAAATTAATAATTATCAAGATACTGACAATAAAGACAATGATAGATGAAAAATAGATGTTTAATTAAAAATTTGTGAAATGGCAAAAATTAAAGGTTATAATGTAAGAGTTTATCTCGGAGCCGATATGCTGATGCATACCGATGAGGTAACACTTAATTTTGACACCGATACCGAGGAGGTAACGGATGCTGATAGTGGGGACTGGGCTGAGAATATGCCTACGCTCAACCGTTGGAATATAGATACCTCGCTGTGGTATAATAACGCTGTAGCTTCGGGTGCTGATTTTACCGACCTCATGAATGCTTATCTGGCACAGACTGAGTTAACGATCACCGCCGAGCTTGAGACAGGTGTGGAATGGACAGGTCTGGCATATCTTACTAACCTTAGTCCTGCTGGTGGTACGGGTGCCGGGTATGTCAAGGTAAGTGCGGCATTCATAGGAACAGGTGATTTAAGCTAAGGCTATGGTTGCAAAGGTAAAAGCGGGATGGCGAAAGATTGGCTTCCGTTTCGATGCATACAGTGTATTGCTACTGTGCGAGATGCACGGTATAGATATAAGCGAGCTTGATAAGATCGACAAAGACGAATACCTGCCCTCGTGGACATGGTGCGCTTACAGGTCATATCAGGCACGTAGGAACAGACGTTACCATATATCGTACAAGAGGATGCGTAAGATATTAGCACGTCTGCGCATGGATGCATACAGGGCGATAAACAATGCTATAGTAAAAGCCAGTCCTGATAAGGAGGAAACGACAAGCAGCAATAAAAAAAAAGTGCAGGATGGGACGACATCTTTATCGCAGGATACCGCTCCGGAATACGAGAAGACGATATCCTGAGAATGTCCTTTCGGCAGATAAGACGGCTGATGCGTGCGCTGATACTTGCCGATCAGGATCAGTGGCGTAAGGTAAGAGCTATATCATACGAGGTATGGCGTAAAGGGACAAAGAACCCGCCACCGATAGAGACATACTGGCCTATAGGTCTGGATATTAAGAGTCACGAAAAGACGACTGAGGAGCTTGACGAGATATGGCGTAAATATGGTAAAAGGAGGAAAAATTAAATGAGCACAGAAGAATATAAGGCGCGGATTACGGCTGACAATAAAGACTTCAAACGTAAGGCACAGGAGGTTGAAAGCCGTACTAAGAAATTAAAAGATACGATGATGAAGTTGGGCGGCGCACTGGCTGCCGCTTTTTCAGTAGGTAAGATTCTTAAGTTCATTTCATCTTCAATAAAAGCATTTGATACACAGATACAAGCAGAGAAAAAACTTGAGGCAGCAGTAAGGGCTAATGGCGAAGCCGTTGAGAGTACTATGATTAACTATAAGAGATGGGCTGCTGAGATACAACGAGTATCAACTGTAGGTGATGAAGCGACGCTCGATATGTTAGCTGTAGCTCAATCGATGGGTGTAACCGGTGAAAGTGCTAAACTGGCTGTTAAGGAGGCTATTGCTCTGGGCAAGGCAATGGGTATGAACGTACAGTCGGCAATTAGATACACTGCTGCATTACAAGCAGGCGACGCTACAATGTTGAGGCGGTATCTACCTACACTCAGATCAATAGAGGATGAGGCAGAAATGACGGCAAAAGCACATGAGCTGCTCGGTAATATGTTCTCACAGGTAACATCAGAGGCACAGGAAGGGTTAGGCCCGGCTAAACAACTGGGTAATGCTTTTGGTGATATGAAGGAAGAAATAGGTGAATTGATTATTTCGGGTGGCGCATGGCAGGGTTCAATGAAAGGTATGAAAAAAGCTGTTGAGCAACTTACTACTGCTATAAGTGATTTTAATGAAGTACAAGCATATATGGCAGATGATGAATCCGTGACATGGCTTGAGAAGGTGGCATGGAAATTAGCCAAGTTCAGCAAGATGGGAAGGGAAGCTACTAAAGATATGGCTGAATTAATAGAAAAAGAATATCAGTTAAAAAAAGAATTAGAAGATGGTGATGAAATAGTAGAGAAGAAACTTATAACTATTGCCGATTACAGAGAGGCTATTAAAGAACTGCAAAGTAATCTCGAAAACGTAACAGTAGGACACCGGGGCGAGGCTAAAGCTATACAGGATAAAATATTATCATACGAAAAACTTATAGAGAAAACATTAGAAGCAGCTGAGGCAATTGAGGCAATAACCAAACTATCAATGCCAGGTGGCAATATAGCACCAATAGAAGGTAAGGCTAATATATCAGTAGGTGCTGAGGGAGTTGATACATCAGGCCTTATGGGAGGTATGGCAGAAGATACACGCGAATTGACTTATGAATATTCTATGCTCGAAGAAGCAGCACTTGCAGCAGGCGATGCTATGATGCAAGCTGCAATGAGTGGTAAAACATCGATTAAAGAATTAGCTAATGCTGCTTTAGCCGCAGCTAAAAAAACCATAGGCAGTTATATTGCTGAAGGTGTGGCTGGTGCTGTAAAGGAAGCACTTGTATCAATTCCTTTTCCTTTTAACATAGCCTTGGCAGCAGCTGCAGGAGGAGCAGCAGCAGCATTATTCAACTCTTTGATACCATCTTTTGCCGAGGGTGGAGCAGCCTATGGACCGACACTTGCTATGGTAGGTGAGGCAGCAGGCGTAAGCTCATCCAATCCCGAGTACATAGGAACAGCCAGGCAGCTTGCACAGATGGGTGCCGGTAGAGGAGGAGGACAGCTGACCGCAAGAATAAGCAGAAACGATTTATTATTTATATTAAATGAAGGAAACTCATATAGCAAAAGAACTTATTAATGGCATATAAATTCAGCAAACAATTTCAGAACTATGATAGTGTAACTTATCGTGTAGATATATATGATGAGGACTGGACTGAGCCAGATGGAGTTATAGTGCCTGATAAAATGGGTGCCGATCCCCTGCAATTAAAATCACTTAGTGCAGAAAGAGACGAATATAATCCTGTAATGGGTACTGAATTAGCATTTGAATTTGTGCTTTTCCACAGAAATAATGAAGATGATTATGATCCTTTATTTGAAAGTGTTTATCGGGAATTTATAGTTGAATTTTATAACGATGATACAGATACCCTTATATGGGAAGGATATTTAATGCCTGAGAACCTTAATAAAAGTGTATTTGAAAGTAACCTACATTTATATTTTTCAGCAACTGATGCACTAAAAGACTTGAAGGATTTTGAATTCCTTGATGATGGTGACTTTGTATCGGACAGAAAGACACCACTTGAAATATTAAAACTGGCACTTACAAACTTAGGATTTGAAAATAATATTACTGTCAAGCTCGCTATCAAGCCTGATGGTATGACAACAGACAATCATAATGCTTTGAAATATTGCTATCATGATACAAGGCGATTTTACAAAGTCAAAAGCGGAAAGACTGAAATAGATGATTGCCTAACAGTAATTGAAAAGACACTCAAGCCTTACGACTGTATATTAACAAAATATGCAAACCAGTATTATATCATTAACAGATACGAACAGGGCACTTTTTATTACAATTATCTATGGAGTGACTTATCACTTAACGATGATCCGCCTTATAATGGCAACAGGATTGCATCAGGAGATGATGTGATCATTGATGCATATAACTTCAGAAGAACTGCGGATATGTCATATCTGCCGAGTATCAAACAGATAGGAATAAAATTATTGAACCACAATATTGGTGGAACTTTAGTCCCCGGAATCACAGACTATGACAATCTTACAATATGGGATTATACTAATTATGGGGGTGGAGTAGGAGCAATAGGCACGGCAGATGAAATACAAATGACAGCAGCTCATGATGCTTCCCTTCCATATGACAATGGATATATTACGCTTGTTTCTGATTTTTCTGCCGGGAAAATTACAGACAATGATTATATTAAATTAAAATTCACTTATATAGCAGATGATGAAATTATATCAACGACAGAGTTCCCGGAGTTAAGGGTGACGATGATAAAAGATAGCGTTCCCTACCAATCGAGCTGGAAAAGAATCAACAGCTCATTAATGCAATATGACTCATCGCTATCAAGCACTTTCAAAATGATAGGCACAATAGGCGTTGCTGAAGATTATAATTTCAAGATAGAAATCAGGAGTAATGATGAAATTAACGACTATACTTGTATATTGAGTAATTTTGAATGCACAAGGGAAACAATAATAGAAGATGAAAGCGCAACTGATATTGCATTTGATAGATATATAAGAGCTGAAAGCAACCTGGGCAAAATTATCAAAAAAGAAGATATTGAAATGCATTTTGCAGACACAGCTAATTACAATGATTTTGCAAGTATTGTATATGATACAGCAGTAACTGAAATTTGGGATAGGACAGATATAGCTGGTAGTGATGCAATGAAATTACTTCAGATTTATGCCCTTAATTATTTAACCAACCGCAAGAGGTATAGTGAGTATCTTATAATTGACATTAAAGATCCAAACGATAATATCACTCATATTAATTATATTGAGTTCAAATCAAAGAAATATAAGATAGTAAGTTATGAAAAATCCTATCGTTCCTCATGGGTGGAATTACATTTAAAGGAATTAATAACAGGTGATATTACTTTGACATACAGCGAAACTCCAATGACTACAGTTGATGGAGAAGATTCAGACGGAGCAACAGCAACTTCAGTTGGGGCCGAAGGAGCTCAAGGACCACAAGGGGAGCAGGGAGCACAAGGTGATCAAGGAGCCGCAGGAGCTCAAGGTAACCAAGGTAACCAGGGTTGGCAAGGTGCA
>Ga0210003_1002879_pt1 | contig 14271 bp, 12 predicted proteins | sample LantaG_FD_182804 | JGI IMG/M metagenome (GOLD analysis project Ga0210003, IMG submission 182804) | Deep subsurface microbial communities from Baltic Sea to uncover new lineages of life (NeLLi) - Landsort_02402 metaG (SPAdes) (version 2) | ecosystem: Environmental > Aquatic > Marine > Oceanic >... | reverse complement strand
GGGGGGTGGGGTGAGCAAAAGAATTAAAGAAAAACATCGAGGTCTCGTCCTCTAGCCGTGGCGTCGTCGGCGGCCATGCCTCTTTCCTCAATTCAACGAATTCCAAATTCCAATCTCACCTTCTCCGTCGCGTCGTTCCTCATCACGCGCGTCTTGGTCTTCTTGGCCCCGAGGATGTCAAACTTGGTGTGCACGCGGATGCGCTCGAACGGGTTATTGGCGGCCGCGTCGGCGGCGGTCGCGGCGCGACCGCGGCGCGGGCCGAGCTTGCAGCCGCCGATGCCGGCGGCCGCCGACGCCGACGAAGAGGCGTTCCACCCTCCGCGCCGGACGGTCTTCTTCCTTTTCCCTCCGGGTGCCATGACTTAGGACGAAGGCGTGTCGAGAAGGGTGGGGGTGGGGTGGGGGGTCTTCTAAGCAGTGACTGACGCTAGCGCTGAATGAGCGCTTAATGGGAAGACGAAACTAGTAAGTGCCCGACGGCGCTACCTCGAATTAAATTCAATTTTTTTTCTTACTCGACGAGTCGTCCCTTTTTAACTGCTCTTCTTCCTCGTCCTCTTGGCCCTCGCCGCGGCGTCCCTCGCGGCCTCCTCGGCCACCATGGCGACCTCCGCGGCCTCCGCAGCGGCCTCCTTGGCGTCCACCTCCTTCGCCCTGGCCTTTCGAAGGGCCTCCGGGTCGGCGGCGACGGCCTCCTCGTAGGGCAGCCTCGCCTTGCGCTTCTTTTCTGCCTCTTTGGCCGCTTTGCCCCTCGCGCGCTCGTCGAGCTCGGTGCCGTCGGCGGCGTGCGTCGGGTCGCCGGCCTCGTCGAACCTCGAGAACTTGTCCTTCAGGGCTGCCTGGACCGTGGGGGCCTGTTCGGCTCTCTCCAGCTTCTCGAGCTCGCGCGACGCCGCCGCGGCCGCGGCGGCAGCCTTGCGTGCCCGCGCCGCAGCCGCGGCGGCGTCGCGCGCGGAGGCCTCTGCGGCCAGAGCCTCGGGCGCGTCCGCGGACCAGAACGAGCCCACACCGTCGGCGTCGTCCTCGAGGCGGACGCCCGAGGAGGCCAGAGCGCCGTCGCGGCAGCCGTCGGCGGCCTTCATCAAGTTTGAGGAGGCGGCGGAGACCGCCAGAGCGCCAGCAGAGGCAGCAGTTCCGTCGCCTGCTCCTCCTCCTCCTTCCTCAGCAGCAGCAGCAGTAGATGCCTTTGCCGCCTCCGCCGCGGCCATCCTGACGGCAGAGAGCATCGCGGAGAGGGCGTCGAGGAAGGGGGCGGCGGTGGGGTCATCGGAGGCTTGCACGTCGTCGTCGCCGTCGTCGCCGCCGTCGTCGTCGTCTTCCTTCTTTGACGACGACGATGCTCCCGCTTTCGGCAGCGGCGCCCAGGCCTTGCCGCCCTCCTCCAGCAGCAGCTCAACGCCGAGCTGCGCTCTGGCGTCGTCCTCGGCCGCAGAAGCGGCAGCCCGCAGGCTTGAAGCGAACTTCGAGGCTGCGGCCGAGACCTCGGCCCCCTCGGCCCCATTTTTCCCGGCCGCTGCGGCGGCGGCCTTGGCGGCGCCGCGCGCCGCTGCACGAAGCGCGACGACGGCGTCGACGCTTCTGCTCGCCGCGGCCGACAGCTCCCTCTCCCCTCCCAGGCCGGCCTCGTCGCCTCCGGCGCCGCACGAGGAGATGCCCAGGCACCCCAGGATGCGGGTGGCGACGGAGGCGGCGCGGGACAGGAGGAGCGCGCGGGGGTGCCTGGGCGGCAGGGCGGCCGAGGAGGCGGCGCCGGGCGCCAGGGAGCCCCTCTGCTGCTGCTGCTGCTGCTGCTGCGGAGCCTCGCAGCTCGCGACGTACCGCTGCGCCGCCCTCGCGAGCTCCAAGACGGCCTCCAAGGCGGTGGGAGAGTCGACACCGTCGCAGAAGGCCGCGTGCGCGGAGTCGCGCGCGGCCTCGACGGCGGCCTCGAACGCCGCGTCCCTCTCGTCCCACCGCGCCGGCTCCTGGCCGCCGCCGCCGCCGCCCTTTCCTCCCGCTCCTCCTCCCCGCCTCCTCCGCCGCGCCGCCGCGGCCGTCGCGAACAGCCTCTTCAGCGCCCCCTCCTTCCTTCTCGCCTCCTCTGCCGCGGCGGGACCGAAGGTGACCGGCCTGTCCCACCTCGAGGACGCGAAGAGGACGCGCAGCTGCCGCGGCGTCGAGGCCGCGAGCGCGTCCTTGATGGTGACGAAGTTCTTCAGCGACTTCGACATCTTGAGGCCGTCGATCGAGAGGTGCCCGGCGTGGAGCCAGTAGTTGACCCACTGCTGGCGGTGGAAGGGACCGGGAGGAGGAGAGGAGGGGGAGGAGGAGGGTCGGGGGGCGCCGTCGCCGCCGCAGCAGCCGACGCAGCCGCCGCCTTCGCTCTCGCCGCCGTGGCCGCCCCTCGAGTAGAACGCGTCCGCCTGCGCGATCTCGTTCTCGTGGTGCGGGAACGCCAGATCCTCCCCCCCGGAGTGGATATCGATGGCGGCTCCGAGCACGGAGCACGCCATCGCGGAGCACTCGATGTGCCACCCGGGGCGCCCGCGGCCCCAGAGCGGCGAGGGCCAGCTGGGCTCGCCCGGCTTGGCCGCCTTCCAGAGGGCAAAGTCGGCCGGGGAGCGTTTTTTGCTGGGCGAGGCCTCGGCGGGAGCGGCGGCGGGGGCAGAGGCAGCGGCAGCAGCGGGGCCCCCGTCGCCCTCGCCGGGGGCGCCCGCGGCGGCGGCCTCGGGGCGCAGGCGGCCGTAGGGGAAGCCCGCGGCCCTGAACGCGGCGACGTCAAAGTAGACATCGCTAGAAACGTCGTTCGAATTGGAGCTCGAGTTTTCTGCGTTGCTCGGGACCGCGTAGCCGAAGCCGGAGTCGACGATCCGGGAGACATAGGCGACGATCTCTGTGAGTTTCGTTTTTTTTTGTTCGGGGCACAAGAGAGAGAAAGAGAGGGGGGAAAAAAGGTGAGAAAAAGAGGGAAGAAGGAAAGAGGAAAATGAAAAAACAGGTTTTTGTTTTCCGCGTCCTTTCTTGGAGGGGAAAAAAAAAGGTCTGAAACTTTCGACTCGTTCTCCTCACCTTCCATGTACTCAGACACGCGCGTCAGCACGCTCGGCGGCCTGACCCTCAGCGCCTCCATGTCGCGCAGGAACTCGGCCTCGTACCGCGCGGCGTGCTCCCGGAACACGGCCGGGTCGGTCACCGCCGCGCCGAGCCCCCGCTCACGGTCGAGGTGCTCAGCGAGGACGTCGCCGGCCGCCGCCAGGATCTCAGGGAGGTCGCCCTCCGAGGCCGAGGCCAGCTTGAGCGATGCCTGGCGGAGCTGTTCTGCTTTCAGCTCCTCGACGCTGACGGACTCGGCGAGCTCCTTGGCGAGGCGGCGGTCGAGGGAAGGAGAGGGAAGCGTCGTCGGCGTTTCGGCTTCCGGCTTGCTGCCGCCATCGCCGCTCGCCTTGTTGCGCTCACCTGCCCCTCCTTCCTTCCCCCTTCCCTCGGCCTCGGCGGCCTCTTGCGCCCTCTTCAGCCGGAGCTCCTGCCTCTCGAGAGCCAGAGACAGGGCCGCCGACGCATCCCTCTTCACCTGCGGAGGGGAAGGGGAAGAGGAAGAGGCTCCGTTATCTCCGTCGCCGACGGGGCCGCAGATTCCGTTTTTGAGGTAGGTCTCCAAAACGACCCCGCGCCTCGCTCGAGCAATGATCTTGTCGTCGACATCGGTCACATTCATCACGAGGTGCACGTCCAGGTTAAACCAGTCCTCGAGCACGCGCCGGACGATGTCGAAGGAAACGTAGGCGCGGGCGTGGCCCTGTTGGGGAGAGAGAGTTTTGAGTTTTTTTTTGGAGAGGGTCGAGGTCGGAAAAAAGGGGTGAGCGAAAAGGGTTTTTTTTTCAATCGAGCGATCGGACGAAAAAACTTTCTTCAGCTGTTTTCTCTCTTTTCTCCTTCTCTTTCTGTGCTTACCATGTGCGCCGAGTCATAGACCGTGGGGCCGCAGGCGTACCAGGTGACGCGCCCGGGCTTGAGCGGAACAAAGGGGACCTTGGCGCCTCCCGCGAGGGTGTTTGGGAAGCAGAGGCGGAGAGGAGGAGCAGGAGCAGCCGTCGACAACGATTGGTCGGCCTGCTGCTCTCCTTCCTCTTCTGCTCCCGCGGGGGGAACCCAGCGCGCCGTCGCTTCCATGGCGAGGAGGAGGAGGAGGTTGGAGTGTGTGTCTTCGCCCTCGGTGTGCTCAGAGTGATAGAGAAGCGAAAGCAACGAAGCAGCAACACAGGGGGAGAGGGAAAGAGAAAAGCTCGACGCTCGAAGACTGCAGGAATCGACAAGTGAAAGGGCTTGAGAGCTCAAAAAACGAAACTGTTCTCGCGCTCCTCCCAATTGAGCCCTCACCGTTCGTCACGCCTTTCTCGGGGCTCGCTCTTTCCTCTCCTTTCTTCTCTCGCCGACAGCAGCAGCTCGGCTCTCCGAAGCACGCCCTCCAATCATGCAGTGGCCGGCCTCGCCCACGCGCCCCTCGCGACAGGAGGACGCACAGAAGCACTCGCATTCGCTCGCGCCGCCGGCGCTCGTCGCTGCGAGCTCTCCCATGCGAATGACCAACAGAACGGGCCCCCTGGCAGCGGCTCGCGCGGCCGCGGAGGGCCGCCACGTCCCGGATGAGGACCTCTTGCTCGTGGAGGGCACGGGAGAGAACTCGCCGCCTCCCCACTCCGCGAGGAAGCACCTCGCCCAGAGCGTCGGGAAGCTGTTGCTCTCGGCGAAGAAGAAGAAGAAGAAGGCGACCGTTGTTGCCTTCGCTTCCTCGTCGGCCGACGACGCGGCGAGAGCGACAGCCTCCGCCGCCGCCGCCGCTGCCCAGCCCCCCTCTGCCCTGCGCTCCTTCGAGGCCCTGCTCGCCGACATCGACAGGCATCTCACACTCGGAGGGACCAGCCCCGCCGAGAAAGGGGGGAGGAAGAGGGACACGAAAGGAAATGGAGAGGACTTTGCGGCCGCGCTCGCGGCGGCGACGGCAGGGGGTGGGCCCCTGGGCACTGCCCCTCGCGCCGCGCGCCCCCCGCGGAGGGATGCGGCCTCGGCGTCGCCGTCCGCCAACCTGATCGATCTCGGAGGAGACGAAGACGAAGGCGAAGTCGAAGCGGCGGCGTCCTTCCCGGCCCCCGCAGAGGCAGCGGCGGCAAAGGGCCGAAGCATTCGGCAGCCGAACTTTTTCGACTGTGGCGAGGAAGCTGCTGCTGCTGCTGTTGTTGATGCTCCTGCTGCAACGACGACTGCCGCGGCTGCTGTCTCCTCGAGCTACGAGGACGCCCCGGAGATCGAAGAGGGCTGCGGCGAGTGCGGCTTCGACGACGGCGAAGAAGAAGAGGAGGCCGGGGCTTGCTCGACGCCGTCGGGCGGGGCCTCTTTCTCTCGCTCGGCGCCCGCGACCGCCTCCAAGGGACTCGTCGCCTCCGTGCTGGACTGGGCTGGATCGGGGAGAGGAGGAGGCAACTGCAGCGTTGCTGCCTCTTCCCGTGGGGGGGTCGGGAGCAGGAGACCCGAGGAGGGAGGCGACGGGGAGGAAGACTCCGAGGCGGCCTCGGTCGCCGCCGCCGGGAATCCTCTGACGGACGGCGACGGCGGCTCGACCGCCGAAGTGGCGGCCCTCGAGTCCCTGCTGGAGGCCTCCGAGAGGGAGCGGTCGCGCCTCGCGCGCGAGCTCGACGCCGCGCGCAGGGACCTGGCCTCTGCGAGGAGTGCCCTGAGGCTGCAGAGGGGCGCGGCGGCCGACGTCCTCCGCAAGCTCAAGGGAGAGGAGGGGGGCACTGGCGCTGGCGTTCCCGACGTTCGCGCCGCCGCCACCGCCGCAGAGGCGGAAGAGACGCCTCCCTCCGCCATCGCGGCCTCGCCCTCTCCCGCCGCAGCCGCAGCCGCAAGGAGCACCAAGAAGGCTCCCTCCTCGTTCTCGCCGTCTCCCCGTAGGAAGGTCTTGGAGGCCGCCGCGGCGTTTGAGAGGGGGGGCGGCGGCGGGGGAGACGAGAACGAAGCCGCGAAAAAGATGACGACGAAAGGAGGAGGAAGGAGTGACGCCTGGTCCCCTGCCGCCGCCGCCGCCGCCGCCCCGAGAGCCAACTCTTCTCCAGCTGCTGAGGGGAGCAAGAGGCCCGCGTGGTCCCCCGTCGGGGCCGCGAGGCTCATCCGGTGAAAAAGAGAGAGAGAAAGAGAGAGAGAGGGGAAAACGGTCTTGGGTATTTTTGTTTTTTTTTTCTTCCTTCTTCCCCCACTCGAGGGGGACAGCGAGAGAGAGGGGTGGGGGGGTCCAAAGAAGCTTTCCTTTTTTATTTTTGTAAATGGAACGCGCGTTCTTTTCTGCTTTCGTATGTGTGTGTGTGTGTGTGAGAGAGAGAGAGAGGAAGAGGGGGGAAGCGGAGTGCGAGATGCGACTGCGTGGCCGGGGTCGCGGAGAAGAAGAGAAAGAAGAGGGGGCAAGAAAAGGAAGGGAGAAGAAAAAAGGACCCTCAAGCTACTCGGCAGCAAGGGACACAAAATTTCTGAGGCTCGCAAGCGCTCAAGCGGAGCCCTCTTTCCCACCTCTTCCCTCAGCTCTCTCGCCTCCTTTCTGCTCGCAGGCTCGAGCCTCGAACAGGAACTCCCGCTTCGTTCACTTGGAACGAGCAAGAAAGGCCCCGCCCCGCGGACTAGCCCTCGCTCGAGAGACGATCGACATTCCTCTTTTGGAGAGGGGGTGAGCTGGCATCGACGGAGAGCGAAGCGTTTTTTTCCCCTCTTCTTTGCTAGTCTCGAAAGCTCTCTCTTCCCTCTCGCCCGAGACATGCTCCCGACGGGCGCACCCAAGCCCCCGGGATCTCGGGGAGGCCCTCGGCGGTCTCCCGGAGGCTGGTCTCCCGTCAGCAACGGAGCAGGCGCCAGCGGCGGCTTCAATGGAATCAACAACAACGGCGGAAGCGGGAGCGCAAGCGGCGGCAAATTCGCGAAGCTGCTGTGCCTGCTCGCGCTGCTCTCGCTCGCGGCCCTCGGCGGCGCCGCCGTCGGCCGCAGGACGATCTCGCAGGAGGGCATCGACCGCGTTGTGGGCAGGGTGCAGCTCGGCGAAGAAGCAGCCAAGGCGATGGCGTCCTCGGCCAAAGCGGCGCTGCTCAAGAGCAGCAGCAAGCCGATGCCGAGCTCGACTTCGGCAGCGGGCGCCAACCCCGCCTCTTCAACGGCCGAGGTCGCCGGCAGCCCCAAGGGCCTCCTCGCGCCGGCGTCCTCCCTACCCAAGGTCTTCCTCTTCATCGGCATCCTCTCTGGGCGTGGGTACCGCCACCGGAGGCTCGCCGTGCGGGAGGCCTGGTCCGCCGGGGGGAACCACCCACCAGCGGCGGTGTCCAAGTTTGTGCTCTCGGCCGACGAGGCGACGCCGCAGGTCGCGAGGGAGGAGGCCGAGTTCGGCGACATCGTGTACGTGAAGGAGCGCACCAACTACAAGTCGATCCTTTACAAGACCTACTTCATCTTCGAGTACGCCGTCGAGCACTACGACGTCGCCTTCGTGCTCAAGACGGACGACGACGCGTTTGTCAACGTGCCGCCGCTGCTCAGGCTGCTGGGCTCGCTCTGCGAGACGCGGGACTGCTCCGCCGAGAGGCTGTACATCGGTCGGATGATCCAGGAGAGCGAGGTGCTGCTGGCCCCCGGGCACAAGTGGAACAACGCCGTGTTCTACAACCACACCGGGGTGAGTCGAGAGAGCGTTTTTTTTTTTTTTAACGCCCCGACGAGAGACGACGAAACGCTTACCTTTTTTTTCCCTGCTTCCCCTTCCTCTCTCAACTTTTGAACGTCAAAACCTCCAGCTGCGCACCTACCCCAAGTACGCCATGGGAGGGGGCTACGTCCTCTCGGGAGATGTCGCGCGCACGCTCGTGGGCGTGAACCGAGCGATGCGCCTCAAGTTCACGCCGATCGAGGACGCGACGCTCGGCTTCTGGCTGATGGCGATGGACCTGCGGCACGTCGACCACGAGCGCTTCTACACCTGGGCGGCCTCCTGCTGCTTCGAGACGCTCGAGCACGACAGCGGCAGGGATGGCTCCGAGGGACCGGCCAAGGTCAAGGTGATGGACGCCGTCGTCGACGACCTCTGCACCGACGACCCCTGGCTCGTGCTGCACAAGATCGACTCGCCGACCAAGATGCGGGCCCTGGGGCTCGAGGCGCGCCGTTGCGGCCCCCCGCCGCCGCTGGAGAGTATTGCGAGGGCGGGGGGCGGGCAGCCGTGGAGGCCTCCGGGGAGGAGCGGCGGGAGAGGGAGCGGCAGCGGCGGCGGCGGCGGCGGCGCGGGGAGCGCGGCAGAGGTCGAGGCGGGGGTCGAGAGGGGCACCGGGGTCGGCGCGGGGGGCTCGCTGAGCGACGACGGGGACGAGCTGCGGCAGCCCGAGGAGGAGCAGGAGGCTGCCTCTGTCGCCGACAGCGCTGCTGCAGCTGCTGACGCGGCGGCAGCGGGCGCCGCTGCGGCGGTGAAGGAGGAGGCGGCGGCGGCACAGGCTGCTGTCGGCGACGGCGGCGGGCGGTGAGAAGCTGCTGCGTTGTTCCCCCACCCCCCTTTTTTTAGAGGAACGAAAATTGAAAAAGTACTATCCCCCTTCCCCCTCCCTTCCGAATCGTTTCTTTCTGTTCTACAACAGCAACTGTCAATTTTTCGTCCCAGCAGCCTTCTTTCAGAGATGCACACACAAAAAAGAGAGGGAGAGAGAAAAGGAAGAGAGAAATCTCTTTCACCTGTCCCGAGGGAAGAAGACCGCCACGAGCCTTGCCTTGAGCTCCCCGCGAACGGCGTCGAGCTCGCTCTGCTCTTCTTTCTTTCCTTCTTCTCTGTTTTCTTTCTTTCTCCCGCCGCCGGAAAGCATTTGACTGTTCTCTAGGGCCCGGCGCAAAAGGTACGGGAGCACGTCGCCGAGGGGGCCATAGCTGGTTTATGTGCGCGAGAAGGAGGGAGGAGGAAAGGGGAAAGCGTGAGAGGAGGGGACACCCGAAAGGGTGCGAAAAAAACAAGAGACAAAAAAACAAAAAACATACGGCAGGTAGACGTAGGCCCTCCTCCCAGCCCGGGCGATCGCCAGCGTCAGGGACTCGCTGTTTTTTTTTTCGTTTTTTTTTCTCAGACAGAAGAGATGAAGAGAAGAAAACGCGAGGTGAGAGTTGAAAAGTCAGAGCGAGAAAAGGCCAACAAAAAAAAGTTAAAACTTGCCTCATCCCGTAGAGCTGCCCGAACGAGACGCGCGACGAGGCGGCTCCCCCGGCCGGGTGTCCGTGCTCCTTTTCGAGCCTCGAGAGGAGGTCGACGGCCTTGCCGACGCTGGCCTTGTTGTGCGTCGCGAGGAGCGCCTCTCCTTTCTGAGCGGCGAAGACTCCCTCCTCGAACGCGATCCGGGCGCAGGCGTCGAAGCACGCGTGCGTCTGCTCGAGCGAGGGCCAGCAGGGGGAGACCTGGTTCGCCGCGGCGGCCCTTTTGTTCTCGGAATCGATGTACGCCCCTCGAACGAGCTTCCCTCCCCAGGCAAAGTTGCCCTTCGCGGCGAGCTCGATCTCGCCGAGGAGCTTTTCTCGCGCGCCGCGGAGGTAGCACTGCGTCGTGTTGTAAACCGTCGGAGGGACCGCAAAGGTTGAAGAATCGCTGCTGTTGAACTCCCGCATGAGCTCGAGGGCCGCGGCATCTATCGCGGGCTGCACGGCTGTGTACTCTGCGTCGACGAGGAGCCGGACCTGTTTTGTTTTTTGAAAAAGAGACGAAAGAGAGAGCGGGGAAAGGTTGAGGGAAAAAAGAAAAGGTAAAAGGAAAGAGAAGAAAACAAACGACAGGCCAAAAAGTCAACCTCTCTCTCTCTCCCCCCTCACATTTTTCTCCTTGGCCGCGGCAGCCAGCCGCCGCAGCCTCCCCATGAGGCTTTCCAGCCTCCCGAGCTCCTCGTCGGTCGGGGAGGCGGCGGCCAAGGGCCCGAGAGTGCGGCAGCGAGGGACGATGGAGGGCACGTCCCGCAGCCTCACCCGGCTCGTCCAGGTCCTCTTGTCGACAAAGCCCTCCACCCGCTGTCGTTGCTCTCCTGCTGCTCCCTCCCCTCCCTCCTTCTCTCCGTGCCCCCCTCTGCTCAGGTACCTCCACAGCTCGTCGAGCCTCCCGGGTGCGTCCCCGTCCGTAAAAGTCTCCCTGTAAGCCGCCTCGAACTCCGACCTTGACACCCTGCCATCGGCGTCGGCGTCAAACTTCTCAAAGAGCTTTTCTATCTCGCGGAGGCAGGCGGAGAGCTTGACGAGGACCTTCGGATCCGTCAGGGCGGTCAGCTTCACCGCCGCGTAGCCAGAGGGGAGGTCGTTGTTGGAGGCGGAAGGGGAGGGGGAGGAAGAAGGAGAGGAGGAGGAGGAGGAAGAAGAGGCAGCTGCGGCGGCGGCAAAGGCGGCGCCCGACGCTTCCGACGCTTCCGACGCTTCCGACGCTTCCGCTGCTCCACCGCCGCCTCCTGCTTCTCCTCCTTCCGCCGAGCCGGCATCAGCGGCAGCGGCAGCGGCCTCGATCGCCCTCAGCACGTGCCCCGCGTTCGAGTCGCACAGCGCCTCGTCTCCGTACTCGTGCGTCCTCGCGACGGCGAGCGAGGGAGGGGCCGCTGCGGCGGCGACGGCGGCCTCGGCGGCGGAGGGAGCGGCGGAGCGGCGGGGAGGGGGACGGGAGGCCGAGGAGCCCGACGGGCCCGGGGAGCCCGACGAGGAGCTCCCCTCCTCCGGCTCGGCAGCGTAGTCCAGGATCGCCCAGACCCCCTGCCGCCGCAGCCTCGCCACGCACGGGCCCAGCTCCTCCTCGGAGCCGCCGCCGCAAAACTGCGCGAAGAACGTCCTTTTGAGTATCGGATCGACGACCAGGTCGCGCAGCGGCGGGAGGGCCCTCGCGACCTTCAGCAGCCTCTCCCCGTGCGCGACCAGGGGTCGGCAGCGGCATGCCGAGAGGACGAGGTAGGAGCGGAGGAGGTCCGAGGCGGGCTTGGAGCGGAGGGCGAGGGCCGCCGAGGCAGCGTCGACGGAGAAGGGGGGAGGAGGGGAAGGAGGGCAAGGGGTCGTCGTGGGAGAGGAAGAGGAGGAGGTCGAGGAGGTCGAGGTCGGCAGTCTCGAAGACGACGAAAACTCTTTCGGTAGTCCGAGGGGCCTCCCGAGCGTCGCCGCTACCGCTCGCACTCCCGAGGTGAGAAGCTCCCCCGCATCTCGTCGTGTCGAGGAGGAGGATGAGCGAGCGAGCAGGACGAAAGCTCGGGAAGACGAAGCCATCATCGCGTGAGCGAGAGTGATGGCCGATGCTCTCCGCCCTTTTGCTCTCTCTCTCGCACTCTTTTTTTTCACTCTTGTTCCTCTCTCGAGCTTCCTCTCTCTCCCCCCCTCTCGTGCTCTTTCTCGTATCTCTCGTCAAGGAAAAAGCTCAATCATGGTCGCAACGTGGGCCGGAGACGCGGTCGCGCCCTTCTTCGGGTTCATCGGCGCGGCGGCGGCGCTCGTCTTCAGCTGTGCGTGCTGCTTTCTTTCTTCTCTTTCGGCCTTCATCGTTGATGCAACGAGATGATGGCTGAATGTCTTCTTCGAGCTTTCTCGTCTTCCTCTCTGTTTCCCTCTCTCCCCCTCCCTCGCTTTCTCCGCCTCCTCTCTCCGCCTCTCGAGGTCGCTCTCTGCGATCAGGAGGCGAGGCGAGCGGGAGAGAGCAGAGGCGAAGGGAAGGAAAGAGAAGCACAAAGTGCTATTCCACTCGCGGGAGGCCGACCCGACGAGCGAGCGAGCGACGGCGATCGCGCCCTCGTCTCTCTTCCTTTCTCTCTCTCTCTCCTTCTCTCATCTCAACCCCGACCACCACGACCGACACTCCTCGCCCCTCCTCACATCTCTCTCTTTCTCTCTCTCTCCCTCTCTCTCTCTCTCTCTCCCTCCCTCCCTCCCTTCCAACACCCCCTCTCTCTGAAAAAAACCCTTCGACAAAAAAACTTTCACGTCTGAATAAGGCTTTGGGGCCGCGTATGGAACCGCCAAGTCCGGCGTCGGGATCGCGTCGATGGGCGTCATGCGGCCGGAGCTGGTGATGAAGTCGATCGTGCCGGTCGTCATGGCCGGCGTGCTCGGAATCTACGGCCTGATCATCGCCGTCATCATCTCGACAGGGAGTGAGTTAGAAGTCTTGGAGGGAGCGGGAGAAGTTGTTTCTCGCTCTTTCGTTTCTCTAAGGGCTTTCTTCCTCCGCCGCTTTTCCTCAACTCACATCCGCTGGAAAAAAAAACGAAACAAACTCCGCACAAAAAACTTCTCACCTTCTCAAAAAAACAGTCAACCAGACCGCCGACAAGCCCTACTACTTCTTCGACGGCTACGCCCACCTGGCTTCGGGGCTCGCCTGCGGGCTCGCGGGCCTCGCCGCGGGCATGGCGATCGGCGTCGTCGGCGACGCCGGAGTACGCGCCAACGCGCAGCAGCCCAAGCTGTTCGTGGGCATGATCCTGATTCTGATTTTTGCGGAAGCCTTGGCTCTGTACGGGCTGATCGTTGGGATCATCCTGGCGTCCAAGGCCGGGACGGCGGTGCCCGGAGGCGGGCCGTAAGGAGGGGAAAAGGAAGAAGGTGGAGGATGAAAAAAAGAGACAACGAGCAGAAGAAGAGAGAAACAGGTTTTTTTCTTTTTCTCATCTGCCCTCTCTGGACGCGCGCCTTTCATTCATCTTCCCTTGTTGTTTTTTAAATTATGTCTTTTTTCCTTTTTCACGTTCGCTGCTAGAGAGGGGGAGGGGGGTAACAGAGTGTGTGTTATTCAAATCAAATCTTCGGAGTTTTTCTTTTTTTTTCTTTTTTTCTTTTTTGGCATAGGCGAGCACATGAAAAAAACACTGGAGCGTCGGTTCTTTCTTCTTTTCGCTTTTCTCTAAATCAAAACACTCCGCGCTCCATGCCGCGGCGCTGCACCTAAACGGGCTACTGAAAGCCTCTCCCTGTGAGAGCAGGCTCTTCGTCTCCGACTGATATCTCTGTCCCGGAGAAGATGGGACAACAGAGCCGGGGGCAGGGGCTGGCGGAAAAGGAAGACTCGGTGAGAGCGATCGGTGGCACCGCTGCTGCTGCGCCTTCGTTGCTGCCGATGACGTCGGTCTCCTCTCCGAAGCCCCGTCCTCCCTCGAGGCTCGTCGAGCTCTCGCTCTCGATCCTGATTGGGATCAGGCTCGGTATTTTCGAGCTCTGTCGGAGAGCCAGGGCCGAGTTCCTGGAAGAGGTAAGGAAGAAAACGGACGGAGGGAAAAGGAAAAGAAAGAAAAGAGGGGGGAGATCGAGAGGGGGAGATCGAAGACAAAAATCGCGCTCACGGGCCTCTCTGTCTTTCCCTTTCTTCGTCCCGTCGCTCCCTTCCGCCCCCTCCTCCCCCCCTCAACTCCAACGGAAAAACCACAGCTCCCGCTCCTCAAGACCCGCTGGAAGCTCCTCCTCGCCCTCGGCGTCTGGCAGTACTTCCACGGAGCGCTGAGCCAGCTGGCGCACCGGCTGCACTCGCGCCCCCTGCCGCGGCCGCTGCCCGACGCCGGCTTCGCGCTGCTGCCCGAGCTGGGGCCCGGGACGAGAGAGTGGGCGAGCGAGCTGGTGTTCTCGGCGCTGTTCGCGAGCTTCGTCGCGTGGTCGTTCAGTCCCTTTTTCAGGGACAGTGGGAACGGAGACGGAGGCGGGAACGGAAGCGCAAAGTCAGCAGAGCAGCAGCAGCAGCAGCAGCAGCAGCAGCGCGCTTCGTCTCCCCCTCCGCCTTCCGCCTCTCCCGCTCCGATCCTCCCCGCCTTCCTCCGCGACCGCCTCCCTGCCCCGCGCCCCCCCAGGTTCCACACCGCCGTCCTCTACGGTCGCGTGCTCACCACGCTCTGCGCCTGCCAGCTGCTGCGCGCCCTCAGCTTCCTCTCGACGTCGCTCCCGGGCCCGAACTACCACTGCCGCGCCGGCAGCCCGGCCGCCACGCTCGCAATGCCGCGCCGCTGGTGGGGCCACCTGGTCGTCGACGTCGGGGAGCAGGCCACGAAGGGCTGCGGGGACCTGATCTTCAGCTCGCACACGACCTTTGCGCTCGTCGGCTGCCTCGCCTACGCCGCGTTCGGCAACTCGAGGGCCGTCAAGGCCGCGCTCTGGGCCGCGGTGGCGGCGCTGTCGCTGCTCATCGTCGCGTCGAGGAAGCACTACACCGTGGACGTCGTCGTCGCCTGGTACGTCGTTCCGCTGGTGTGGTCGTTCGCGAGCCGGAGGTGGACGACGCCGGAGAGGGGTTCGGGGGGG
>Ga0210003_1002877_pt1 | contig 14279 bp, 10 predicted proteins | sample LantaG_FD_182804 | JGI IMG/M metagenome (GOLD analysis project Ga0210003, IMG submission 182804) | Deep subsurface microbial communities from Baltic Sea to uncover new lineages of life (NeLLi) - Landsort_02402 metaG (SPAdes) (version 2) | ecosystem: Environmental > Aquatic > Marine > Oceanic >... | reverse complement strand
ATTCAAAAAGTTAGTGCATCCAAGCTTCAAATTTACATTTTCCGCTTTATGAAAATAAGTTTTTCACCCGCTATTTCACCGGGGCGATGTGATATTTTACGGCCCGAGCACGGCCATCTTCATCCCATACAAGAATCCAGAGACATCTTTTTCCTATAATAACTCTATGAGGAAAAGATTTTATTCCTTCCATCTTTACAGTTCCAATGAATGTACCTTCCAGGTCAAAGGCATCACACTCAGGAGTTGAGCCCGGCGTATCTTTTCTGACTGCGTGTACCAGGATGTTGCCTTCGTAATCCACAAACAACCCATCAAATGCAGGCTTAGTCCTGGGAAATTCCGTCATCTTTTTGATCTCTTCCGGAACTCCGGTTCTCCCTCCTCCGGAAGTGGAATAGGTAAGGCCGGAGAAAAATTTTTCCTTGTCCTGATCCGTTACTTTAACAGGCTTGTAAGAATGCTTGAACGAAGAAAGAAGCCCTTTCCCAGCATCATGAACCGCAATCGTATAATCTTCAGCAATGCCGATGATGATCTTTCCATCCGGAGCCACAGACCAATATACATCAGGCGAGAAAGGCTGAATGATGTTGAAAAAGATTCCTTTGATCGTCCGGAACTTGTTTCTTAGTACCTTATGCGTGAAGAGCGTTTTTTTTAGCTCAAGTTCCTGGGAAAAGATCTGTATGACGCAGTCTTGAGGTTTGTCCGGTTCACGGTAATGATTGATCTCCCCCTCTATGAATACATCACCCATGGGATGAGCCCGCATATTCCTTGGCACGCCCTCGCTTGATCGAATCCCGATACTTTTAACATATTCCCCGTCAGTCGTCAGAGAACACAGACGCCGGTTTCCTATATCGTAAATAATGAGGCATTTTCTGGTAATGACTATTCCTGAAGGCAAGCTAAATTCGCCCGGCCCCTGGCCTTTTCTCCCGATGACTTTTACAAATTTTCCTTCCTCGGAAAATTTCTTGATGTTGCAGGCTCTAATATCGCACAGATAAATGTTTCCATCCCCATCGATGGCGATGTCAACAATACTTTCGAATAATTCACCCTTAGGAAGGCTGGATTCGTCGATGGTCATCTCCGCAGCAAACAGAGCGCTGCCGGTAGCATAGATGTTTTTCAAAGATTGAGCGGAGACCGGAGCTGTCAGAACGATCGCTGTAATAAAAATAATAAAAAGCGTTCTTAATTTTTGGTTCATGTTTTTACTCCTCTTTAGAACCGAGGTGTAATCCATTCCTCAGCAAACTTCTGATAACGTTTTATAAGCGTATCCGCCTCTTTGGCATTCTTGCTGGCATAATCCTCTACGGCAGACCCTAAGGCATCCCAATATTCCAGCTCACCCAGAAATGCCGGAATGCCTTTCTCCTTCAGTCCTGAGTGCTTTAGTAGATAGCCCATCAGCTCATAAAAAATATAAGATAAATTCTTTAAGAATTCAATCTTTTAAATTCGGGGGACACATTACTTATTTTTTCCCTTTAACAAACTCCATTATAAACACTCAAGTATCCTGAATAATATTCCCGTTGTCCAAATCACTCATGAAAATAACATACTTAAAAAGAGAGATGATCTATTTTATCGTGTTTCAGCAAGCCGCTTTTTCTGTTAGCTTTGAGGGCTAATTTTTAATCCCCCTTCTAATAATAGCTACTATATCACGAAAAAATAGCACTCCAGGTGGTTCGAATTTTGGGGTGCAGTTGGTGCTTGGTTTCTACAAAGTTTTAATCTTTCTCAATCAGAGAGGAATAAAAGCCTATTGTGAATTTAATATATTCATCGAAGTTCTCTGTTTTTTTTGAAAAATTATAAGCGTTCTGGCCAATTCTTGATGCTGAATCTGGATGTTTAATAATATTCTCAATTACTGCCCTGAATTGCTTAATATTTTTGGGATCTATTAGCAAAACATTTTCTCCATCAATCAAATCCCCGTAGCATTGCTTGCTATAAAGTTCCTTGCTAAGGATAAGGCATTTTCCAACTGCCATTACCTCTCTCGGAAGAATAGGCTTATGATGCTGAATAGGGAATCCTCTCTCAGGCACGACTACACAGGTGGAAAGTTTGATTATAGAAGGTATTTTCCAGGGAGGAACAAATCCAAGAAAAATTGAGCGTTTTTCTAGACTTTTCTCTCTAATTAAATTTTGAAATTCTGGCAATCCCTTTCCGTTTGCCACAAATAACAACAAGAAATCGCTTTTTATCTCTTTCACTGCTTCTATGAGTTCATACAATCCTTTTGTTTTCCAGTAGTAGTTTATCTTGCCAATGTAGGTGATTATTTGGCATTCGGAGATTTCCCTTTTAATATAATTAGAAAGAGGAAATGGAGTAACTTCCAGCTTGAATGCTTTTGTATCAACGCTAACTTTCTCATCAAATGCAATTTTTGATTCGGATACTCCTAAGGAGAGGAACCTTTCTTTCATAGAAGGTATAGTAATAATTTTATCTACTCTCTGAAAAATCGACTTAAAAAGAGTTTGATAGGATGTTGATGTAAAAAGCTTTGCTACATCACTTCCCGCATGACGAAGGATTTGAGGCTTTCCAGTAAAATTCTTGGCTATAAATGCTGCGATACCGTAAGGAAGAATATAGTAGGAGTCTATAAGTTGAATATTGTATTCTTCAATGACTTCAATGGCGAGATTAGCAATTCTTTCTGTATATGCTTTTGAGAAAGGAATGTGCCAGGGATTATTATCGGGGCTGGTGGTATGGACATGGACATTTTTCGGTGTATAGGCCTGTTCATCGTTGTTAATCTGTTCTTTGTATTCATCTTCTACTTCCTTAGCATTTGTGACAATATGGACCTCATGTCCACGTTCACCTAGTGCTTTTGCCAGCCAATATACCCTTGCAGAAACTCCCCCTTCAATAGGAGGATATTTGCTGATTATGCAGATTCTCATATATTTTACTTAATTGCCTTTCATAGCTATTTTAGTAGTTTGTCCCCCCTTTCTAGATTCAAGTTCAATTTCGAATCTTGAGTCTTTCAGGAACTTTTTGACTTGAAGTAGTTCTTTTTCTTTCTTTATATAAGAAAGATCATCTTTAACAGATAGGCTCATTTTTATTTCACTTGGATTGTTAGAAATAAATATACCTTCTAATCTGGGTGCCGATTCTTTATATAATCTTCCAACTCTTCCCCATTCCTGTATTGTATCACAAAAAATTAAGAGAAAAATAAGTGGGTGATTCTTAAATTCCAGAATTTTTAAAAATTTCTTTTCAGTAAAATTGTGGTTCCATTTAACATCATCATTTTCTTCTTCTCCTGAAAAGGCTTTCCAGATATCCCCATCATGAAGAGCTATAGCTACTGCTGCTTGAATTAAAGCAGATTGGTTGATCTGTGGAGATTTGGCATTTTCAAAAAGTTTTAAAAGAGATAATGCGCTTAACAATCCATGATTTCTTTTATTAACTGCCTGTTCATAAAAGAAATTCATAACAACGTTATTCATCTCAAGATTGAGTGCTTTACATATTTCCTTTGTCTTGAGCAGAAAATTTTCTCTGATAAATGCAGCATCTAACTTAAGAGGAGATAGATTGCCTTTACCTGTTGTATTTAAAGCTTGAGCAATAAATTCCTTAATCCACAAATCATATTGTTGAATGCTGTAATTAAAGTCGTGATATGTAGAAGCAAGTAGCCATGCTTTCTCAATTGGGCATTTATATAAGGAAGAAAATTCCGTTAAACATTTTTCTTTGTTGCTATAAAGTTTATCTATAATGCAAGTGCCTAATAAAAAAACCTGAAATTGATGCAGAAAATGGTCGCGATATTCTGCATTTCGTAATAGTATATCTTCAAGCTGCCTCTGAATTTCGGGGTATTCCACTCCAATACCTTTGTAATCTGGGTCTTGTACATCCTCCCCTGACCATAATTTTTTAATAGTATCTAATGCTATCTGGTAATCGTCTCTTGTTTCTTGGCGATATTCAGATGCTAGCTTTATGAGTATCTTCTTATAAGCGATATTTTTGAGTTCGCATAATTTGTCTATCAAGACAAAACTTATATTCCCTTCTGTCCTTCCTATTATCGCTCTCCTTTTGAATACTGGCTCAGGATAATACACAAAATAATGTAAACAGTTCCTTAAATGATATTCCAGCCTATTTTTAATATCCTCTTTTTTTAGGCTAAGTTCATTGCAGATTTCGTTGTACAATGGACGGGCGTTGCCTACTTCCTTCACATGGTCTTTTGTGCCTTTTATTTCTCTTTCGGAGACTTTAAGCAACCCTATACCTTTTTTTTCACAAACCTTTTTAAAACCGTTAAATTCATCATTTTCTTTAACATAATCGGGATAGGCAAAGAATATTTTTGCCTTGGGAAAATAGTATTGGTAAAAACTCATAGAGGATGCATCCAGTATCGTAACCCCACCGATAGAAGGTGAATGGAAAAAGGCATCTTTTGAGATAATCTCATCTGTTGTGAAATCAATTACTACTTCATCAATTTCACTCCCTTCTTCCTTTTTACAATACAGCGGAACTCTGGCTGGAAGAAACTCATCGGAGTATTGTTCTACTTCATATTTATTTTTTTCAAAGTGTTTTTTCAACCAGTCAAGCATTTCGTCACGGGTATATTCTCTGCTCATTTTACCTCCAGTGTCTTATGCAAATCACCAAAGTTCATATAATAGATAATCCAAGATTTCGCCATTCTATATCCTTCGCTAACCGACGAAGTGATATGAGTTTTACCTTTTAATCTTTCTCTATTTGAGTTAGGTCTGCTCTAATCCAGCTTCTGCTCATAAAAATATTTCTCATCAAAATCTTCAATATAATGGGAATATTGAATATAGCAAATCGTTTTCTTTTGCCTTTAGGAGCAGATAAATCAACAATTCCTGTTGAAAACCAAGCCCATCCCCTTTTTAACCATAAAATAGGATGCCGTCGAGGCGGCAATAGATACAGGATTTTATCAAACATTTGGGGATTTTCTTCGGGGCCATGAACAGATTCTACTATAACCACTTTATCCTTGTCTGAAGGAATTTGTCTACTGTAATCCATATCAACAGTTATCACATTATCTGGGAAGTCCAAGGCTAATTTTTCTCTAAGAGAACTCTTTCCAATGCATCCGATACCGGTGATTAAAATTTTCATTTAAATCAACCTAATTTGGTTGTGTTTCTGGAATATTTCATTGCGCCCAAAATAAATGCAACAAACAATTTCACATAACTAACATTTTTAAATTGGCTACTGGATGAGTTTCATAACTTTTAGATGTCAAGAAAACTAATGTCTCGTTAACCTGTGCTCAATAAAGGCCTGTTTCTGAAGTTCGGAGAGAGTATTGTCACAAGTTTTGCATATGTAATGAATAGCATCTTCTCTCCCGTATAAAAATGTCATTATCTCTTTTTGTCCGACAAACTCTTCACAAAAATTACAACGCACCTTTTTTGTTCCATCTTTATTGATACCTACATACAATCCAATATCGCCCGGAAGGCAATCGATCTTTGTTTTTTCAGAAAGTTTCTTGCATAAATCTCTTCTAAGCCCATATTTCAATTCCTCGCCAAATTCACCGACTATAATTAAGGGTTCATCCTTTTTATTACAATGTGTTATGAAATCTAATGTTCCAAAGAACAATAAATGATTTGCTTCAGTATATGTTTTATTAAATTCAATTTGTTCTTCTTTTGATGGTATTTCTCTTAGCCCTCCTTTAAGATTATATCTATCATCTGTATAACCAATTTCTTGGTACTTTATACTACCAAGATGAACGCACAGAAGATCACATTCTTTAAACTTTTCCCTAATTTTTTGGGACCAAGGTGTATCACCGGTAAAACCAAGACAAAGTTTGTTCTCCCCTATCTTAATTTTTAGACCTACAGCATTTACACCCCCTAAATCCATATGAGGTGTTGGAATTGCTGAAATCGTTAAACCCTTAAAGGGTTCATACTTATTAGAATCGAGATTCTCAAGAATAATAACATCCTTTAATTGCTGCTGCCAACTTTCATTGGTGAAACCAGAGAATTTCTTATATGCTCCCAGGCTAAGGCAAAGGTTGACTTTCTTTTTTGGTTGTTTTTCATTTGTAGTAGATTCATACCTCTTGTTGAACTGGTATATGAGGTCCATTATTGGCAGAAGTTCTGCACAATGATCCAGGTGAGAATGTGTAATTATAATTGTATCTATATCATTAATATAAAAACCTTCCCTTCGGAGATTTTGAAGGAAGTTGTACCCGGGATCTATAGCAATATTCTCTACATCGGAATCTTCAGAGTATATATTTAGTTTATCGCCTTCTTTTTTAACCCTACCGATCTTGAATTTAAGATTATTCCATTCAAGATAACATAAACCTTCTTCAATTTTTAGTGTTGCGATCTTCTTATTGTTCTTATTAATCCTTATGTTCCCCCCATCTTCTCTATATTTTGCACCTTCCATGATCTTAGCTAAGTCAGAACGGCCAAGTGTGCGTAAACGGTTTAATAACTCTTGCCTTCCTTTTTTTTTCGCTATGTCAGAAAAGCTAAACAAATACGAGTTCTTTTTTATACGCAAAAGATATCCGCCCCCTAAACTTCCGGTTGATTCTCTGAACAAACCGGGACTGAAAGAATTCCATCTCCTAAGCACAATCACTTCAGCTATATGATCATCTTTTTTAAGCTTAGATCTCTTGAAAAGAACCGAATCAAACTCCTTTTCATTTATATCTAAACGTTTACATATGTCTTTTTTAGTTAAACTATCTTTATCTTTATCACGAGAACTTTCATCGTCGAATATACCTTCTTTATATTTTATGTCTCCTTTTTCTCCAAGTACTTCTCTTATCTTTCTTGCAATTCTTTCAGCTCGGGAGAGTTGATTTTTATCACCACATTCTTTTTTAATCTTTTCAATTATCTCATTAAAAAATAAGTCGCGTAAGGGGCCTTTTCTCAAACGTCTTCCATCACACTTAAGAAATTTACAAATTTCCTCCGTAAAACTCTCCAGGAAATCTAAGTCGTCACAGTCATTTATCCATTCCTCCATCTTTTTGCTTCTAACAAACTTACTAAGATTATAAGTTTTACCATTAGAAAAATACTTGATAAAATATTCCATAGCTTTTTTATCTTCTTTTAAAAGTGTATGGACTTCGCTTAGATGCTTGTATGTTTTTAGTTCTAATCCTTCCTGTTTGCGTTTTTTTATTTTTTTTAAATTATATAGTAAAATCTTCTGTGCTTTTTTTAGTTCGCTTTTGTTAATGTCCCCAAGTGTATTTTTTACTTTTTCAATTTTACATCTGGCATAACAGATAACTGCTTTAAACCCAACAGATGTAATCCTGTGTCTTTTAACAAGATTGGTATTTTTATCTTTCTCAAAGAACTCTTCAAGCAATTTTTCTGCATTACCATATTCAGATTGGTCAATTAAGGCGTTAATCCTCGCAAGGCATGCATTCCAATAACGGATATCATTTTCATCTAAGTTATTTATTGCTTTATCTAAAAGTTCAACAGCTTCCTTGCCCCTGCTCAAGTCCATATATAAATCGCCTAAATTCAGTAGGGCAGAGTAGTAATTGAAATTATAAAGAGGAGTAATTTTATTATCTTTCGTTTTTCCCTCAGCATATTTTATTATCTTCCTGAAGTTCTTTTCTGCATCGCTATATGAGAATGAACGTCTTTCTGCTTGAGCTTGATTAAAAAGCTCAACAATATATAGATCGTAAAGCTTGGAAGAGACGAAGTCGCAATTCCTAATGCTAACTAATGTGTCAGAATCTGATTTCTTTTCAAACTCCTCAAATATTTTTTCAAATTCCTTATAGGTTTCTTCCTCCTCAATTATATTTTTCGCTTCTTCAGCGTAACCTCGGGACATAGAGGAATTCTCAAGTCCGGCATAACAGATACTTAAATCATTATAGAGAAAGATCAACCACTTATTAAGAGCATTATCTTCCCCCGGATTTAGAGATTTATTAGATTCATTTTGTTTCATCTGGAGACAAAATTTGTCGTGTTCATTTAGAGCAGATAATAGATAAGGAAGAGCTTCTTTATATTTTTTTTTCTCATTAACTTTGTTGGAACATTTTCTTGCTTCGAGTCGATTGTTCTTTGATTCAAAAAGTTTGTATACGATATATTTCTCTAACGAAGATTTATCTCCACTTTTAGGAAGTTCATTACTTCCCTTTTTCTTCATTTTGCAACAAATATTCTCTATTTTTTCCTTATTTTTCCCAAATTTTTTATAGGGAGAAATTTGTTGTCCCAGTTCCCTCAATTTATCATGATTATCATCTTCCAACCAAGAGTCAAAATCAGTTTTATCCATTAATTTCTCAAATTCAATACTGGCAGCAATGGCTTCTCCGAGAAGCTTACTTTTTCTTTCTCCCTTTTTTGCCATAGCTATTTTCCTTTGTATTAATTTTGTTAATTGGATATTTCTGATTTTACTGATTCAGTATCCACTGTTTCTAGTGCTACATCAAATCCTATGCTTTCTCTTTCTACAACTGCTTTAGGCAAATATATTAAAGCCAACTCCTTTTCTATCTTTCTACCAACTCTTTCTGTATAGGGGAGATTTCTCATAAAATTTATGAGTTTCTCAGAAAATAAAGGAGTATAAACCTCAACATTTAAAACTTTTGCGGTATGCCATAAAGGGGCAAGATGTCTTGGCGCCATAATATTCACAAAATATTCCCATGCAGCATCATAATCTTCTTTTTGTGATTTTTCTTTGAACAGGAAATCCCTAAATCCCACATTAACCATTTCTTTCAAATATTTTCTTGGAGTAGGGTGAATCTCTTCAAAAGATTTAATCGTTCCGGTCTCTTTATGTCCTAAGGGATACTGATGAAGCCAATATCCACCAAAACACTCATCCCCTCCATCCCCAGTAACAATTATATTACTAAATTCTCTTGCAAAACTGCAAAGTATATAGACATTAATATCACCTTTAAAATCGTATTGCTTGACTTTATTATATTCAGTGAGAAATTTTCTGTATTCCTCATCAGAAATAATTATCTCATTATGATTTGTCTTGAATAAATTAGCTATTTTACGAGCAAAAACCATGTCTGTATAATCCTTAGATTTTGCCAGAGTAAATGTTGAAATTGATACTTTAGGGTATACCTTACGGATAAGTGCCAATACAAGGGAAGAATCGATGCCTCCCGAAAGCAAAAAAGATAACGAAGTTTCAGGAATTTCTTGTATATTCTGAATAATTATTTTTTCTAGGTCTCTAATCATTTTTTTTTCTAAAAAAACTATATCCCATAACCAAAGAATATAAAGCCCAGCTGCTGCCTTCTTCAATGTAATGATAAGGCCAAAGCCCATTTGGAAGTTGCTTCTCTTTGAGCCATTTTAAGGCTTTCCATAATACTTTTGAAGAGATTTTATCTGGATACTGGAGAAGTCCCACTATGCTAATTCCTGTACAAAATGGGTCGCTTCCAACGGGATGTCCTTTCCACGGACCCCATCCTCCATCATTATTTTGCTGATCAATTAGCCAGCAAACAGTCTTTGAAATAAGATCATGGTTTCCAGGTTTATAGTTATTCTTACTGAATGCCATCAGAGTGAAAGCCGCTTTATAAGTCAGGCATGGTTCAAGCTTCTGCTCCTGATACCATTTATTTTCTAACCACTTAAGATCATCATCAGATGAGAGTTGAGGAAGTAGATATAAGAGGAGTCCAGTTACAGGAATCCGGCCAAAATCTCTTATGGATTTTCCCCAACCACCACTCTTACACCTATGGCCTCTTAGCCATTTAAGTGCTTTCTCTACTTGCTCTGAAAATTCAATAAACAGATTCACAAGAGTGGAGCACCACACAGTTTCTAAAACATCCATCCAACCCCCATCATCTCTTTGTGTGACAATGCATTTTTTGGCCAGATTACGGTAAAGAATAGTATCAGAATTTACACCACTTTTTTTCAAAAGTACTGCTAACCTGCAAACCCGGGTAAGCTCAATTCCTTTACTGAGGAAATCCCTGGCTATTTGGCTAAGAGAGATTACGCTACGGTTGATTGCGGTTTCTATATCAGGCACATCCTTATCTGCACCCATGGCAACTGCTGCACTGGAGACAAAACCTTTCACCATTAAATTCCTTAATGATCTCCTTTGGGAAAGTAAGCTCTTTCTCTTTCATAAACACAGGTTTTTTGTAGATCTGACGGGAATCGCTGACCTTTTTCCTTTCCATTGTTTATCCCTCCTTTATAGAAATTCTATATAAACATATTTTCTTTTTTCATTCTCTCTATCAATTCCTCAAAATCTTCTAAAACTACATCGGGATTTGAATTTGGATACTTATTGAGGATGCATTTGCATATCTCTCCAATGCTCCTATTTCCATCGAACAGAGATAACATGTAGTAAGAGGTTTCATTCAGTTTAAATGAATCTCCATTTTCAATATTGAATAGCCAGAACATTCCTTTGCCTACTTCCAATTTATAGAGGATAAATTCCTCTTTCAATTGCAATGCTTTATCTACTTCCAGCATTGTGGGTCCTCAGATAAATAATCACCGGTCACAGCGTAAGCTATTGCCCTACAGCCGCTGCACCGAGGAATTAAATCACATCCTTTACACTTACCTTTGAGATTGTTTTTATTCCTGATTTTCCATAGGAGCTCAGACGTATACCATATTTTGAAGATCGAATCGTTTTTTAGATTTCCAATAGGAATGGGCAGCCTCCTACAAGGAAGTACAGTACCATCTGGGAGTATGGTGAGGCTATCTATTCCAATAGAGCACATACCACCTAAATCAATCTCCAAAGGAACATCATTTGTTTTTGCTCTCTCTGGGTCGATATTTGCCCAAAGAGTTCGATATTTCAGTATCTTCAACGGCGTCCCTTTTTGATATTCCAAGTCTGCCCTTTGGGAAACATATTGGAATAGTTTATGAATTTCTTCTTTAGTAAGAAACCAATCTTTAAATTTAACCCCTTTTCCCTCTGGTACGAATCTCTCAATAGTAAGAGTATCTATCTTTTCTTTTATAGCAAGATCAATAAGTGAAGGAACCTCCTGAAGATTTTTCTTATGAACAGTGAACATTAGCCGTGTCTTTATTCCCTTCTTGTTAAGGATCCTAAAGGAATTTACTGCCTTATTATAAGATCCTTTTCCTCTAATAAAATCATTGACTTCTTCTGATGCACCATCTAAAGAAATCTGGATATAATACAATTTTTGAAATTTTTTCAGTCTGTCTGCTACTTTTTCGTCTATAAGAGTGCCATTAGTAAGTATTCCAATTCTCCAAATAAATTCGCTTTTTTCCAGATATTCAATTAGTGGGAATAGTTCTTTTTTAAGAAACGGTTCTCCACCTGTTAAAGCAATTCTTCCTTTCTTATGCCACTTCTTTAAAGTGAGGATAATTTGATCGGCAATTTTTTCAAGTTGCGAAGAAGAAAGTTCAGACCTAAGGTTATATTCTTCTTGATAGCAATGGATACAACGTAAGTTACATCTATCAGTGATATGCCATTGAAAATAAAATTCATCCAAATGAGGATTAGCATACTTACTGGAAGATATACTTGGAATCACATCATTCATCAGGAAAACCTTTTATTTTATTATAGTATATTGGAAAATAAATTTAAAGAAAGTAAAAAAGAATTATATAATTATTTCATATAAATTACACTCCAAAAATAAGATCTAACTGACAATATAACAGTAGGTTACATATGATAAAAATAAATATTTAGAAAAAAGTTCATAAAAAGTTCATTTTTTTTCAATAAGATTAACATGGTATAAAGGAGTAATATTGATTTGTTTCTTCTTTGTACTTGTGGCTCATTTAACTCCCAGTGCCACTTTCTTTACTTATCTTTAATTATTGATTATTCTCTTATTTTGCAGTGAAATATATTCTCAACCTGCTCATCCCTCAAGTAATTATACTTATATCTATGTCTATACTAATTCTAGATTGCTATAAAAAATCAATATATCTAAAAAGGATATTATATTTCCCCTTCTATAATCTTCCTATCGTCTTCTGTTATTCCATAAAGCTCATAAACTAATTCATCAATTTTCTCATCGGTTATCTGGATTTCTCGTTTGATTCTGTCTCTTTTTGAGCTTGGGGGAAGAGCTGCTTTCTTTTTATTGAGTTCTAACATTTTGTCCACTAGATTTATCATCTTTTTTTGCATAATTTTTTCCTGCAATTTAGGATAATTAATTGTACGGATTGGTATTTTAGAAAGACTAAAAATGGTTACTTGAGGAAAAGATGTTTTAAAATCAGTAAACATTATTTTCCAGAATAATTTAATTAGCTTTGAATTGATAATTCCAAGCACAAACGTTTCTTCTTCTTGCCTATCCAAACGTATCGTAAAAATATTACCCGTTACAGCCAATGGTTGTTTTATAATAGTAGCTATTGGCCTTTGTCCAATTTGTCTAATTACAATTTTGTGAGGAGCATCATGTACTTCTTTATTCCAACAGCCCCCTGCAGAAGCAGGACGGTCAAAAAGCACAAACTCTGATGGTGGATTATTGTAAAAACGAAAAACATCAGAACCAGCAATAATTGGTCTATGTTTGTCAGATTTTTTTTCTTTTGAGAAATATTTTTTTCGATTGCCCGTTATCAATCCACGATTTATTTTTGCAATTTCGCCTAGAGGTATATTCTTATCTATCATTCGGAATATTAAATCAGAATTTTCACTATTAATCAGTACATTCCATACATATCCAGGTAATTTTAGAAAATCTACTTGCCTCGTTCTGGAAAAAGACTGGTTTTTTTGATAGACAAAAGATTTATTCAAATCAATCGTATTTAGTATTACATTTCTTTTAAGCTTTTTCTCATTAGATTCAGTTCGTAATACTAAAACACATGTATGTACATCAGCTGTGAAAATTTTTTCACTTGCTATTGAAATATTTTCAATACATGTTCTTTCAACGAGCCATAAACGTAGAGATTTTATATAAACATTATTTAACAATGTAACTGGTAAGATGAAACTAAGGTATCCTCCTGTTTTTATCAGTAAAGAGACAGCTTTTTGGAGAAAGAGGTGAAATAAATCAATTTTAAATTCGGCAGCAAAGAAATGTTCTCTTATATACTTTAATATTGCGTTTGTTGTATTGTGGGGTTGCAACATGCGATACGGCGGATTACCGATCACAACATCAAATCCGCCTTTCTCCATGATTTCTCCAAACCCAGTGGATTTGGAATGCCAGTCAAAGGGATTTATCCGTTCTTTTTCTTCTTCATCGAATAAAGTAAGTTGGTCAAAAATATCATAAGATATCAGGGAATTGCCGCATCTTATGTTTTTAGCTAAAGAAGGCAAAAGCTCCTTCTTTCGTGGCAGGTCTTTTTCGCCTTCGAGGCACTTGAGATAAAGGCTCATCATGGCAATATCTACAGCTTGAGGATCAATATCCACTCCGTAAATATTGTTTCTTAAGATTTGTGCTTTTTTCTCTATTGATAGTCTTTTTGTCCCATCATAATCGACTATCACATCAGGAAACAAAGTGCCCTGTCCTGATTCTTCAGGATGTTTTTCGTAGTAGTACAGATGATAATCGATTAATGTTTGGAATGCGGTTAGAAGGAAGGAACCTGAACCGCAGGCAGGATCTAAGATTTTAATTTTTTTAATTCTTTTTGGGGTTTTCCCTTTGATGGTTTTGGCTACAGTATTTTTAACGATATAATCAACGATGTACTGCGGAGTATAATAAACCCCGCCAGCCTTTCTCACTTCTGGTCTTTCTTCTATTTTAACTCTCTTAGGAGTGACTCTTATGGTCTTTCCTAAATATCTCTCATAAATCGAACCCAGGAGTTCAACGCCTATGACATCAAAAAGGTATGGACATTTAGGAAAGTACAAGCCATCAATTATCTTAGCCAGCAATTGAGAATCTATATCCAAGACATCACAGGGACCTGGTTTTAAGATTTCACCGTCAAAATCCTGATTCCATCCCATAAAGCAGTTTGTAAGCCTTCTATGCAAGTCCCGCCTTTTGCCTCCTGCTTTCCACCATTCAACTTGATCCAATAAAGACTTTGGCTCGATGATTTTTCTGTCTTCGGTTATCCGGATAAAAATTAGCCTATTCAAAATTT
>Ga0210003_1002876_pt1 | contig 14281 bp, 22 predicted proteins | sample LantaG_FD_182804 | JGI IMG/M metagenome (GOLD analysis project Ga0210003, IMG submission 182804) | Deep subsurface microbial communities from Baltic Sea to uncover new lineages of life (NeLLi) - Landsort_02402 metaG (SPAdes) (version 2) | ecosystem: Environmental > Aquatic > Marine > Oceanic >... | reverse complement strand
ACATTTTGGGCAAGGGCATTTAAATTCACTTGAGTCAAAATTTAAAGAGAGTTGCATACTCTACTCCTTTATTTGTTATTCATTCTAGCTATTTCTAGAGTTAATTTTTCTATTGCTATCTTTACTCCTTCGGTATTTCTAGAGTCAGTTCCTACAATACTAGTTAAATCCTTAACACAGTTAGTCAGTGCAGTAATTCTCGGTTCTATTCTCACCAAAAGATAAACTGCCACTGCTATTGGAAATCCTACTGTACTTATAGCTTGTAATATTTCTTCCATAACAACTTCTCCTTCCACTTGTACTTAATATTCTCTATTATTCTTTTCATTACATCATCTCCTTAAAAATCACCTAACGTAAACATAACACTTGTTCCTGCTGCTTCTACAGTTTCCCCTGTGCCATAAAGACTTATTGTATCCCATTCATCCCATGTATATTCATGATTTTCACTGGGTATTAAGTCACTGTTCTGAGTCCAACAACCATTAGTCTCCCCTTCATCATAATCTATATCAATACTTCCAACACTATAATATATCCCGATATAATCTCCTTCTTCTACATCAATGGATATATCATCGTCTGATGCGTCTTTGGTATGAATAGTATAACCATCAGCTACCGTTCCAAGAGTTACATAATCACGAGTAGTGAAATGAGTTGCATCTACAGCAAAAAATGTTGCAACTTTACAAGAATACATTGTTCCAGTACAATATATTTCTATACTTGTTATCTTCCCATCTGCATTCGCAGCTCCCACTGCACTAATTGCCAGTTTTGGATAACCAAAACCATAGGGTCTATTTATAGCTTCTTGACCTACGTTAATAGTAGTCGCCATAACCACAAGTTGGAATATACAAAGTGCTAAAAAGATAATTAATAATATTTTTTTCATAATTTAATCCTTTATATCCAGCATAGCACCCATCACATAGGTGTCTGCTGTACCTAAATTCTTAAATATTAACAAATCTGTTCCTGCTGCATCTGTAGTTACTATTTCTGTTCCACCTTCTTCTAATAAAGTCATTCCAGTAAAAGTTAAAGCGAATGAACCACCATAAGTAACAAGTAAATTAAGCGTTCCAACATACTCATTAGAAAAACTGATAACACACGCCTCATCAATCGTTATGGATTGATACGCCCCATTCTGCCAGTCTACCGTTTCAGTAGAACCACTATTACCTATAGCATAAACGCCGTTAAATTGAACAGTCTTTACTTCGGTTAAATCCAGATTGTTGCAGTCTTGATCACCACCTAACTCAGGAGTAGTATCATCTTTAACTTCTGTTAAATTTCCAGATGCAGTACCAGTAACCGCGCCTGTTAATGCACCTGCAAAACCTGTTGCGGTTACTACGCCAGTTGAAGGAGTGTAATATAAAGTACCGTCAGACTCAAGTCCGAGGTCTCCACCATCTAAATCACCACCAGCCACAAATACTATCGGATTGTTTTCTGCGGTATCTTCGTTGTCTGTTATGGTTACCGCTGTTGCCACTGCTGCTGTACCAGTACATGAGCTTGAAGTAAGCGTATCACTAACTTCATTATCAGCCCAAGGATTAGCTGTGTTGACCCAATTAGCATCTATTGTGAATACATCTTCCTCGTTAACTAATGTCTTGTCTGCTACAAGTGCCTGTAACTTAGAGAAGGTATCTAACTCAGTTGTATCAAGTATGTTCTTGCCATAGATAGTTTCTACTTTAGCTAAACTATCTATTTCAGTTTTCAAATATTGTAATGCATGTAAGGTATCAGCATACGCCTTGATACTCTGTTGAGTGCATAAAAATGTTGCTGAGTCAGATGTCATAGCATCTTCATCTTTTACAGGCACTACTGCATCAATGGTATTATCATCATCTTGATAAGTAAGAATAAGAAATGTTTCAGTATTACCTGTAAACATTGCACCCACCCTATCCTCTAGTCGTTCTCCTGTATCAAACTCTAGTGGGTCATTGGCAAAGGCTTCTAATATATCTGAGTTAGCATTTATGTCATCTAATATATCTGTACCTTCTGTCCACGTAGGTTTAACTAACCCTAAATCAGTTGTAATAGTACGTGCAAATGCAATCAAACACGTTAATATTAAAACAGATACAATAGTTATAATAATATTTCTTTTCATACACTCACCTCATAAAATGTAGTACTTGGGTCAGATACAACATAAACTGTTGTACTTGGCTCAGGCACTAAATAATATATAGAAACAAATGGTGCAGCACCTAACTTCTTCCATGTAGTTAAACCTAATTGCTTCAACAACTTCCATGTCTTTAATCCTTGATTAGCAAGAGATAACCATGTACGTATACTAAAACTAGGAGATGAATACCATGGTGTAGTTCCTACAGAAACTGTATAAGTTGTAGTTGATGGGTTACTAATAGTATAATAAGTCATAATTACCTCTTTATAAATGGATACTTATACGCTTCAGCTAGCATACTACCTTTAACATTAGAAGAACCATAACTTTTAGCGACAGGTGCATAGTCTGGTCTTAACCTATCTACCGCTCTATGTGAACCTAAAATTCCCATAAACCTATTTTGAGCTTCAACTGACTTTTGACTTTCTCCCAACGCAACCCACGCTTCTACAACAGTTGCTGCAACTATTAAATCATCGATAAAAGCAACCTCTGGTGTTTCACCATCACCAAGGGCATCTTGCCACTTTACATAACGTATATCTAACACGTATCTTGCATCTGGAGGTTTATCTAACTCAAATATATCTTCTCTATCTATATACCTTTCAGCCTTCCCTGTTGTAACCTCTGTTATATCAGGTGACTCTATATCAAATGCACGCTCAGGCACATATGTTAATACTCTACTATTGGTACTATTAAAGATCTCCATTGCACAATCATCAGAACCTGTATCTGTTAAAACTATTGCAGTAGGAACAGCAGCCAGCACCGCTGTACTTGCAACTTGAATAGTCGTTGCTGTAAGATTAATTGCATAGTAAACAGTTCCTGTAACTAATGGTGCAGGTGGATCACTACTTAAAAATATTATCTTAGTTCCTGTAGTTATATCTTCATCCACAGTTATTACATCTGTAGTTGTATTAACATCCGTTTTGTCAAAAGTAGTTAAGATATGGTCTAACAAACGCATAGTCCGTACATACTTAAGGTCAGTTGGAAATGCATATTCAGTTTGGTCTACAACACATGCAGCCTTAACATGTTTACCTAAACCTTTTAAATCTGCAAACCTATCTATCCTAGTTAATCCCCAATTTAACCATGTCGAAATACGTCCTGTTGCACCTATTAAAGCTGCGTCAGTTCTAACTATTTGGGAAGCAACTTCTGCTATTAATGTAGTCTGGTTTAAAGCCATTATACACCTCTCTTAAAAAGTAGGGGAGCGTAGTATGCTCCCCGATTTTAATTAGATACTAATTTGCAACATTATAAATGGTGCACCTTGAGCATTACTACGACCTCTTTGTAACACAAATCCAGCATACTGTAAGTCAGTTCCATCTGTAGGTATGCCAAGAGAGCCATCTGACCTAAACACTACTGCATGAACACCTGCACCTGTACCAACTGTAGCCTGAGGGGCAACCCAGCAAACTCCCCAAGTCTGTATCCATACATACTCATTGGCTGCAGCAACCATTGTAGGTACTCCTACCACAGCTCTTTGTGTATCATTCACAGCTCTTACGTCATAATACGGACTGGCCATACATTCAATAGCATCAGTAGTAGTAAGTGCATTTGGTATTGGATCATCAAGGGTTATTACTGTTGTCCCACCACCAGTAGCAACTGCAGTGTTAGCAATTATATTTCTCAATACTACCATGTTAGTAGCAGACTTATCAAATATTACACAGTACCCACCTTGAAGTTCATTTGTAGCTAAAGCCCCATCATTAGTATCAACTTCTCCATCATCTGCATTCACAGTTACACTTAACTGAGTAGCACCAGCAGCAGCAGCAGCAGCAAGAACTGCATACCTAATATACTGTTGCTGATATGAAAGACAACCTTGTCCAGGAATAAGAGTTCCTCCAGCTTTTGCATATCTAAACACTCTTCCATCAGGATAAACTACCCTAGCACCTAATGTATACTTCTGTGTAGTATTAACTTCCCAAATTCTATGCCCAGAGTTCCCACCCAATAAGTCAGGGATTCCTACATGAGCAATTTCACCTCTAAATAGTGTACCATTTCCATCTATTGCGTTTTGTGCATATTTTAATCTAATAGTCATTTAAATCCTCTCCTTTTTGTTTGCAGTATAAAATTCAAACTTTGAATTTATTCCTGCTAATAGAATGAGAGGGAGCTTGCACTCCCCCTCGTGTAACTATCTCTATTCTAATTTTAAATCAATGGTAGCATATTCATCCGTTCCAGCAATGTGCACAACAACACCAAGCACTGGATGTGTATCTGCAGCATTGGGGTCAACTGCACCTGCATCAGTACTGCCAGGTATAACATTATTCCCAACTACCAAAGTAGCCCCATCATCAACAATCATCACACAATATCCTCTAGTCTGCAACCAACAGTAATATGCATCTGTTACTGTAATCAGTGGTACACCTACAGGAGGTCCAGTTATAGCACTGCCAGGATAAGCAATAACATCCAAGTACTTATTCTTAATTAATGTTATCTCTGCAGTTGCAGCTACTGCTACTTTTATCTCATCATACAACCAAATCTTACATGGTGCATAGGCAGCTGTATTCTTTTTAATTCTATAAATCTGACCTAAGCCCGTACCCACATTGCAAACTAACCAGCCATCTGCATATTCATTAACTGTAGGAGCACTAGTTAGTAATACACTGATATCATCTTTATCTCCTATAGAAAGTCCATATCCAGTCTGTACTGTTTCATCATGGTTTGTGTCAATTGCTGATGCCTGAACCAACTTTCCTAAAGGAAGTGCCGCAGCAGCCTTACAATATCTAAACCTTCTACCATCCTCAAAATCTATAAATCTACCAAGTTCAGTCTTTTGACTTAAACTTTCCTCATAAACCCCCTGTCTAATGGAAATCCCATCAGATGGAAGTAACACGTTACTCATTAATAATCAACTCCTTTTGATTTTTATAGGCTATCTTCGAAGCCCCATTGGCTTGGGACTCAGGATTAAGCAGCAATATTATATATTACTCCTTGACGATTTCTATTCGTGCATATAAAGTTAAGAGCAACAGCAATTTGAGCAGCTCTGTCATTAACCTGATTAGGAATAGACTTCCAGTCAGTCATAGTAAAGTTAGCTGCAGGGTCAATTATTAACTCTAAATATTTTGTATTTAAAGTATACAATAAACCTGCAGGACACTTAGCAGACCAAACAAGTGGTCTACCCTTAAACTGAATGTTCTCGAACTGAGCATCACCTAACGTTTTATTCGTTATATAATGCTCTTCAAGAGTATTATCCTCAACCATTTCAAAGACAGTCTGACCAGATACCAATAAGTCTGGCTCTTCTTGACCTTGACCATAAGAACAGTTATTTAACATAGTTCTAGTTCTTTTATCTAACCAAGCAGATGCGGGTTCTCCACTCATATCAGTTGCCTGATTCTCCCACCAACTCTTAGTTGCAGAAGGAATACCAGCAACAGTTCCCCTACTTCCAGTTGCAGCATCCGCTACAAGGTTATCTAATCCATCTATATCTTTCCCACCAGAACCAGTACCATCACCAAAAATCTGTTCTTCAAAGTTAAGTGCCATTTCGTCCTTAGCAGCTTCCATCTCAGTCTTCATTATGTCTATAATCTTAGCTCTACCTCTGTTCTTAAGGGTTTCAACCCAGTACTGTACAACAGATACAGCTCCATATTTCCAATCATAGACAGCGTCAGTTAGTTTTTCATCCCTAACTAAACTAATAGTTCCACCTAAGCTCATCATCTTAAACGTAGAATTCCTTCCATATCTAAGAGGAACGACTAAGAACTTTCCACCTTCCTCATGTTTAATTCTACCCTTAGAGTTTAACCACATCCAAAGAGCATTTTTAGTCAGAATCTGATCAATTGCTACCTTCCTCTGCAATCTCCACGTTGTAGTATATATATCGTCAAGTTTCTGAGTAATATTCGGATAATCCATAGTGTAATCCGCCATTTACCTCACCTCTTTATTCTAGTTTTGTTTTGCCTCCATCAACCATTTCAAATGCCTTCTTAGCAGCTTCATCAGGTGTGAGGTTTGCATCTTTGAACAAAGCAGCTTGTCCCATCTTTTCAGTCTCAGTTCCTGTAGGAACAGGTTTTCTTTTTGGAGGATTCTTCTTACCAACAGCTATCAAAAAACAATCTCTTGCGGATATGCCTGGATACTGCCCAGCAAGTTTTACCATATCCTCTCGTTGATCATCAAACTCCTTCTCACCAAATTCCGTTATACAGGACTTAATCTGTCGTTGTGCCTCTCTATCTTCATCAGTTTCCACTAACCTTTGAATAGATGCAGAGATGTTTTTATCTCTTTCATCTTGTTTCTTAGTGTGGTCATCCAACATTTTACCTACCTTACTAACCACGTATGAAACCAGTCTTGCAGGATTCTCCGTCAACTCCTCACTTGTGGGTAACTTCTCTTCAACAACTGGTTCAGGTTTAGGTTTAGGTTCAGGTGTTCGTTGTGCCATAAAGTTAGGTGATGTAAATATTGAGATAAGCTCTTCATTCTTTTTCGCCAGCCCCTCTACTCTTGCATTTATCTTATCAAATTCTTCTTTGGAGACAGTACCTTTGTCGCTAGGTTCAGTAGTCTTTTCGCCATTATCTTTTACATTTAAATCTTCTTCGCTCATTTCTTAATATACTCCTTTCGATATAATTCACGCTGCATTTCTCTAAAACTTCTTACTATGCTAGCGTATGTTAACTTAATATCCACTGCACACCAGCCCTCTCCCGTGAAAGTAACTTTAGGTCTGGGTATGGTTAGTTCTACAGTAACAGTCTTTATAACAGGCTCTTTCTGAACCTGTTTCTTAACCACTGCTTTAGCTACTTCAACCTTGACTAAAGTCGCATTAGTCATATTAATCCTCCTTTCATTTTAATCTAATCTGTGTGCTATCACATCATTCTTCTTACACAATTCTTTTAAATGTTTTTTACTCTCCACAAGTACAGGTTGATGGGTTATATTCTCTTCCCAATAGGGTGTCCATATATGCACTGCAGCAGTCTTAAGCCCCCCAAACCATACTTCTGCATCACCTCCACACTTACATTTTATTTTATTCCTATCTTCTATTGTAGCAAACTCGTCAAAAATTTTATTACATTTTTTGCATTTAACTTGGAATATTGGCATTCATCTTCCCCTGTGTTAACATCTTTTGTAAAGCGTCAACTGGCATTGGCTGTTCAGGATTATTCCCATATCCAGGTCTTGGTGCTAATAACACATCTGGGTCTATCCATTCGTACTGTTGCAATAACTGTCTTGCACGCTCTGTAGGATTAAAACTTTCATCTTGCATAGTTAGTTTATATAACTCTTTAGCTTCCATTCTCCTTGTTTCAAAGGTAACTGGTAATGAATCATCAGGATCAACTCGTATATTATACTCACCTTTAATAGCAGCTCCTGTATATTGTACCCAATACCTAGCTCCATCTGCACCTACAATATCTACAACCTTTTGTTTATCTCGCCAGAATGTAAATATGTATTGCATATACTTTCTACATATTTGTGTGTATAAGTCAGCAGTTGCATCTCTTCTTTCCAAGATTCTAATCTGTGCAGCCATCTGGACAATTTGTGCTTCAGTAGCTGTACGCCTACCAGTGTTATAATCCCCCCTCTGGTTTCTAGAAGAACCTAACATCTCCATACAATCCTGCATTATCTGTATACTCATTGCTGCAAAGTCAGGAGGAACATGTGGGGTAACAAGAGTAATAGCATTTTGAATTGCCTCATCTGTATCAACCTCTATATATGGCATTACTTCATCACTTAAAAACTTTGCTTTCTCATCAACTGACAAAACTCCACGTTTACCAAGTGCCTTGATAAGAGCTATCTTCCTGTGTCTTTGTGCTTGTGTTCTAAGCTCATTCATTTCTAATTGTTGGGGTTCTATAATCTGGCAGTCTGATATTCCCCAGAAGCCTATATTACTTTCATTAAAGATAAGTGAAAAGAATGGAAGCCCTTCTACCTGAAGGTCATCTACATCTTCCCTTAAAAATTTGTCATGATCCAGCGTAATAACAAATACCTTATGTGATCTAAAATCTCTAATCTCCCACAACTCTACCCATTCTTCCTTCTCGCATAAAGTATCTAACATCTTATCTGGAACAGAACCTTCTACATCCGTTGGGCGACTAGCTACAAGATGCTTCCCTGCAAAAGCCTTACCACCTTTCAATGCATCTTTATTAATATACTTCTTATCAGCCAGTACGTCTTCCAAAGGTCGCATAACTCTCATTGCTACCCATGGTGCAGACTCTATATCTAAATACCCATAGGGTATAACAAAATCTATAGGTCTCCCTCGTAAAAACCATGGCATGCCAGGCTTAACATTAACCCTATACTCTATATTTTCTTCTTCTTTACTAAAGCCTGTTAACGTACCTTGTCCAGGAATTATAGGAACAGATTTACCTATATCATAACCATACTCACTATCATACCCACACTTACCTATTGCAGTTCCATTCAAATAACTATCTAAACACATTCTTTTCGTCTGTTTCTTAACTCCAGTTTCATAAGTAAGCCAGTTAATCAGTTTCTCTACTGTTTTAGCATGTAAGTACTTTCCTGGCTGTAAAGATGTTAGTACAGCTCTTGGGTTTCTACTATATACCTGTGGTATAAGACTCTTGCCAAAGGCAAATATTAAATTAACAGGCAATATAGCCTGAGGCCAATCTCCCTCAAAATATCTTTCATATAAAGGCCATCTGCGGGAATGACCATACTGTGACTGATATAGTATTCCAAGCTTTATTTTCTCTTTCCATGCAATAAGTTGTTCTTCTTTTGTTTTAGTTGGCATTGTTACTTCCTTTGTAAATGTTTAACTAATGCTTTACCTTTAGATGACTTCCTTGCTGAGGAGTATGCCATAGCTGCACATATCTCCCTAGCCTTCTCTGTACTCCCCACTGAATTACCACTAACCTTACCAGTGTCTTTATAAACAGACATACAATGATCTATATTATTACTTATTGTAGCTTGACTACTACCTTCTTTTAATGGCATGTTATCACCTTCTTTATGGTTCTGTATCTATTGTAACTCCACCTGCACCACTAACTATCTCTAGCCAAATACCAACTTGGCAAGATTTAGGTTTATTTGGGGTAAATGCAAAAGAACCTGTATCAATATAAATATGTAATAGTTCATAGCCATCTGCAAGTGCATTGTTATCCCAAAGTATCATTTCTGTGTCATCTACAGTAGCATAAAACACAGCTGTTGCCAAACCACAAGAAACTTCAGCTATTAAACCAGTATTTGTAAATGTTCCTAAACAACCCGTCTTTTTCATAATAATTTCACCTCATTATTAAATTCAAACTTTGAACTTTATTTTTAATATTTCTTGGGAGCACCCATATCTGAAAGTTGCTTACCAAACGGTAACTTAAATCCTACCTTGCTTCTTAATTCTTCCATTATACTCCCCATTGTAATCCCAATTAACTTTTGCGTGTGCATAGCAGGTGGAGGTCTACTTGATATCTTTATAGCCCCTGCCAGTGCGTCAATAGCATCAACATACCTACTTCTTTCCACACCCTGATACTCCAACAACTCTGTTTCAAGTCCATTCATATAACTCTTTATCCAAACAGTCTTTGCAGCAAATCTAGGTTGCATTCCCCTAATTCTAGCATCCTTTGGTTCATTCCTTGTAGGTGTGTCATCCCTAACATTAAAGAAGTAATCTTTTTTCCTCATCATTTCTTTTAAGTGTTTTCCAATTGCTTCCTGATATGCAACAGACTCAATACCAATTAGTCTGGGTTTGTACTTCTTATGTACTGCAAAAATTGCTTCACAGAGTTCGCTTACACTCATTCCTTTTCTTCTAGTACATTCTAATACATATATGCGGTTGTCAAAGGTACGTGCTATTGTAATAATAGCTGTGTTACAAGCATCCTTCTTAGATGAAATAGCTGGGTCAATGTATGAATATACCCAGTATGGTTCGTTGAATGGCATCACCTCAAAGTACTGAATATACTCTGGTTTGAACACCATCTTTTCTACAGGCAAAGGATTTAATAAATATTGAGATGCATAAATATATGGACCCTGACGAGCCTTTAGCTGTTCTAATGCTTTTTCATTAAACCGCTCAGGATAAATAGGTTCAGTTGTGCCTTTTTTGTATACGTTTTGTATATAAGGTACAAAACTTTTATCAAACTCCAATATGTAATCTATAACATCATGCACTGCCCATCTTGTACCTATATATAATGTTATACCTTTAGAAGGTGTATCAAACAAACTAAATGCTAATTTATACCATCCTATTGCTCTATCTATATCCAGTTGTGAAGGTGCTAATTCATCTCCTGTTAAGTCATCTTTCTTTGCTGTTAAAATATCGTCCATGATAATAACATCATAATGCGTACCAACCACATTAACCCCTACGCCAGCAGCAGTAAAAGTAGCTTCACCATAACCACCTGTTCTACGCACTGTTACTGCATGGTCACTCCATTGTACCTTTCTTATATCAGGTACTATTTCAGGATACAAATGTCTAAACAAACTATTGTTTTCAAAGATGTGTTTAATAGTACGCAAGTGGTTCATTGCATTATCTATAATATTACATGCAATAAGCACCCTTACATTAGGGTTATTAAGTGCTAACCAAATTGGAAACTTAATACACGATAGTGTGCTTTTTAAGAAGGATCGGGGTAATACAATTAGCTTATTCTGAATAGTGTTATCACCTATAAAACTACAGAGGGGAATATGCACCTCTTTAGTCATTGCATCACTTCCACCTCTACCCAGTATACCCCTACTTAAGAAATAGAAATCCCTCCTGCCAAGCTCCGCCATTTGACGTTCTTTGTCATCCATATACCACCAACTTCCTTAAAAACAACAGGCAGTCATATAAACTACCTAACCAATATACTTAATTGGGGAGTCGTATTAATAAAAAAAGAGAGACTATTTTTTTGTAGTCTCTCCCATATCTTCCAATGCTTTTTTAATATCATTCACAACCTCACCTTTTAATTCAAGTGAACCCTCCGCCAAGTAATGTTCCGTAGGTTTATGCCCTGTCCTATCTAATATGTCAAACGCACTACGTTGTCGGGTTTTTTCAGAACTTGACCGCAATAGATTTATATTGACGTCTGCTGCTTCTGGTGATGCTTCCTTCAACTTCCTATCCACTACATCTTCCACCTTACTTGTAGACAGTTTGTCCAATACCATTTTATTTAATTCATTTTGCATCTTTTCTAGCTCTGCTTGAAATAATGGTGAATTAGTTATTACGGAGTAGTTTCCAGAAGACATATTCATTTCTAATTCAATTTGCCTTCTTGCCTGTCCACAAGTTATTCTTCTCATTAGGTCACGGTAGCGTGGTAATATTTTTTTTATTGCCATTTCTATCTAACTTCCTTTTTATTAAAGTACTCTTCATTCTCACTACTAACTATTATTCTTGCAGAAGTATCCTTGTCTAAAGAAATAAATGTAGCATAATTATCATAAATAAATTGACTAGATGTCTTATCTATGTTTTCAAACACTGTTCCCTTTGGTATAACGATATCTTTTTTAGATACAAGTTTCATTTTTTACCTGCTTCTTTATATTCATATTTGAACTTTCAAAGTTGAACCTTTTGTATGTAGTAGTAAATTTATGTTCGTACTACTATCTATATAAAAGATAACATAATTTTAGGAGTTTGTCAAGTAAAAAATTCAATTGTTTTTAAAATATATAACAAGTGGTATAGAGGGTAGCTTATACCGATAGGTGCTTGTGGTGGGGTAAAATTTTGCGTGTTTGGGGGTATTTGGTATAAAGGTATATCCCTTATAGGTGAGGTAAAAGGTAAACATTTGTTTGTAGTATAAATTTATAATCTGTATTTAATAAGGTGTTTGTATAGTTTGTGGCATAGTGGGTGGGGGGTGAACGCTTGTTTATAGTATTGATAGCTTTAATTAACTATTGTTAACACTAAACTTTTGTTTATGCTATTGACCATTTAATCACTACCATTTTAGTAGTAATTCCCAGATATGAAAACGAACATACGTTTATAATTGTGAGTATGAACATACGTTTATACTTTATTGATTAATTGAATTAAATAATAATGCAAATAGCTTTGCATAATGTTAAAAAGCAACTGCAATTTATATTAAAAATAATGTAAAATAAATTGAATTATTTTAGTTTATTTTACTAAAAACACTTGACATTATAATTCATAGGTGTATAATAATTATAGGATTAAGGTCGAATTAAGCACGCACACTAAAAAATAAAAGAAGGGAGTAAACTAAAATGCAGGAAGTAAAAAACAAAGCAGGAGAAATTTTAGGCACTTATGAACTAACAGAAGTAAACAAAGCAGACACATACGAAGTAGCATATACAGACAAAGAAGGCAACGAAGGAACCATAACAAAAGAAGTAACAAAAGACGAAATACTTAAACTTGCTTCACAGCAATTTAACACTAACATAAGAAATTATGTTGCAGGTATGGCAAGGGAAAAGAAGGATACAAAAACCGCAGTATTAAAAGATTACATTAAATCACTTGGTATTGATATTAACTTACCTCTTGAAGAATTAAAAAAAGCACTGCAAAGGTAAAAAAGGTGTAGCAAATAAAAATACCCGTAGGTTATTAAAGTAACTTGCGGGTATTTTTTTATTGCATAAAATAAATTTACATTAATATAAATTTCATATATGAAATTTTAACAAAAAACACGAAATTGCTACAACCCTTTGTTTATCAGTGTTCCAGAGCTTTTCAAAAAAATAAATCAATATAACCCTTATATACCAACGTTTTCAAGCATTTCTTAAATTGTCTTTACTCTCTCTTATATATAATATATATATATATATAATATAGTAGTATATATAAGCACTATACATAGGGAACAGTTTAAAGCCTTTTCAAAAACCTTTAAAAATACCAAAAAAGCTATATATAACAACGTTTTCAACGTTTTTTAATAACAAGCTAAAACCCTTTAGAATTGCGTGTTCCAGAGCTTTTTAGTTTTAGTAGTGAACAGGAGTTTACACACCATATATAGGGGGATTGACTTCTATAATAATAGGTATATAATATAAATAGATAAATATATATATTATATATTCAATTAATGAATAACCTATATTATATCTTCAATATTGAAAGTTCAAAAATGAATAATTGAAAGCAGGAATATAACTAAAAGGAGTATAGTAAATTGGAAGAAATTATAAAAGCATTAAGAAATAGAATAGACTGGATTGAAAAAGAAAAAGATAAGTTAACAGAATATGAAAAAGGAATAATAAGACAGAATTTAACTGAAATAAACACAACGCTAAAAAGATGTATGCTAACACACTTTGCAATCAATAAATAAAAAGGAGGTGTCTTAAAATGAGAGTGAAAAAGTTTTTATTCTGTATAGCTGATACATTAACACCAAAGATGAGAAGAAGTTTAAAACTAATTGTTAAAAACAATAAGATAGAAAACATTAAAGAGTATTGTAGAGAAAAAGGATTTGCGTTTGATATGATACCAGTTAATAAACAGAATATAAATAGACTGGCTGTTGTTTTGAATCAAGTAAGAACAGTTAAATAATATTAAAGTTTGATGTAAGACCTAAATCAATGTAATTAGCAATACTAATTTTATTAAAGGAGGTAATGAAATGAATGTTGAGAGTTTCAAATTATGGTTAATATACCTAAAAACACATCCTATTATAAGGACTATAAAAGCTTTAAAAAAGAAGAAGAATTATTATCCTGAATATATAATTCAAAAATTGAAATTTATATGGAGGCAATAAAATGGTTAAGCAAGCAATTAACCCTGAAAGACAAAAGAAAAGAAGGTTAATAAAAGAACTAGGATTAAAATCAGGAAAACAATATCGTAAATGGGTCAAAAAGGAGCGTAGATTAAAAAAGGAGGTCTTAATTTGAAAGCAA
>Ga0210003_1002873_pt1 | contig 14288 bp, 19 predicted proteins | sample LantaG_FD_182804 | JGI IMG/M metagenome (GOLD analysis project Ga0210003, IMG submission 182804) | Deep subsurface microbial communities from Baltic Sea to uncover new lineages of life (NeLLi) - Landsort_02402 metaG (SPAdes) (version 2) | ecosystem: Environmental > Aquatic > Marine > Oceanic >... | reverse complement strand
GTGCTGGTGCCAGATACTAAAGGTACTAAGGCTGCGGTGGTAGTTATCTCCGAGAACCCAGTATCTTGCTCTGCTGAGCGATACACTTTAATATGGGTATACCCAAAGGTGAGGGTAGCGGAAATGTCTAATACTGGTATCGTCAGACTAATAGCCACTTGTTGCCTCCTTTAGTTAGCAATCATCGTCACAGCAGTCCTTATTGAATATGTCTGGAGCTTTTGTGCCTGATGAGGTCAGTGTTGGTTCTTGTGGTTCTGATAAAAGAAGACTTTTGTTACCCACAATCGTAACTACTTTACTTCCCGTAAGTTGTGCAGTTTTGGGATTGAACAATCCCGGCGACTTGGGGTCTGACAAGGAGGGGCGAGTGGCGTTACCTAGAAGGGGACTTATTTGCCCTGTCAACTGTATCTCAGGTATCGAGAATAACCCAGCACCATCTGGCTCAAATATAGTTGGCTCTTCTTTATTAAAAACACAGGTTTTAGTAGGAGGATAGAACGGTATGTCAAACCCAATATCACCAAAACACAGGAAACCCCATGAGAGGATTGACTTTGCACGGTAACCATAGGGACACAACATGCCCCTCGTTGTAAGCGCAATTGTCATCCTCTACCCTCCTGAGAGTTTATGGGATGACTGGTGTACCTGGGGCTGTTTTAACAAATTCGCGACGTTCGAAATCAAGTGCCCATTGACCAGAACCCATTTGTTCTAAGTTATATTTTTTCGCAAGCGCTGTTCTCGCCTCCGATAACTCTATCTCTACCCTATTGGCTTCTTCTCGCATATTGCCTTGAAGCTGTACGAGACGTCCCATCTCTTGTCTATATTTAGCTAAGGCGTCTACGAAAGTTTGAATACTTCGTAGGCTATCAAAATCCTCAGAGTCTATTTTTACAGGAGCTACGTTGTCGGCAGCTGGAACTGTTTCTGTTTGTGTCTGTACTGTATCAATCTCTGTCATAACTCTATCCTACCTAATCCTTATCCTTATTGATGTAATATTTATCAAAGTGCCTATCACTGGTGTTGTGCACATAATTAGATAAGCGTTGTAGCACTACAACCATAAATAAGAATATAAAGCAAAAACCGACAAATGAATCTGCCAGTCTGAATGCTAAAAAAGCTGCGGGAGCAGTTGCTACCCAAAAAGAGGTGCAATACCCGCAGCTCAATAACTCTTTGAAGAACGGGCTCAGTGCGGCTGCATTCTTTCTGAAAGACTTGAATATATTAGATTTACATACAAGCTCTGTGGCGCCCTCTACAAACACGACCGAGAGGGCTATTAATGCTGCTATACCTAACATGTTACAACGTGACGTTAAGCTCTCTGATTCTGCCTTGAATTAACCGTTGAAGTGTTTCTTTCCGGTTGTCTTGTTTGCACAGTGTAAGAGCCCTGCGTAGTTTATGTATGCTGTTTATGTTCTTGAGAATCCTCTTAGGATTATCCTTCAGCTGAAGTTCGTAGATATCCTTAGCTGTCATGTTACCAATAGCTTTTGGTGTCATGTACTCTTTACTAGGACCAGTCACCGCTTGCTCGCGCATCATTGCGTTCTCGGTGCTCTTCGTTGCTGGGGCCACTACAGGAACTGCTGTGATGGTCTCTCTAAATTTCATATCGTTGGTGTCTGTGGCTGCCATCTCTGCGGCCTGCGCATCTATTTCCCAACCTTTTGGTAGATAAGTATCCAACCAATCTACAAACTTGTCGCCCTCAGGAACTTTACTCCCTACTAGCTTATAAATGTAGTCAAGCTCTACCTTTTGCCCAGGATAAACTGTACGCTTAAAGATATGTTTTGACCTACCAGTGTTGTTTACTACGAATCCTTTAACCATCATAAAAATACCTTCCCGTACTTCATAATCCAATAATAAGATAATAATATAAATAGGGGGCGGAGTAAACCGCCCCCCATCTAATTTTGGTATCTTAGAGTGAGCGGTCGATAACGCCCATGCTGAGCATACGGCTGTCGAGACAAGCAAAGCCAATCTCTTCCCAACCGAATACGCCCTGCTGCTGCTTACGCAACAACGTTGGGTCCTCAAACGTCTGGAACTCAGAACGAATAGGCATAACGAGCGAGTCGTTAACCGTATTGTCGAAGCCCCAAATCTGAGTTTCACCAGCGGTAGAAACCTGACCATTTGCATCAACAACGTTAGCGTTAGTAAGGGTGTAGTCATTGAATGAACCAGCGTTATCCTTGAAAATACCGTAGGATGAGTTCTGGTCATTAATGTTAAACTTACCAACAGCACCGAGGTGCTTAAGCTCACGAAGCTGAACATTCCAAATGCGTCCCATACCAGCAGCTTGGAAAATCTCGCGGCGAGTAACAGGGTCAATGTCAGTATCAGTCCACTCACGAATGTCAGCGGCATCTTCGGGGGATACCCAAAGATCAGTAAGAGTACGGTCCGAACGAACCATACCGACCATCATTTTATTGATGAGTTCTTTGGAAAGGTATCCAGCACCAGGGGAACCTGCACCAACTTCATAAATAGGTGCGGAACGTGGTGTAAGAAGGCCTTGACCAGAGAAGTCAGTAGTTCCAGCGGGGATAAGAACACGCCAGGCTGATTCCTCTTCGTACTCAGCAACTGCGCGAGCAATATTACGTGCGGCTCGCGTAGCGATGTCTACGCGACCATCACGGGCGTAGGTTAGTTTCCAGTTTGCACTTGCATCGATGGTGAAAGTGGGAACATAAATGTCCTCTCCAACGCCTTCAATGAAGTTCTGAGCCGCATAGCCCAGTCCGGGAAGAACCCACACTGGAATGTCAAAATCATCGGCTACTGGGTATACTGCTTGTGCGCCGGCTGCTAGATACTCTGTAGCAAATAGTTCGCGGGCGACGGAACGGAGACGAATCTCCTGTAGAATGGGTACAGTCAGCGCTTGGGCAAAAGCCTGGTAAGCGAGGACACCCTCTTTGGTTTCGAGACAGGAAGCTGTTGCTCTGAACAATTCCTGCATTTCGTTAAGCTTAATTTCGCTCATCGTTATTCTCCTTTGGCAGGTTTGATTAGATTAAGGCCTTGATGCGAAGCATCTTGCCAGCTGCGGCTTCCGCAACAGTGAGGGACTGCATGGCGATTGCAGCAGCTGCCGGAGCAGAGTCTGCGTTGGTATCAGAAAGCTTACCATCGTCATCGCAAAAAAGTAGTGTTCCAGCGGCAATGCCGTCGCCGCCTTCATCTACATACTGGTCTGTCTCATAAACTGCGCCGGCTCCCATAGCAACACCAACGGGGTCACCCATGAATGCATCGGATGAGCCTTGCTGGCTGCGGAATCGGTAGCCTGGTGGCAATTCACTGGATTCTACTACTACTTTTTGCATAAGCCAACCGTAAACGGTATCTGCTGATGCATCGCTGACAACGTCAACTAATGCGCGACCATCTGCGGTCTCGCCTACAATTTTAACCAAAACACCCGCTGCGACTGGGGCGGTCTCCGAAGAGGACCCGTCGAAGCTGGAGAACTGGTTTTCCACAAGTGGATGTCTGATCTGAAAAGTCATGACATTTTCTCCTTTTATTATTCTTGGCCGTCGCGCATACGAGCTGCGAGACCATCGCCAAGTTTACGATATTTAGAAAGTAAATCTTCAGAAGCAAGTTCCATGTTGAGAAGACCTGCGGCAGCTTGTGCAGCGGCAGCCTCTTCCTTCTTGGCAATTTCTTCTACATTATCTCCGTCTTCATCTGCAGCGGCGGCAGCAGCGGCTTCAGCAGCAGCGGCTTCCTTTAATTCTGTCTGCAGTTGGACACGAAGCTCTACACGCTCAGCTTTGTAAGCAGCGAACTCTTCATTGTCCATAACGCGTACACGGTCTTCTTGTGCTTCACGACTTTCGCCAGGAGCAGCCACTTTGGCCTCTTCCAACTCTGCCATACGCCCTGCGAGGGCGCGGTCGGCTTCAATACTAGCAAGCTCTTGTTCCGCAACAGAAGCGCGCTCTTTAAGCTCTTCAGTAGACTTATCAGCTTCAGAAAGCTTAGTTTCAAACTCAGCAGTCTTAGCCTTAAGTTCTTCAACTTTAGCTTTAAGAGAGTCAACTTCTTTGGAAGAGCTAGCAAGCTCTACATCTTTATTAGTAACGACTTCAGTAAGGTCATTGATGGTATTCTGAGCTGCAGCAAGAAGAGACTCGATGTTCTCAAGACGTTTTGCCTCTTCTTTTTCTGCCATCGCTTCTGCGATTGCTTCGCGAATGCCTTGCCTGAACTTTGTTTCGTCCATGGTTGTGGTCATATAATTATCTCCTTAGATTAACCAGGTTATGGTAGTACAACTTCATACGCAATAGTGTATGTACCTGCATTAGAACCAGAGATGGTAAGTGACCCTGCACTCACACTCCAGTTTAGTCCTTCAGTAGTTGGATAAGGGTGCTGAGGGGACAGAAGGGCAAAACCACCGGCAACAAAACGGTCGTCACTGATGGTAACAGTACCTGCAGTAAGTGTTGCTGTGCCAGAGATGCGCTTCACATCTCCACCCTTCGCCAAAGCCTCTAACTCCCCATCACTACCGAGTAGGGCTGCTCTCTTTTTAGGTATGCCCTTATAGTGGTCTCTCGACATATTATTCCTCCGTGTTGATGTTCGGTTTATTAAAACTCAAAATATCTAATCCCAGACCTTTTCCAACTCTTTTACTGCCTTAAGGGTGTAAAAAACTAGCGCCTCTTCTAGCACACCCACCAAACCTTTTCCTTCTAACACTCCAACCTCGAAACTGTTAGAACTTTAAATCATAAATTTTTTGGCGTCGTCCACAAGAGTCTGTAGCGTAACTACTTCCTTCTTGATACGACGTGTTCTCTGTATGTAGTTGTCCTGAGAACTCAACTCTTCTTTGACAGTGGCTGCAAACACGTTCCGCAGACATTCTTTTTTTGTCGCATCTCCGGGACGGGATGTGCAGGGCAAGTCGAAGAGCCTACAGTGATTCTCACTAACTATCTCTGCTCCAGAGGCAGGTGCTGCCTCATCTCCTGGCTGTGAATACAGCGGAAACTGACTCAGGTCTGTTGCGGGGTCATCAAGAGAAGCTTCTGGGTACGAGTATACGTACTTAACATAGCTTTTGCATGTGCCTGGGTAATCAGAGCTTGGCATCATTGTAGCCTCTTCAGGCTTGGGGAACTTAGCTGCTACGGCTGCTTCTACAGCTTCCGTGATTGCCTTCTTGATAAATTCTGCTGTGACCTTTTCGTCGGAGGGTAATTTCTCTTTGGAAGCGACTGCGATGTTACCAATGTCCATGATAGCCTTATTTCCTGCGGCAGCTTCTTCTGCGATATAATCTTTAATTGCAGCGGCTTCCATAATTACTGAGCGTGGGTTAGCGGGGTTCTGCACGATACCGACGCCTGCGAAGACGATGTCTCTAAGAACACGGCCAACGAGGTGGAATCCCAACTCCTTGTCGCCATCCTTAAGCTGGACAACACTTCCTACTAGTTTGTCGTACCCCATCTCCTCAGCCTTCTCGCGAGGAATAATCTTTTCTCCTACCTTGATATCATAATCACGGTAGTAAGCCTCCATGGATACCATCCATTCGCCGGCTTCAATCTCTTTTGCTAGTTGTGGAAACCTAGACTTATGTATAATGGCCGTAATACCGATGTCCATTTCCAACTCATCTAGCTCTTCGGAAGACATGCTGATTGCTGCGCTCTCGGCGTCTATCAGGGAGCGGTCTCTACCAAGAAAAGCATTACCGGTTATCTGCCCGATAATGCTTTGTTCCTCATGTTCGACGTCAACGGCTTTGCTCGTAATAGAACCACGTGCTTTTATAAGCTCCGAGCCCATAAACACAGCGCCATTTTTATTCATACCCGAAGATACAAAGATAGCAGTTAGATACTGAAGGTCAGGCTGTCGCTCTGACTCTGGTGGCAGGGAAAGAATACTAGCTACAGTTGCTAAAGCTGCTGCTTCAGTATGTAGTGGTGCAACTACGTTTACCTTATGCATCTTGTCCACTTTTAGCCCCTCTTTCCTTGGTTTCCAGGACACCTTTTTCTAAGAAAGGTGGTTTTTGTTGTTTGTCTGCGACACTAAACTTCTTGCACTGCTTATCTAAGATATCTAGTATTTTTTGAATTTCTGTTTCCAGAAAATCCTTTGGAGTATCCATTAATAGCCTCACTTCTTCGGAGGAGACTTCTTTTTCTTCCGAGTAGTTTTCTTAACTGGGGGTTTAGCGTCTTCACTCTGATTCTCTCTTTTGAGAGCAAGAGCTGTTTCAAGTTCCTCAATTGTCATATCTGTTAGCAACTCGGCAATGTAGGTGCTCTCTAGAGCGGAGAGATTAGTCTCCTCTGACGCAGCACTTTTACTTTTGGGAGGAGCACCAGACGGCCTAGGCTCGTCTTTGTCTTTCGGAGATGGCGCTGGTTTTCCCTTTGGTCTTCCTTCAGAAGGTGTTCCCTTGGGTGTTCCCTGTGTAGGTTGTTTTCCTGACTGCTGAAACGGAGAACCTACTAGGCCAAGCGTACCATCTTGAATGAACTTTTTTTCCTCCTGCATCTGAGCTAACTCAGTTTCGGGGTCGAAGCCTAGGAATTTCTGACCGGTACGGTAAGATATAATACGACGGTCTATCATACCTTGTATGAGAGACATCATCTGCACTTCGTCTCTGAGAGCCATGTCATCGAAGCGTACTTTGGGTATTCTATCGAAACCCATTGCCAGAGCCACAGAACGGTACTCTTTATAAATCCAACGCTCTACTTGTCGTCTAGCGTAGTTTATCTCTTCGATTACGGACTTAGTAGCCAGCTTATAAGCTTCAGCATTAGAAGTTCCGATTCCATCTATAAGTGCTCTAACAACACCCAAAGCGCCTGTGATATCTTCGTTAACCTGTTCGTACTTTCCTTGGCCGAGAATCTCACCAATTTCGGGAGATGTAATTTTCTCTACCGCTAAGGTGTGGTTCCAGACTACCTTGTACGACTTAGAAACAGTATCGAAAAGTTCTGAAGCCCTCTCTAGGGTCTCTTGCTTCTGAACAGGAAAAGCGTCATTACCAACCTTTATTAAAAGGATGTAGTTAGTGATACCATCTAGGGTGCTGTAATCTGCTTTACGGAGTTCATCCTTAAACTCTACGGCCTCAAAAGCTCTGGAGCCGCGTGGGATAGGGTATCTCTCGTATGGCATGCGGCGATAGTCACACTCACCAATTAGATTTGGGTCAAGTGGGATGTCGTCTCCCTTAAGGACTGCCTTTTTGAAAGTAGCAGGTAAGTGTTTAATTACCTTTTTTTGGAAATCTGAGAGGTCTGCCGCAGGCAGCTCCAAAAGCTTCTTAATCTCTTCTCCAGCGCCCTTCTTGAGGAAGGTAGCTGTCTGACCAAACATAAGGCTACCCTTGATGGTGACCATCGTGGGGTTCAGAATCGTGTACCTGATTGGTACGTGGTCTCTGCTGAAACGGTTCTTAGCGAGGGCAACTTCCTTTGCCTTGCCTGTTACCTTCTTTGGTTTCTCAACACTGGTGCTTAGGTAGTTTACCAGGGGCTCATATCTGCCAAGTATTTTGTATGTTCTTACTAGACCTACACGAAAAAAGTCAAAGAAGATATCTTCAACAGTCTTATCGAACCCGGTATCTAGAACCCAGTTATCAAAGAAAGTCTTTATCTCTTTGTCATCGATGTCGTTCTCGAAGCCTTTAGCTGCGAAGTTAGTGAGAACATTGATGGCGGTACCGTAAACATCTTTAGAACGGTAGTAATCTATAGAGCGTTGATATAAACTTGCTGGGTCATCAGAAAGGACAGAAGGACGTGCGAGGTCCAGGTCGCCTCTGGAAAGTGGGTCTAGCTCTAGTAGTTTGCGGCTAGCGTTGGCATTGTATATTGGAGAGATGGGATTATCAGGTATTAAATCCGCAGCACTCTCTTTATAGAGAACTTCTACCCCGGGTGGTAAATCTCTGACCTGTGGCCCGCCTTTAACGGACACGCGCATCTGGAGTTGTCCAGTGTCCTCATCGAAATTAGCAGCTTGTACTTCCACGTTATCATACTTGGAAGCCACATCCGCTAACTCTTTTTTTAGGTCATCACTTGCCATGTTATAATCCCGGCTTAAATTTCTTTTTGAAAGGCCAACTGTTCATTGGAACTTGGCTAACCACTAAACTATCTGAAAGCTGCTCTTTCTTGCTCGGCATCTCAAACGTCTGCCTATTGGCTACGATACCTACCTCTAGTATCCCAGAACCGTCGTCTTCATTTATCATTAAATCGTAAGATTTTTTAGCAGCTAAGATGAAAGACGTATACAAATCTTTCTTTTGGGCGGCGTGTCCACCCCCGGTGGGCACGTCGAAGTGAGCTACACCTGAACGACTCTCAGAAACCTCAATCAGCATTAGCTGTCTAGTCATCTTGACAACTGTTTCATAAACTGCCTCGGCCTCATCTAAGTCTGCCATTGCCTCTGGGGTCAAGTTTTTGGGTTGTGGCCTCTGTGGTAAAGAGAGGTTATCCTTCTCCATCAAGTTTAGGGCAGCGAACACGGCCTCCGCATTGGCACGTGGGCTTGGTTGGAACATGTGAAGTATATGTTTGCCGGGTGCGTTAGCGTAGTCATCGTCATTAGCGTCAACTAATCTTAGACCGGAACCCCAACGTTCTTCCTCGAAAAGAAGGTCTTTCATTGCAAGACCGCCACCACCAGCACCAGCATCCATATGGACCGCAATGACGTTAAAGTTGTTGCAAATGTCCATAATTGTCTGCGCCATCTTAGGGAATACATTCTGGTAGTATTCCCAGGCAGCGACGACCTTATTCATTGGCCCGACTTCAATCAGACAAAGAGCGAAAGCATCGGAGGCGCGAGCAGGGTCAACGCCGAGAACATATTCTGCACCAGGTGTTCCTCTTAGTGAGATACTGTGGTTAGCATTACTCTGGCACTTACTAATGAGAGATGCCTTGAAGACTCCAGCAGAGTCGGCCTCCCAAATAGCCTCGTACTCCATACGGAATTCAATTCTGGACAACTTCAACTGAGAGTTTCTCAGGTTCTCCTCGGAGAGAAAACCCTCAGGCATGTCTCGGAACGAAACTGTATGGACTGCGTACTGGTCTTCGCCACGTCTAATTGCTTCTTCGTAGTTAACCATTGTTTGGTACATGTGGTTAAACTGGTAGAAGGCGGAAGAGGTTACAATTACCTTATTGTCTTGTCTCTTACCGAAGTCTGCTTTTGTAGCGTGACCGCTAGCGATAAGTGCTTTTTGTTTAGCTATCCTCTTAACGTTAGCCATTGGGTCTGCTACAGTAGCACCCATGGGAAGGATAACGGTGTTGAAGATGTCCTCTGGAATTTGTGCAAATTCGTCTGCGAGGATAGCGTAGTAACGAGCACCACGAATTTTGGAGCCGTCACCGAGAGGAACCGCCTCTATCATCGACCCAGCTGCAAATCCTGCCTGCCTGAATTCCAGATAACAACGGTCACTCGCGGTAATCGGCCTCCTTGCAGTTGCTTCCTGCAATAAAGGTGCCATGTGCCAACGCTTCTCGACCTCTGCGAAAAGCATCTTTGCCTGACGAAAAGAGGGAGCGAGCAGGCCAACCTTCTGTCCCGGGAAAAGAAGAGCCCACAAACAAGCGAATACAGAGTTAAGGAACGTTTTACCAGTACCACGACCGGCTGTGACGAGAACGAAGTTCTTAAACCACATGTCACGAAGGATAGCTTGCTGGGGGACAGCTAGGTCTACCCTGAGCAAATCCTTCGCTGCAAGAACTGGGTGCGTACGATAAAACTCAATCATATTGAGTTCGCGCCCTAAAGAGTCTGGAGGTGGGTTATTCGTCGTCATCTACAACGTACCCCTCTTCATTCCTCTTGGGAGGAACGTAGGTCAGGACCTTTTCCTCCATCTCCTTGATGCGCCTCTCGTAATCTGCATCTTGACGGGCATCTAACTCAACACCCAGGTCAACAATACTAAAGGCTGGCCTGTTTTTAGTATCTATCCGGTCAACGCGACGGCTTGACAGACTGGCTTTAATCTTAGCTGAGTCCTTCTTGTATCTCTCGATAGTCGGCGCAGCTTCTAAAGTCAACATTGGGTTCTTAGAGCTACCCTTCATCAAACGATGAATGTGGACGTGGTTTGCAGCTAAAGTAAGAACGTCATCAATGTCGGAGTACGTCAAGTCTGAGATGTCAAAATCCTGCAGTGTTAACTTAACGAAGCTGTAATAGTAATCCTGCTCTTTGCGGTTGGCAAGAAAGTCTAGCGCAGCTGTCAGGGGAATGGTTGGTAGAGCTTTAAAGATTTCTGGACCGAGGAATTCTTCCAGGTTCAGGTCTTCTTCTTTCTCCACGAATTGTAAATTTTTAAGAGACTTCTCCTTTTGCTCGGGAGTCTTCTTGTTGTACTGCGCTAAGTTCTTACGCGAATTTGGATTGTTTCGAGCTTTGGGGTTCTTGGGCTCTTCTTTTGCCAACTCTTCCTCTGTGGGTGGTGTAGCAACTTTCCAATCCTTTTCGGCTATCTCTTTAATTTTATCTTTGCCAAGTTTTTCCTCAGCATCTTTGACATTGATAGCCATTTTATCTCCTTAATTATTTGACGATTAAGGCTATATCTGCTGCTGAGCAGGGCCCTACATACCCTACGACAAATGGGTGCCGGTCTATTTTAACCCATGCGGTGGGGTTATTTTCATTGTGAGAGTACTGTAGGAACACGTACCCTGCATACAATGGGGAGACCTTAACCTTCTTACGACCTGTCTTTGTCTCCTTCTCGGAGGTTTGGGTCGGACAAAGAATGTTGGTTACCTCTTTAACATTCTTCTCTAGATAAGCCTCTACTATATGAAATTTCCCTGGGCGGACTGTCCAAATATACCACTCTTGGTCAGGGTTAAGCCCAGGAGACTTAGACATCTTCAGGGGCCAGCTTCCGGAGGGCGACATCTAATTCTTCTTCTGTATTGTAGGTATTGGTGTCGTTAACGTTTGACCAACTTTTACATCCACCACACACTTGGCCAGCTCTATACTTACTCACGAAGCTGATGTGAGTACACTTGTCGCAAACGTGATATATGTCTAACCTATAGCGTGTCTTTTTGGCTGGCTTACTAAACGTGAAGGGCATGTTGCCGTAATTGTCGATACGTTTAGTATCTTTGGCAATCATCTCCTTGTACTTCTTGCCGCCCCGCATGTGGCGGTTGGGGGCCTCTCTGTTGGGAGAGTTTTCAGCCGAGGTACCGATACCGTCGTGCCAGTTACCTAAATCTATCTTTGGTTTGCTCATAATACTAAATTGGAATGTCCGGAAGTTTAGGTTTAGGGCCGTTCTCTTTAAGCGGGTTTTCACCCTTATCATAGCCGTCTTTGAGAGGGTCTATTCGGAGACGGCGTTTATTGAGCTTGTCAGTGTGGTCGTTCTGGAGTCGCTCTGAGCGCCTGTTTCCTCCGTGAGGGAAGAAGCGGTCTTTGGGCCACTTGATGATTGGGGTTCTTGACATAGGTTTTGCCGTTTCAGTAGGTTGTTTACCTCAGCATAAAGCATCTGTAGGCCGTCTTTATTGTTGTCAACAACATCTGTAAACCTGCCCCACTCTTTCATTGCAGTCTCAGAGGGGTGGGTGCGGTCAATGTTCTCTTTGCCCGGTGCTGGTCGAACTACTTCAATGACACACCCTTTTAAATCATCTAGAACGAAATCTCCCTCGTTAGGAAACCTAACATCTGTAATGATGTAGTTTCTGTCAGGGGCTTTAGCAATTTGGTGGGCGACAATGTCTCGGTGATACGAAGATATCAACTCTCGACAGATGTCCGTGCCTACAAACTGCAGTATACGCCTAGGAGTTTCCAGTGTGGTTCCGACTAGACTTTTAACTTTAGCCTTAGACTTTTTGGAAACATGAAAGTCCCTATGGGTTCTAGACATCCAGTAAAGGACGGAACCCAGGTTCCTTTGCGTAAAAACTTTTGGTTTTGGGAAGGGTTTCTCTTTTCCAGCTTGAGTCTCAACATCAGCCTCAGACAAGAAAAAGATGTCTCTACACATCTGCTTCAAGTTACTTGCGAAAGATAACTTCTCGCCCCAGTTGTGCACATCGATAAGATAATCTGCAATCGAATCTTTGCCTGCTTTTGCGGGACCGTGTAAACCTAAAACAAAACCCATCTCAACTCCTAAATCTTAAACTTGTTTTCTAAATTACGTAAGTTATCCGTTAACTTAGCGAGGCTCTCGTCAATAGACCGGGTGCTGGATTTAGCAGGGTCAGTCTCAGTTCTGACGATTGGCGTGATGGTCACGATTGCCTCTTGGCAGGGGAGTTCCCCCTTTACACGCAAAGAACATGTCTTCCAGAAGTTTCCATCGCAGGAGCACAAGCTGTTTGTGTCTTCAGCGTATAGGACTGTTCTTCTCAAGGAAATTCTATCTTTAGGCATACCTTAAACCTCCTGTGTGGCGGTTGTTCATGATAATAATAAGACAAGAAGCTAGGTATGTAAAAGAATTAAGTTAGTTAAATATGCGCAATGTTTGGTACGCAACTTCAATCCTGATAGAGCCTTTGTCTAAAATTAATCAATTCGGGGTGTCGATAAAGATCAATAAGTTACCGTACTTTTATCGTCCCCCGAATAAAAGATACTTTATTCTATAAAGATACTATACTCTACTACAGATACTATATTCTATAAAGATGTTAACATATATGTAAGAAAGGGTATCACGGAAATTCTGAGAGTCAAGATAAAAATAAGGCGGTCCCCCGATTAAAGAAGACCGCCTTACTAACTAAGACCTACTTGCCAGTAACAGAAGATACCTTGCCAGGTGTCTTGTTAACAGCGCCAGAGGCGTCGTTACCAGGACCATGTGGTAGGTTCTTTTTAATCTCAGGGTTAGTGAGACCTGTCTTCGTGATAGGTAGGTGCGCTCCGTTCATGAAGCGATGATATGCAGCTGCCATGTTATTCTCCTTGAGGTTTTAACCTCGTTGTTGATAAAACTATTCTACTAGTTCGAACTCCCAGAGACATTTGGTAAGGCTAAGTCTTAACGCATCCCTGGTACTACGATAAGACTCAAGTTGAGTGAACATCGGTTGTTTTTGAGTATCATTCAGGTCTTTCCTAACGACAATCTTCTCAATCAATGTTATTTTGGAGTCCAGAGATGTGAGTGCATTCATAACTGTTCGCACTGTCTCGTCACCAAGATTGATGGTGGCCTCTGTGTCCTGCACGCGGTCCGTGAGTTCTTGACGCTCCCTGAGAACGCCGTTACACGTGTCTAACGTGACTCCGATGTTAGTTAGGGGTCCAACAGAGAGGGTGACCAAACTATCGCTCAGATAGCGCTCAATTTGTTCTAACCGTTGTTTAGCTTCGCCTAACTTCATAATCTAAATTCCTATGGGACAACCGATTCATAGTTCGTACTCCTGACTACCTCAGCAAGCTCCCTTGTGTAACGTGTGACCAGGTCTGACCGGCCTCTTTCCTTCGCATCGCTGAGCGCTCTGTGAAGCGCCACAAAGGCTTTCTCTGAATTAACGAAGAACTCCATCGCGGAAGCAACAACACGCGCTGAGCCGGCTGCTAGTGAGTGTGAGGTGGTACTGAACTCGAAGTTGTGTCCCCGGTCTGTATCAATCCTCAAATCAATTTGGCAGTGATGCTTACCTCTAGAGTCCTTTTTGTCAGACTTACTCACACGAAAATCGTATACGGATAAGCCTGCTAACGAGATATACTCCTTAACGAAATGACGCTTAAAAGAATCAAAGATGGCATCAACCATTCCGATTCCACCACCCTCTTCTAGCTTTACTGCAACGCGAGAAGGGTGGGATATACACACTACTGCGGTACACCCACCATAACAATCGTCTTCAATAGACAACGACGCAACCTCGATAAGGACATAATCCGTACCGAGGGCGTCTTTGATTATCTTTAGTCTCTCAAGTGTACTCAAACACCCTCCCCGACTAAGGTTACTCTGATGGACGTTTAACGTCACGAGCCTGAGGGCCCTTAGGACCGTCAATAAGCTCGAACTCTACTTCTTCACCCTCTTTGAGGGTCTTATACCCCTCCATAGAAATGGAAGAATAATGAATGAAAATATCTCTTGGGTCATCTGGAAGGTTTGCAAACCCGTACCCTTTTGCGGCATTGAACCACTTAACTTTACCTTTAACAACTGCCAT
>Ga0210003_1002872_pt1 | contig 14294 bp, 7 predicted proteins | sample LantaG_FD_182804 | JGI IMG/M metagenome (GOLD analysis project Ga0210003, IMG submission 182804) | Deep subsurface microbial communities from Baltic Sea to uncover new lineages of life (NeLLi) - Landsort_02402 metaG (SPAdes) (version 2) | ecosystem: Environmental > Aquatic > Marine > Oceanic >... | reverse complement strand
CGGGTCATCGTGGTGGCGCGGGCCGGCCAGCCCCTGCCGCCACTCGTCGACGCGGCCGAGGTGATTCACGATAGCCAACCGGGAGCCGGGCCGCTGGCGGCGATCCGCGACGGCCTCGTCTACGCCGGTGCCGGCCCGGGTAGGCCACCACGGCTCGCCCTCCTCGCCTCCTGTGACCTGCCGCGACTCTCAACCGGCGTGGTGCGGCTGCTCCTCGATCTCGCTGCACCGCCGGGAATTCTGGCCGCGGCCGCAAAGGCGCGCTGGACCGTGCCGCTCGTGGCCGGCCACCCGCAGGTGCTGCTTTCGGTCATGGCCGTCGACCTCGTGCCGCTCGTGCAGGCGGCGCTCGCCGCCGGAGAAGCGGGCCCCCGGGCCCTGCTCGAGCGGCTTGTGCGGCAGGATCCAGAAGCGGTGCGGTGGGTCATGCCGGCCGAGCTCACAGCGGTCGATCCCGGGCTTGAGTCATTTGCCGACATCGACACGGCCGACGATCTCAGGCGGCGCTCACCCACCGGGAAAGCCGGGAAGGGTGGTTGACGGGTGAAGCCGGCGAAGGTCGCCTTCATGGGATTGGCGGAGCGTTCCTATACTCGTCGGTCATGACAAGGCGACGAGCTCGAGCGGAAACAGGGAGGCCGCCGCGCCGGCGATGGGGAGTGTTTTCGCTGGCGGCCCTGGCCGTGCTCCTGGCCGCCGGCTGGCTGGCCCCCGCCGTGCTTGTCCACACGGGCCTGCGGGACCGGCCGCTCGAGGCTGCCTTCGCCGGGATCGCCGGCAGCATCGCGAGCGCTGCGGCGCGGTGGCACTGGCTCGCCGGAATCGAGTACCGCGACGTCGTGCTCCGCGATCAGGCCGGCCAGCCGGCCGTGCTCGTGCGGTCGCTTGTGATCGAGAAAGGTCTGCTCGGGCTCGTGCTCGATCCCACATCCCTCGGCACGATCCGGCTGGCGGGGGTCGAGGCGGCCGTCGCGGTGCGTCGGGGGGGCAGCTCGCTTGAGGATATCCTCACTCCCTGGCTGGCGGCCCCGCGGGATCGAAGCGGCATCACCTGCGATCTCGAGGTCGTTGGCGGAACGGTGGAGTTCGTTGACACAGAACGTAACGACGCCTGGCGGATCGTCGAGCTCTTCGCGGCCGGCACGCTTCTCCCGGAGGGCAGGTTCGCCGGCTGGACCGCCGGCGGCCGGCTCACGCACGCCGGCGTCGCCGCGGAGCCAGTGCCCGCGGAACCGCTAGCCGGCCCGAGCCCACCGGCGGAATCGCTCCGGCTGGATCGCACGGCGCTGCCCGCCGCGGCTGCCGCGGTGCTGGCCCGGGACGGGGGCTGGTCGGTTTCCGCGCCGGCCGGGCTGGAGACAACGATCACCGTCACGGCCCATCGGCTTCCCCTGGGAGGCTCGAGCATCGTGGCGACCTGGATCGGTGCGGAGCGGCTCTTCGATGGCCTGGCCGACGTGCGGCTCGATCTCTCACGCGGCGCGGGCCGGAGGGAGGTGCGGGGCCGCGTCGTGGTGGAGCGGTTCGCCGTCTGCCGGGCCGACACGCTGGCGGAGGAGTTTGCGGTCGAGCGGTGCGAACTGCCGCTGCACGCGACGTTCACCGACGATGACATCGTTGTGCACGAGCTGCGGTTCACGTCGCCGGTGGCCCGGGGCGAGATGTCGGGACGACTGGCCTGGCCGGGTGACGATGCCTGGCGATGGCTCGACGGCTGCGTGGGCCGCGACTGTTCGCTCACCGCGGATGTGGACCTGGCGGCTGCGGCACAGGCCCTGCCCGGCGGGCTCGTGGTGCGGCCGGAAGTGCGGGTGACCGGCGGCAGCCTCCGGCTGGCGGCCGTTGCTCGTGGGGACGGTGCCGATCGGGTCCTCGAGGTGCGGCTCGAGGCTCGGGACCTGGCGGCGGTGCGAACCGAACCGCCTGGTGACGCAGGCGAGGCGGCGACCGAGCGGCCGCTGCGGTGGAACGAGCCCTTCACCGGCTGGCTGCGAGCCCGGCGTGGGCCCGTTGGCGGAGCGTCACTGCGGATCGAGGAAGGCCGGCTGACCTCGCCGGCGATGGAGGTCTCGGCTGCCGGCACACCTGCAGCTGTGCAGCTGCAGTGGACGGCTGACCTTGGCGGACTCGTCGGCGAGCTCGGCGAGGTACTCGACATGGGGGGCACGTCGCTGGCGGGCACCTGCCGAGGACGCGTCGATATCGAGCGTGGCTCCGGTGGCCTCTCGACGGCGAAGGTGGCCGCGAGCGTCTCCGGCTTCGAACTGGAGGCGGCGGGCCGGCCGCTCTGGCAGGACGAGGCGATCACGCTTGATGCCGAGGCAACCGGGTCGTTCACGTCCGGCTCGGCGACGATCGAGAGCGGCCGGGCAATGGTCACGGCCCAGGCCGACTCGCTCGAGGCGACCCTCACCGGCGGGGCGCTTGTCGATCTCGCGGCGCTGCTCTCTAGCCCGCGGGTAACGCTGCGGCCCGCCCGCGCGGGCACCGAGGTGGCCGCCGATTGCTCGCTCGTGGGGGATCTCGGTCGCTGGCAGCGGCGGCTGGCAGCGTGGCTGCCCCTCTTCGCGACGCCCGGACTCGAGCTGGCTGGCAGCGTCCAGGCTGAGGCGGCCGTGGCGGCTGCCGGCGGCGACGCCTGGCGGATCACGAAGGCGGGGGGTGAGATCGAGCGATTCTCACTTGTGCTCGGCGACCGCCGCGTCAGCGAGCCGCGGATCGTGGCGACGGCTGCCGGCACGGTGCGGCCCCTGTCCGGCCGGTTCGATATCTCGTCGGCCGAACTGCTCACCAGCACGCTGTCGCTCCGCACCGGCGGCGTGTCATGGACGCCCCCACCTGCCGCTGACCCATCCGGTCCGCTTCGCCCCACCAGTCCGCTCGATACGCTGCTGGCCAGCGTCCGTGGCCGGGTGCAGTGGCAGGCCGATCTCACCCGCCTCGAGAGTTGGCTGGTCGCGGCCGATGTGGCCGACCGCTGGCCGGTCTCCGGACGCGGCTGGGGCACACTTGATGTTGCCCAGACGCAGACCGGGCTCAACCTCCTGGTGGAGGCGACCGGCATCCAGCTCTCGATTCTCACGAGGCCGGCCGGGAGGAATCCCGCCGCCACTCCGCAGACCGTGTGGAGTGAGCCAAGGGTGAGCGTCGCGTTTGAAGTTACCCGTCCCTTTGTGCGGGCGGCGGCCGGCGGCCTGGCGGCGGCAGACCGGCTCGTGATTGACCGGCTCGCAGTGCAATCCTCGACCCTGGCATTCACTTCCCGCGGGGCGGTCGGCGACTTGTCGGGTCAGCGGCAGGTAACGCTCGAGGGAAACCTCGCGTATGACTGGGAGCAGCTCTCGCGACTGGCGACGCCCTGGACCGGTGGCCGGGTCCGGGTGAGTGGGTCCGGTGAGCGGCCGTTCACGATCCGGGCGGCTCTGGGAGGGGCTCGAGCCTCACCAGCCGGCGCCGAGGGCGGATCGGCAGCAGCTGCCGGCACGCTGCCCCTACCAGAGGAGTGGCTGGCCGCCGTGCAGGCAAACGCCGGTGAGCCGGCGGTGCAGAGGCCGGCGGTGCAGGCCACCGCATCGAGCCGCGGGTTCAGCGGGCGACTGGAGGACATGGCTCTTGATACGTCGGCCGCCTGGGCTGCCGCCGAGATCGACGGCTTTCCGCTTGCGGCTGGTGACGTGGCGGTTCGTCTCGTGGAAGGACAGCTGGCCTTCGGTCCGTTTGACGTGGCGGCTGCCGGCGGGCGACTGCGGGGGGCACCGTGGGTGCGGCTTGCACCCTGGCCGGGGGAGCTTATCGTGCCGCCCGGACGGGTGGTCGAGCGTGTGGCTCTCTCGGGTAACCTCTGCGGCCGGGTCGTCGCCGCGATCTCGCCGCTGCTTGCCGGCGCAACCAAGACCTCTGGTCTTATGAGCGTGGATCTGGCCGGCGCGCGGGTGCCGCTGGGTGATCCCCGGGCCGGTGAGGCGGCCGGGCAGGTGCTGTTTGAGCAGTTCGAGGTGCAGCCCAGTGGGGCGATGCAGCCGCTGATGAACCTGCTCGTCAGGCTTCAGTCGGTGATTGATCCGCGGTTCGCCCTGGGTGACAAGGCCGTTCTTTTGCGGGTGCGGCCGGAACCGATCCGGGTGCGGCTGGCCGAGCGGCGGATCTGGCATGAGGGCCTCGTGATGGACTCAGGCCCGCTTGCGATCTCGTCGCGGGGGAGCGTGGGCGAGGATGGTTCACTCGCCGCCGTGGTGGAGGTTGCCTTCCGTGGCGAGGCGGCTGGCCAGACACCGGTGGTCGCCCAGCTCCTGCGGACGCCGATCGTGATCCCGCTCAAGGGCACGCTCGCCCGGCCGCAGTTCGACGCCGGAGCGATCGACGTGGTCGTCAAGCGGATCGTGGAGAACACCGCCCGGGCAGTCTTCGACGACGGCATCGGCCGGGGGCTCGAGGCGGTCTTCGGCAGCCCGCCGGCGGCCCCGCCACAAGCGAGCCAGCCAGCCCCACTCACACTCCCGCAGTAGCAGGTCGCCGCGGCTGCCGCAGGCGGCGATTCAGGGCCGTCACGAGCCGCTCGAGCTCGCGGCGATAGGAGAAGTGCTCGACCTCGAGCGTGTGCCGCGGGGAGTCGATGTAGCGAATCCCGTTCGGACGGGCCGGCCGCTGGCGGCGGGCGTAGAGCCAGCCGGCGGCCCGGGGGGATTCCCGAGCGGCCAGGGCCATGCCCGCCACGAGCCGTGATTGCACATCGGTGATTCCCCACTGCCCGCTGTCGGGCTGGATCAGTCCCACCACCGCGATGTCGTCCCGCCGTGGGTGGAGCAGGTTCATGAACAGCCGCGGCACGCCATCGGGGGTGTCGGCGTCGAGCAGGCGGGAGTCGATGAAGGGGAGTGTTGTCTGGTAGCCGGTCGCACAGATAACCACGTCGAAATCTGCCTGCCTGCCGTCGCGGAAGGTCACGGTTGGCCCGGCGAAGGCAGCGATGTCTGCGGCAGGCTGGATGGCGGCGCTATCGATTGCCGCGAGGAGTTCGGAATTGATCACCGGGTGGGCTTCGAAGAGCCGGTGATCGGGCCTGGGGAGGCCGTGCTGCCAGGGGAGGCCGATGGTGCGGGCGATGCCCCGCAGGCCGACAAACCGTCGCAGCCACAAGGGGGCGTGCATCTTGAGGAGTCGCTCACCACGGAGGTCGGCCGGCCGGCCGAAGACGAAACGGGGCACCACAAAGTAGCCACGGCGGGTCGAATGCACGGTGACGGCCGCATGCCGCGAACATTCGACGGCGATGTCGCAGCCGGAGTTGCCGCCACCGATCACGAGCACGCGTTTGCCCGCGATCGTCACCGGCTCGGTGGGACTCGTGTAGCCGGCCGAGTGGAGGAAATGGCCGGTGAACCTGCCGGGGATATCGGGGAGCCGCGGCACGTGGTTGTGGCCGCTGGCGATCACAACGCCGGCAGCATGGCGGGGTGCGGAACCTCGGGCGTGCACGATCCAGCCGGCACCGGGAGTTCCGGCCGGCTCGATTCGCTCGACGGAGACACCCGTGCGAATGTGTGAGCCGAGGGCGAAGTGGTCGGCGTAGGCCCGCAGATACTCCAGGCACTGGCGGTGGTCGGGATAGTGCGGAAAGTGCCGCGGCATCGGAAAGTCGGAAACCTCCGTGAGCCGCTTGGAACTGATCAGCCGCGTCGAGGCGAACACCCGGCTGGTGCGGCTGCCGAAATACCAGTTGCCGCCGACCCCGTCCTCCCGTTCGAGGCATTCGGCCGGGATGCCGCAGGCGAGCAGGTGCCTGAGGGCAGCCAGGCCCGAGGGGCCGGCCCCGATCACGCACCAGGAAGTGGCTTCAGCAGGTGAGGGCATCGGCGAGCCTCGTGAGGTCGGCTTCGGAATGAAGCCAGGAAAGGCTCGCCCGCACGAGGCTTCGGCCCGCGGGGACGCTCGGGGGCCGGATCGCGGGAACAAAAAAGCCCTGGTCGGCCAGCCGCGCGGAGAGCGCGACGGCGGCGGCCGGCTCACCGGCGATCACCGGCACGATCTGGGCTTCGGCGCCACCGGTGTCGATGCCACGCGCGGCGAGCATGGTGCGGAACTCGGCCGCCCGCCCGAGCAGCTCGTGCCGCCGCCTGGGCTCCGCGGCGACCAGCTCGATGGCCCGCGTGGCGGCGGCGGCGATGGCCGGTGGGTGGGCGGTCGAAAAGATCCAGGCGCGTGCCCGATGCCGCAGCCATTCGATCATGCGGCCGTGGCCCGCCACAAAGCCGCCGGCGGCTCCGAGGGCCTTCGAGAGGGTGCCGACGCGGAGATGCACGCCGGCGGCGCAGCCTGTGTGTTCGACCAGACCGCTGCCCCGCGGGCCGAACACGCCCGTGGCATGGGCCTCGTCAACGAGCAGGATCGCCCCGTGCCGCCGGACGATCTCGCAGAGATCCGGAAGCGGCGCGATCGTGCCGTCCATCGAGAACAGCGTATCGGTGACCACAAGTTTTCGCCGGGCGGTCGTGGCGGCGGCAAGCATGGCTTCCAGCACGGCCAGGTCTCGATGCGGGTAGACGTGCACGCTGGCCCGGGCGAGCCGGCAGCCGTCGATCAGGCTCGCGTGGTTACGCGCGTCTGAAAAAACAGCGTCACCAGGGCCGGCGAGCGCGGGAATCGTGGCCGAATTGGCTGCGAAGCCACTGGGAAACAGGAGGGCTGCCTCGACCTCGAGCAGATCGGCGAGTCGCCGCTCGAGGGTCTCGTGGGCCTGTGAGTGACCGCTGACGAGCGGGCTCGCCCCCGCGCCAAAGCCTTCAGCGCAGGCGGCCTTCGAGGCGGCCTTGGTGAGCCGCACGTCACCGGAGTAGCCGAGGTAGTCGTTGGAACCGAGGTTTATGAGCTGCGTGCCGTCGAGGACGACTGTCGCCCCCTGCCGTCCGGTCCGGACCCGCCGGGGTCTCAGGAGATCGCCGGCGGCGAGGGCCGCGAGTTCGTCCTCGATCCAGCCCAGTGGCTCGGGCAGCGGGGGGGAGGCGTCGAGGGGCCGGGGTGCGGCTGGTTCGATCCGGCAGGGCATGACACCATTATGCCGTCATCGGCCGCGGGTTTTTTTGGCGGGCCTGGCTGCCGCGGCCGGCTTAGCGGTGGCCGGAGGCGGCGCCTGGGCGAGCCGTTCGATCGTGCGGAATTCGGCCGCGGTCACGGGCGTGACGGAGAGCCGGCTGCCGCGGCGGAGGAGTTCCATCCCGCTGAGAGCCTTGACGCCGCGGAGTAGGTCGAGCGGCAGCGGCCGGGAAAAAATCTCCACGAGCTGCACATCGACCATCGACCAGACCGGATTATCCGGGGATGCCTTGGGGTCGTGGTACTTGCTCTTCGGATTCCAGGCGGTGGCGTCGGGATACGACTCGCGGACGACCGTGGCGATGCCGACGGCGGCCGGTGGCACGGCATTGGAGTGGTAGAAGATGGCCAGGTCGCCCACCTGCATCGCCCGGAGGAAGTTGCGGGCCTGGTAGTTCCGCACGCCTTCCCAGCAGGTTGTTTTCTTCGGGGCCCGCGCGAGGTCCTGGATCGAAAAGGTGGTCGGTTCGCTCTTGACTAGCCAATGACGCATGCGAGCTCGCTCGGCGAACGGGGATCGGGACTGGAAGCCTCAAAACGGGACGTCGTCTTCACTAGCCTCGGCGAAGGCGTCGTTGGCGTCGCTTGGGCCGGCGTCCCGCCCGCTCCCGGAGACCCGCCGAAAGGAGAGGCCCTCGGCGCTCAGGAAATACTTGACCTCGCTAGCCTCATCCCGCTGCCAGCGGCGGCCACTCAAGCGGTAGGTCACCTCGATTTCGTCCCCCACGCTCAGGTCGTCGACCGCGTCGCAGCCATCCTTCACAAACTCAAGTGGAATAAAGTTTGTGAACGTGCCCTTTGACTGCTCGAGCACCACCAGCCGCTTGCGAAACCCCTTCTGTCCGAAGGTCTTGGTCTCCTCGATCAGGTGGACAACGCCGCGGACGGTGGGATCTTTCATAAGGCTTGGCCAAGAGTGTCCTGGGAGTCGATCCGGCGGCTACCGAGCGGGCCGCGTGTGCGGGAGCGTACCACACAGGAGTGCGATCCCCCCATGCACTCACTTGCAAGGCCCACGGCCCATATACAAGCCCCGGGCGCGAGCCCGGGGACTGCGGGACCAAAGGCCATCCCGCTATCCATGCCGCCTGCCACCCGGCCCGCTCCCTCGGGCTCGGGGAAAAAAGCAAGCGGGCCGGGTGGTTGCCCACCCGGCCCGCCGCGATCACAACACAGGGGTCGGTCTCCGCCCGGGGGCGGAAGTCACTCAGCAGCCCTTGCGGCAGAGGCCCTTCTTGCCGTGGCTACGGCCGTTGCCGTTACCGTTGCCACAGGCGCCGGCCTCACCGGCCGGAACCTCTTCCTCGACGCACTTCTTCACCTGGACGCACACCTTCTTGGTGATCGTCTTCGGCACGCGGACCGTGTACGACTCCGTCTTCTGCTCCTCGACGATGTCAGAGGCGCAGACGGAGTAGGTCTGGGTCTTCTGGACCGGGACCATCACCGTGAAGCAGACCTCGCGGGAGCGGGTCTCGGGGACGCACTTGTTGACCGTGATCTCGCGGGTGCGAGTCTCACAGCGGACCTTGTTGACGCACACCGACTTGGTGCGGCACTCGGGCACCATCTTCGTGACACAGTAGTTCCGAGTCCGCTCCTCGCAGCGATGGAGCTTGACGCAGTAATTCCGGGTCCGTTCCTCGCAGCGGCTCTTCTGCACGCAGACCGTGCGGCTCCGCTCCTCGCAACGAACCTTCTTCACGCAGTACGTGAAGGGAACCTGCTCACACTCCGTTGTCCACGTGGTGGTCTCGATCTCCTTGGTCTCGCAGGTGGGAACCCACTTCCGGCAGCAGACCACCTTCGGGCAGCACGGGTTGCCCTCGGCGTCATACTTGCCGTTCGCGGAGATCTCCTTGGCCTCGGTGACCCAGTGGCCGCCCCGGCAGGTGACGGTCTTGGTGCCCTTGACGGCCACCCGCTTCGCCACAGTCCGGTAGCCGGTCATCTCTTCGGTGTAGGGAACCCGCACCGTGTAGGTCTGCTGGACCTCTTCGGTGTAGGGCACGTTCACCTTATAGGTGGCCGTCCGCTCCTCGGTGTAGGGCACCATCACCTTGTAGGTGGCCGTCTTCTCTTCCTTGACGGGCACCATCACCGTGTAGCTCTGCTCGAGTTGCTCGGTGTAGGGGACGTTGACCTTGTACTCGACCGTCTTGGTCTCCGGCACGTTGACGTTGACGGTGTACTCGACCGTCTTCGTCCGCTTCTCCGGCACCATCACGGTGTAGGAACGGGACTTCTCTTCGATCCGCGGCACCTTCGTCTTGACCGTAAACGAGCGCTCACGGACCTCGGTTGTCCACTCGGTCGCCTCGACCTCGCGGATCTCGGGCACCATCTTCCAGACCTTCACCGTCCGCATACACGGATCGGACGTGAGGGCCTCACCGGCGAACTCACCGTCGGCGACGGCGGCTGGCTCGGGTGCGGCATCGGCGACGAGCACCGAGCCTTCGGCCGCCGGGGCGGCGGCATCCTGACCGCGGACAAACGTGCCACCGACACAGACGCCGGCAGCCGCCACCCACGGCAGGAACTTGAACGTAAGACGCTTCTTCACGGAAACCTCCAGAGGGGAAAGGGAAAGCATCGACCGTTTCGCGAAACCAGGTGCCCTGAGGTCTGTCGCCGGCCGGCCGAGGCCGCGCCGTCGAGTTGCCCGCAGGGCTGGAGATCGCCGGCATTCCGCTCAGGGCTCAATGACCATCCACAGGACGGTCACCGAAACCAGAAGGGCTTGCGCTGCCGGCAAACTCCCCTCAGGAGATCGGGCTTTCCTCACCGGGAAACTCAGCCGCGCCGCGAATCAATGGAAGATTCCGGTTGTGCCGGTGGTCCGGTTGCCGGGTCGTCCCGCGGGCGTACGGGGTCACAGCCGCCCGTCATCGGTCCCCCCTCGCAGCAGGTCTCGAGAATTGCCCCGCACTGCCGGCAGATGAGCTTCGCCCGGATCTCATGGGTGTCGCCGGAGCAGATCGGGCAGCGGGTGGATGACATGGTCGCGAGCATACGCCCGCCATGCCAGGACCGGAAAGACCTGCGGTGGGCCAAATCAGGAGACCTGCCGGTAGGGTTTTCCAGGCTTGCCAGGAAGGTCTGCAGCACCCCGACCTCACCATGTTCGCCGACCGGAATGTCGCGCACGACCGTCAAGGCGGGTTTGAAGGGGCGTCGAACCTGACTATCAGGGAAGTGGGAGGGATTCGGGTATGGCGAAGGATTGTGACGGTAGCTGCCGGGATGCCGGTCGTCCCGGTCGGGTATTGCTGCGATCCTGCGGGGTTCTGCTGCTCGCGATCTGGCTGCTCGGTCTGGTCGGCGCCGAGGCCGTTCCGCTCCCGCCGCCTGAGGCGATTCCTCCGCCCTGGTTGTCAGGGCCCGCGGCCATCCCAGCTCCGCCGCCGGCAGTGGCAGACCAGCCGCCGCTTTTCGCCTCGTGGCGAAACGGGCTCGAACTGGCGAGCCCTGACGGTGACTTCGCTTTCGCGATCGGCGGCCGAGTGCAACTCGATGCCTCCGGCTTCACGGCCGGGGACGGCCCGGCCGCCACGCCAGCCGCCGGTGGCTTGAATCCACCCCTCTCGGGAGCCGCCAACCTCCGCCGGGCGCGGCTGCGGGCCGGCGGCCGGTTGTACGAATCCTTCGACTGGGCCAGCGAGTTCGACTTCGCCAACCAGATGACGCAATACAACGTCTCTTTCCCGACGCTCGTCGGACCGGGGTCGTTTCCGGCCATGAACGACCTCTGGCTGCAGATCCGTGACCTGCCGATCCTCGGCACCGTGCGGATCGGTAATCAGAAGGACCCCTACGGCCTCGAGCACATCGGCGACAGCCGCTGGCTGACCATGATGGAGCGGTCCTTCAGCCAAGATGCCTTTGAGGGCCCATTCAACGACGGCTACCTGCCCGGCATCCAGTTGCTCAACCATGCAGCCGACGGCCGCGTGGCCTGGTATGTCGGCGAATTCAAGAACACCGCCAACCCGTTCGGCTTCGCGAACTCCAGTGGCGGCAGCCAGACCGTAGGCCGGCTCGTCGTCCTGCCCGTGTTCGATGCCGACGATGGGCGGGTGCTCCACCTCGGTGTGTCTGGCCGCACGATGGGGCTGGCGAGCGTGCCCTCGCAGATCGACCCGGTCACCGGCACTCCCACCGGTCCGATGATTCGCGGCGTCCGGTTCCGCAGCCGCGGCGACATCCGCAACGGCCCGCCCGGCCCGCTCAACTCCATCTACGCCGACGCCGGCCTTCTGACCGGCGACTGGCAGAACATGCTCGGCGTGGAACTGGCTGCCGCCGCCGGCCCGTGGTCTCTGCAGGCGGAATATTTCGGTTCCTGGCTCTACGGGGCTGCGACCACTGGAATCGATCCGATCAATAGCGGACTCCAGCCCCCTCCCGGCACGCCGCTCGGTACGGTCTTCTTTCAGGGGGGCTACCTTGAAGCGGCATGGTTTCTGACTGGCGAGAGCCGCAGCTACGACCTGTCGCTATCTCGGTTCGGAAGACCGGTGCCGCGGCACAACTTCTACCGTCTCCGGGATCCGGACCGGGCCGGCCGGATCCGCACGAGCATCGGAGCCTGGCAACTGGCCCTGCGGTACAACTACCTCTGTCTCGACGACGGGGAGGTGCACGGCGGCGTGCTCAACGGGATGACGGTTGGAATCAACTGGCTGCTCAATCCCAACGCCCGGCTCTATTTCAACTACGACTTCACCTACCGCGACTTCACCAATTTCGCCGGCGCTGACGGCAGTGGCGGCATCAACGGATTTGGCACGCGGCTGGCGTTTGATTTCTAGGTTCTGCCGGGATTTGAGCGGCCGGCGGTGTGGGTCGCGGGGCGGCAGTCCCCGGGCTCGCGCCCGGGGCTTTTATGGGTGCAGGGTCAGGGGAAGGGGTTGCCTGTGCTAGCTCGCCGGCCTCGCAAGCAAGCGAGAGGCAGGATCTCAATCCTGTTCGGCACGGGCTGCAGCGCATAGAAGCCCCCAGCGCGAGCTGGGGGACTGTGACGTGGCGCACCAATTGGGCACGGCCAGGCTCAAGCGGGGCGGCCTTTGTTCCCGCAGTCCCCGGGCTCGCGCCCGGGGCTTTTATGGATCAGGGAAAGGGTCAGGGGAAGGGGTTGCCCGTGCCAGCTCACCGGCCTTGCAAGCGAGCGAGAGGCAGGATGCCGAAGCGAGCTTGCGTGGAGTGAGCGAAGGCAGGATGCCGTAGCGAACGTCCGGCGAGATGGCACGGGCAACCCCGAACCGCTACTGAGTCGTCGCCCTCACCGGCCCAAGCTTCCCAGGCTAGCAGCCCGGGCCCATGCTCGCCCCAGGCACACGCCCGAGCCCATCCCCGCCGGTCCTTATCGAAGGCACGATGGCGAACTCGGGAATCTGAGGGGGATGCAAGAAACCGGTATCAGCCGCTACTCATTCCTAATAAATGGAACGGGCAAGATATTCCGATCGTAGCGATAGGAGAGGACGTGCAGGCCCGGCCGATCATGCGGCCTACGCCAGCCCTGCCTGACTGGAGCTGCTTTCATGTTTTGCCGTTCGGTGACCAAATCCGCCTCCAGCGTGCTGCCGTTCGCGGGCTTGCTGCTCGCGCTGGCTGCGACCAGCTCCCCCCGGGCGGCTGAGCCGGCTGCGACGATCGCGGGCGTTGTCACCGATGCCTTTGAGCCGATCCGGCTTGTCGCCTCAGACCTTCCCGAGCCCACCGGACGTGGCGATGTGGCCCCTGAGCGACCCGAGGAGATTTCGATACCCCCGGCCCCTGAGCCGGACGAGCCCGAGACGGAGCAGGAAAAACTTAAATCCGGCGAGTCGCAGCTCACCGACGACGCGCTCGTTGTAGGGGCCGACGTCTCACTGAAGGCAGTCTGGAACAACGGCCTGGAATTCATGTCGTCCAATCGGGAGTTCCGGGTCCACGTGGGCGGCCGGGCCCAGATCGATACGACCGCCTTCACGGCCGGGCCCGGCCCCAACCTCGAGCCGATCGACGGCGGCCTGAATCCACCCCTGGCTGGAGCCACCAACTTCCGCCGCGGTCGCTTCCGGATCGATGGCCAGATGTACGAGAACATCGAGTGGATCACCGAGTTCGACCTGGTCAACCAGCTCCAGATTTCACAGCTGGCCGATCCGACGCTCGAAAACCTGGGCGGCCCCTATCCGGCTCCCACCGAGGTCTGGCTCGGGATCACCAAGCTCCCGATCCTGGGCAACGTGGTGATCGGCAACCAGAACACCCTCACCGGCCTCGAACACATCACGAGCGATCGGTTCGTGAACTTCATGGAGCGGTCCTTCCTGGCGGATGCCTTCACGATGCCGTTCAACAATGCCTACGCCCCAGGAATCGTGGTGTTTCGGAACTTTGGCGACAACGACGAGGCCCGGTTCGCGATGGGTGCCTTCAAGGACGACTTCAACATCTTCGGCTTTGCCAACACCGCAGCGGCCAACTCGCTCCAGATGCGGGCGACGAGGCTGGTCGTGGACGAGCCGGAGGAGAACCGCTGGACGCACCTTGGGCTGTCCGCCGTCTACCAGCAGACCGCCAAACCCCAGATCAGCGGGACAGAGGGACAGTCCGACTTTCAGCAGGGCAGCCTCCGCTACCGCGTGCGGGGCAACATCCGCAACGGCCCCCCCGGCCCGCTCAACTCGATCTATGCCGACACCGGACTGCTTGGGGCCGAATACCAGACGCTCCTGACCGCGGAATACGCGTCGAACTGGGGGCCGCTCCAGGTCCAGGCCGAGTGGACCTGCACGCTCGTCCCCAGGGCCCGTTCGCTCCTCAACCCGTCCAAGAATGCCGGTCAGCAGCCGTTCGACACGGTGGTGGACAACCTCTTCTACCAGGGCGCCTACTGCGAGGTGATGTATGCCCTCACCGGCGAGGGCCGGGCCTACAACCGTCGGCAGGCGGTGCTCGACCGCTTCATTCCGCGGAACAACTTCTTTCGGGTCGGAACGAATCGGGGCATCGCCCGGAGTGAGGGAGCCTGGCAGATCGGTGCCCGCTACGACTGGGTGTGTCTCAACGACAAAGGCATCAACGGCGGTGTGCTCAACGGCGTCACCCTGGGCCTCAACTGGTTCCTCAACCCCAACACCCGGATGGCGTTTAACTACGACTTCACCTACCGCGACTTTACCAACAGCCTCGGCGGCAACGGATCCGGCGGG
>Ga0210003_1002870_pt1 | contig 14296 bp, 10 predicted proteins | sample LantaG_FD_182804 | JGI IMG/M metagenome (GOLD analysis project Ga0210003, IMG submission 182804) | Deep subsurface microbial communities from Baltic Sea to uncover new lineages of life (NeLLi) - Landsort_02402 metaG (SPAdes) (version 2) | ecosystem: Environmental > Aquatic > Marine > Oceanic >... | reverse complement strand
CAGATAGGCCCCTACGGACGCGGGTCGGTATGGTTTACAGGTATCGGCAGAGAAGATGTGTTTGAATGTATCCAAAAGACGAGGGAATTCTTTTCCATTGACGAAGACAGAATCTACTTGTGCGGCTTTTCTATGGGTGGGGCAGCCACTTTCAAGCTTGGGCTTAGTTACCCTGATATGTGGGCGGCCTGCGTGCCCGTCTGCGGCAGGTGCGATGAACCGGAACTTCTGGAGAACGGCAGAGATGTAGCTTTTTGGGTCAATACCGGCGGAAAGGACAAAATATTATCTCCTGAACATTCGCAAACAGCTTTTTGTCGGGCCTCAGCATTAGGTTTTTCCAAATGGCGGTATACCGAACACAAGGAAATGGGGCATAGTTTCGATATCGATTGGAAACAGGTGGAGCACTGGTTATTAGCAACCCACAAAGCCCGGAATCCAAAAAGGGTTACATTTTGTACGAAGACCCTGCAGAGCAACAGGGCTTATTGGGTTGAGGTGACAGGAATCAAACAGTACGGCAAAACGGCCCGGATTGACGTTGCAATCGAAGGCCAGAACGTAAGCGTCTCTACGCGAAATGTCTCCAATTATACACTCAGGCTGAACAATAACCTTATTGACCTTACGAGAGAAGTTAAAATAACAGAGAACGGCACCGGGGTCTTTCAGGGGATTGCCGACAGCAACGGCTGCTTCGTCAAGAACCGGTCTGAAGCTGAGCTTGTCAAGCGGCCTGGCCTTTCCGGTCCTCTATGGGACATATACACGAGTTCATGCGCGCTGGTCTATGGTACGGACACCAGGGAACCTTCGCTTGTAGAAGCAGCAAAACGCTGCGCCGAGTCTTTTGCAAACCCGCACTGGATGGATGCAGTACATTTCAAGATTGTCCCCGACACAGCGGTGAATAAGCAAATCCTCGAAGCAAATAATATTGTTCTGTTCGGCAACGTCAATACAAACAGGGTCCTTGCGGAAATCTCGGACAAGCTGCCCATCGAAATGAATGGAAAGTCCGTGATAGCTAATGCGACCGAATATCACGGCGAACACATTGGCTATATTCTAATCTTTCCCAACCCGCTCAATCCCGGCAAATATGCAGCCGTATTTGCAGGCAGCACACCGGCCTCGGTCAATTGCTTTGATAAGATATGGCCGAGTTTCAGAGCGACTCCGCGGTGCATAGACTTCGGTGTTTTTGATTTGGATACTGATGGTGGTACGGTCAGATGGCTGGCAATGGGCCTGTTTGGGACAGACTGGGACTGGCAGTCTTTTGAGCAGCAGGCATCGGGGCATTAAGCGGCGCCGCCAGGCAGACCCAGACGCAGTACTCCGGCTGGGTGACGCCTATGTGCTGAGAAACGTCCTTAGAGTGGTGCGGCTCCGATAACCCGGCAGTTTCGGTCATTTTTTTGAAGCCGCAGTGACATACACCTGTCACAGGCCGGCAAATAAATCTTGTCCTGCCGCTTTATTAGCTATATTGTATTTTTGCTTGGCGCGGTGGGCTTGTTTTGTACGAGGTGACGAAACATGGATGGCCTGTCCCGGAAGTTCAGTTCTAGTCTTTTTCTTGTGCAAGCTGCGATGACAATCCAAAAAGCAGGCGCCTTACGCCCTATAGAAAACGTTTAATCTTCTTTTACTTTCCAGCGCTGCCTGTGTGCAGTATAGCTTGACAGGAGAGCAGGGTGACACAGGAACATTGTCAGATTGTGAAAAGGATTCACAATGAACCCTGACAGGAAGTCGGTCAACGAGCTCTTCGCCGAGACTTTTGGTTCGCTCCGTAAAGCGAGGGCAGGAATCTTAACGCCGGCGAACAGGGAAGGTCGACCCCAGGAATGTGCAGGCGACTTGCACTTTATGTTGACTGCAACTGCGCGACGCGCAGCCGGCTCGACAGCGGTCTCGAATCCATTGGGTTCGAGCTGCACAAGGCATCGACTGCGTCCGTGGCGAGGAAACTCGTTAGAGAACATTACTACCGCCTGGTACTTATTGACTACGCATCAATGGTGGGGGAAATACTCAAATTCTGCCGCTCTGTGCACAACAACAGCGCCGATACCCTGATAATGGTATTGATGGACAAGATAAGAATAGAAGTTGAAGAACAGCTCTTCGATTGCGGTGTCAATGACGTCTTAATGGCCGAGCAGGCCGACGCGAACGTGTTGACGAAGCGCATACAGGTACGTTTTCGCAACAGCAAGACAATCTGGCACCAAGGCAGCACGGTGAGGATTCGCGGAACAGTAATTGATTTTGAGCGTAGAGAGGTCTGGTGCAACGGAACCGGGCGACGACTGCCGGGCATTTTGGTCGACCTGATGAAATACTTTATCGACCACCCTGACCGTGTGATTTCAAGGAAGGAACTGGAGGAGTCGCCGATATGGGCTGATTCGATTTGTACGCCGGCCCGCGAAGGAGGCAAAACATTCGACGTCAATATGAGCAAATTGCGCAAAATCATCGAGGCCGACCCAACTCACCCTCGAATAATACAGTCTGTGCGCGGCGTTGGATGGAAACTCGCTCGCAGTTGAACCGCCGAAGGATGTGCGTACCGATTTAACGGAATGTCCGGCTGCTTCAAAGGGTGCTTTGCCGCTAACACGTATCGGTCAGGAAATCAACTTTCCGTATGCCTATCGGCTCAGAGGCGACAAAAGGCTCACCGTAACCGGCGCCGATGCATTGGCCGAAATAGCGGCAGACGACTTCAGTTTGCTCAAGAATCGAAGCGGCGGTTGCAGCCGGGCGATTTCTGGTCTGGCTCTGGTAAGCTTTGATTGCGGCAAGTTTTTTGTCCCAGCAATCGGTAATATCAACAATGAACGATGGTTTATTGTATTGGCTTCTTTGGCTTGAGTAATAATCGTACCGGCGACCGACCCAATGAGGCCGTCCCTTCATACTGGTCTTATGAAACCTGGCTTCGAACCGAGCGCCGGCTATCAGCTTCGCGGCTTCAGTGTGGTCGGGATGATGGTCCGGCATTACAGGTGCAAACAGCAAATCCGGCTGCCAGAGCCTTATGGCTTCGGCCAGCTTTCGCCGGTTTTCCAGCGTCGCCTGCAGGTACCGGTTCGGCATCTCCAGGCAGATTCGATTCTTTATGCCGAGGATTTGATTTGCTTTTTGTGTTTCTTTTTGTCTTATCTGCTTCGACCCATAAGGCGTTGGCTCGCCGTCTGTCAGGTCAATCACCACCACTTCCCAGTCGGCCTCGAGCATCTTTACAATAGTTCCGCCCATCGCCAGTTCGGCGTCATCGGGATGCGGGGCAACAATCATTACCTTTCTCATTTTGCCATCAGGCCCTTACAATGTCCAGGATGTTCGCTTCAGCCTTTTTCAGTAAAAACCGCCGTATCAACCATTTCACGAAGAGTCTCTTGCGGAAACAAGCCGAAGAAGTATTCGCGATACGGCTGCGCCCGGCTCGGTAGCAGCCGACTCTGCAGGCGCTTCAACTCTTGCTCTAATTGTTCACGTTTTTCATGAGCAAATAGCATCAGCTTTTTATTGATTTCGCAGGTTGAGTTAAAGGCTGCTCGTTTGACTTCTTCCGGCAGCTCCCTGTTTGTGGCTGTCTCAATAAACATTTGTTTCTGCATAATCATTGATTGAACGGGCTGCTTTCGGCGCACAGAGGCAGGGATAAATTTTTCCGGGCTATACCTGAGCTCTCTTAGTCGACCTTTTACCTGCCGTTCAGATGCCGGCGGTTGTCCATTCTGGTTCGCCGCAGGTAAGTGAACGTTCGCGGTGACAATGCCAAAAGACAGACCTTTGATTCCGTAGAAGTCTTCGATTATACGGTTGGTTATGCACTCGTAGCGGGCTCCACCGACGCCGTGGACAAACCAGTCAGCCAAGTAAACTCGAACGAATAAAGTGAGCACTACCGCTTTTGGTCTCAGATTGAAACCGGACCGGGCCAGCATTTTTCGCATTCGCCCCGCCTGTGCACCATCGTCCGTTGAATCCAGGCTGCCCAATTCATCAGCATCGGCGCGAATTTCGACAGGCCCGCCAGGTGTCTGCACAACGTGCAAAGCCCTGCGTCGGCCATTTCGGTCCAGCAGCCAGAAAGGAAGTTCGATACTGCCTGTTTTCTCGTCGGTCGCCAACCGGCGGATTGTCTGACTTTCCTTTATGTTCCATAGAGTGATATGCCCGGCTATTGCGCGATTATAGCATTCTGCAAATCGCTCTGCCTCGGTTACAATAGAAGCAGCGAAGTGCAGGAATGCATCGCTTTGGCAAAGCAGCGAAACCGGCAGGTACAGCATATCGAGGCCCAGGGCATTACTGAGCACAGCCTGAAGATACGTAACCAGGTCGGCAACACTGTTAAGACCTGAGGTTTGCTTGTCGCTAAGCAGCGTCAGCTTCGACCATACGTCGCCGCAGAATTGGTCACGGCCAATATCAAGGACTCTCTCACAGAAGGCCCTGACGTAGTGTCCGCCTGGCCGGCCACGCAGCTCAACAGGTATTTCTTTCTGCCGGTGTTCGATTTCGAGCTTCTCCAAATCCCGGAATTCTCCACCGTCTTGTTTCGGCAGGATAATAGCCGTGTCACAGATATCATGGTCCACCACCAGGTGCAGCGCGGCGGCGCCGACAACTTGCGCGAACTTACACGTTACGATGTCCTTTGCCCATATTCCGCAATGGTGCCAGCACGGCTGATGCCCGGTGGCTACGATATTTTCCGGCTCTGGAGCCGGGCAGGTGGTATTGAGAATTTTTCTCGTATACCGACGAGCGATTGCGAGAAGCTCGTCTTGTGTTTTCAATCTCGGCGGTACTTGCTTCAGGAGCCGTTTGTTCTCTTCGAGCAGAGGCGCCCATGTTGACGATTCAGGATTTACGAAGATGACTTTGCTCTCCTCGCCGATGGAAAGGTTCTCTAATGTTTTGACTAACATTGTAACCGAGCTCTTTTTCTATTATTTTGATGTAGTAGTCGAACCTGATTTCTGGTTCCTCGAGAGCGCCGCTGAAATTCCTTTTCGGGTCATGATATATCAACGGCACCGGAATTTCACGGATTCTCAGACCGGCTCGAGCAGCGCGAATCCATAGCTGCAGGGGCAGTCCGTAACCTGTCTCTGTAAGGCTGAGCTTCAAAATAGGCTCTACCCTGTATGCCTTGAAGCCGCAGAACGCATCGGTAAGGGCGATTCCGAGGCTGCGGTTGAGAATCTCGGTTGTTTTTCCGTTTATGGCCACCCTCTCAGCGGGTGGCGGCACGGAACCGGAACATATCTTTTTGAGATACCGCGAGCCGCTTATTATATCGGCGTCACCCTTCTTAATTTCGTCATAGAAACGTGGTATGTACGATGGCTCATGCTGATGGTCGCAGTCGAGCGTTATCACCCAGTCAAAATTATTCCCGGCGGCAAAACGAAACGCGTCAATGAGGCTCCGGCCGTATCCAATGTTTTTCTTGTGTGACATAACCCGGACGCAACTGTGTTTTGCGAGCACCTGCGATGTGCCGTCCGTACTGCCGTCGTTGACGAGAAGTATGTCGCCGGCATACCTGCGGACCTCCCGCAGCACGTCATCGACATATTCGGCCTCGTTAAAGACCGGTATTGCAACCAGCGTTGGGGCCGGGTCCTGACGGTTATTCGAGACTAATTGTTTTGGGACTGGGTGTCCGGTTGTCATCGGTGCTGACATGGTCCAGAGCTTCTCGGGTGGCGTCTTTGAGATCGCTAAAGTCCTCATTCTTCATAATAGTCGGCGTAATAAACAGGTAAGTCGTTATGTACTGCTTCCTGATGATAGTGTTTCTAAAGACCAATCCTATTAAAGGTATATCACCCAAAAGCGGCACTTTGTCGATGCTCTTGCTTTTGTTTACGGCCTGAAGCCCGCCAACCACGATTGTGGCGCCGTCGGGCACAGTGGCTTCGCTCTGGATGCTGCTGGTGCTCCTGGGTGGCGGGATGGACGGGTCTGTGGACTTTGTGCCGAATGAATTGAGGATAATCTGGTATTCCACGCGGAGGTAACCCCCTTCGCTTATATGCGGGGTGATGGCGAACTGCGTGCCTGCCTCAACAAATCCCGCAAAAGAGGTGCTGGTTGTAGTCTCGCCGAAATTTGTCTGGGTCGTAGGCTCTTCCACGATGCTCTGGATAGAGCCTACGGCGTTATCGTTTACCAGAATCTGAGGCGCCGACTCGATTCGCGCATTGCCGCTTGATTGCAGGGCTTTGAATATTGCCTGGACGCGGTTGGGCCTGAGAACCGCCGCAGTTGCCCCGGGGCTCACTATGATATCGCGCTGGCCCGTGACCGGGTCGACCACGGAGAGTCCAAAAGATGTAAACGTAACTCCGTCGCCCCTGATATGGTCCAGTTCCACGCCGAAGTCCGTATCGTCATTCATGGTAATTTCAACAATCGTAGCCTTTATCAGCACCTGCTTGCGACGCACGTCCAACTCTCTAATCAGTTTCTCCAGCTCGCGGTGTTGCCTTGCCGTGGCCAGGACGACGACTGAGTTTGTCGCTTTGTTCACGGAAACCTTCGTCTCGATTCGCGGGACAAATTGCTCCGTCTCGGCCATTTCCGGCTGACCGGGTTCCGGAGGCCCTTGTGCAGCCTCTTCAAACTGCGGCTCACCCGGTTTACCTTCCTGCTCGGTCCTGCGCTCTATCAGTTCCCGGATAGTGGTGGCAATTTCCTGAACGTCGGCGTTCTGGATTTTGTAAATCTTTATCAACCCGGCTTCGTAGGTCCCGGGCGTGTCAATACTGCCTTTTATGCTGGTCATAATCCTGTGTGCCGAGGGTGGACCCGTCAGTAGGATTGAGTTGGTTCTTTCAACCAACGTTATGCCGCTCTCTTTACGATACCCGCCCTGGCCGGTCTGGCCGGCGCCGGAATAGGCTTGCCCGTGTCTGCTGTATGCGTCTAAAATACGCTCCAGCCCCTTATAGATTTCGGCCGCGTCAACATAGGTGAAGGAGTAGCTCCTGGTTGTCGGCTCTATGAAGACGTCAAGTTCGGCAACAAGCTTTTTTATCTTTTCGAGGTCGGTCTTAAACGCCTTGATAATCAACTGATTGGCTCGGCCAATCGCATAAATCCCCACCTGGGCCTGGGGGACTGCGAGCTCACCTTCAGCTTCACCTGTGGCGTGCGTAATTGGCCGTGCCGGGGGCGTGATTCGTTCCTGGGCACCTTTGGCGCCCTGTCGGGCCTGGGCCATGCCAAAGACCTGCTCAAGGGTCTTCGCTACCATTTGGGAGTCGGCAAATTTCAGGTCAATGACTTCGAGTATCATATTGTCACCGTAGACATCAATCATGGCTATGACACTCTTTACTTTTTCAACATCCGACTTCGTACCGACAATAACCAACTGATTATTGTTGCTTACGGCGTATATACCGACCCGCTTGCAGGGAAGAAGCATATCAGTGCCTGACTCTGCTTTCTCCGGCGAGATGTTGGTCGTTCCGTGTTCGCCGGTGGATTTCACGGCACCGGGACTTTTGTTTTTGACGGTCTTGTCCTGCCCGGCAAATGCCTGCTGTAGTATCGCAGCCAGACCCTCACAACCCACGTACTTCAGATTAACCACGTCGATGATTATGTCTTCCGCCGGCGTATCGAGTTTTTCTGTTATGCCTATAATGGATTCGAGATTCGCATCGGCCTCGTACAAGACAATCGTGTTGGTTTCCTTGTGCACGACGCATCTGCCGAGCCTGGTCAAGAACGGCTTGACTGCCGCCGCAACCGACGTCGCATCGGCGTATCTAAGAGTGACGACCTGCCTGGTAAGACCATGGTATTGCATGTATTCATCGTAGGTCATCACTGATATGATGTTACCTCGGCGGTGATAAATGAATCCAGCCAGCGTCACTACCTTGTCAAGCAGCTCTTTTGCGGTTATGTTTTTGGACCAGAGACTTATCTTTGCTCTGCCGACCTGCTCCGTGGGGAAGATGCTCCACCCTGTAGCATCACTGATAATCTGAAACGCCATAGAGATGTCATTATTTGCAAATTGTATTTCGGGTATGACCGGCCCCTGACCGGCAAAGTCGTTTGTGAACACGGCTGTGTCATTCGTGTCCTGTCCGAATGGGTCAAAGTCTGCTGCTTCGACGGTCATGTCTGCAAAGAAAAGACCGGCTACACAGAGCACCGACAAAAACAACGGTTTTATCAGGTAAACGTTCATCTTAATCTCCTGCTGTTAAAGAGCTAAAGTTACTTTGTGCCCGACAATTGTTGTTTCAACACTTTGTTTGTTTATTGCCACAACTGTAAACAGGTCACTGATGCAGTCACCGACTCTGCACTTCTTCAAGCCGACGCCCTTTATATTGATGTAAGCTACCGGTTCGCCGCCGATTTCCATAATGCACTGGAGCTGCAACTGTGACTTTATTCTTTCTATGGTCTTTTCGGCCATTGGCTTATCTCTCAGCGGGGCGGCTGCTCTGAACAGCCCGCGTCTGGTTAGGCGGCTCAGCACCCCGAAGTCGGCGGATTTTGGCTTCAGTATCTGCGATAACCACCCTGCGTTTGTCAGATTGGTTTGGAGTTGGGTTTTGTCGGAATGGGGACTCAACCGAGCAGGAATTATCAATTGCAGTATCAGAACCACTACCAGGATTAGGATTAGTCCGCCCAGCGTGCCATGTATCAGTCGCCAGGGGACAGAGCGCTGTGCCAGTTTACTTATTTGTCTGTTGAGCATTGGAACTGTCAAGCCTGTGGTTCCGCGATAACTTTCGTAATTAAAAAGGTTGCCTTTACGCTGTCGACAATCTGCTGTGCGGTCAGCTCAAGCCTGTCTATTCTCAGCGGGTCCTGGTAGGATTCCACTAAAACGATAAACTGCAGGATGTTCCTTATAGGCCCGGTCATTTCAATTTTTATTCCAAGACGCCTGTAGAACTGCTCCTGCGTGACCGGAAGTATCTTCACCGACCGGATTTTGACGTTCAAGTCTGAATATAATTCGCTCAGCTCACGCGTGAGCAACGATATTTCATGCTGGTCGGTGTTGCTGGATGATATCAGCGGTTCAATTTCTGAGTAGATGCTGTCTATCCGGTCCTTTACGAGCAGGTCCCCTTCCATCCTGGCAAGTTTTAGCTGTAGCTCGCCGAAACGCTGCAGGTTGAGTTTTCGCCGTCGAAGTTGAGGGGTGAGCACCGTACTATACACGGCTGCGGCGACTATCACAGCGGCGGCGATGCCGGCCAGGTACTTTTCACGCTGGTTCTGAATACCTGTGAACATTGACTTAATTGTCCTTTATAAGGCAAAAGGCTTTGAATTCGACGATACTGCCGCCCGGTCGAGGTACCTGCTGGGCGTTTCGAACCTGGAGCTCCTTCAGCAGAGCCGCCTGGTTCATTGCCTCGGCATAATCAAATGCATCTGAGAGCATTTCAGCCTGTCCATTTATTTCAACGGTCGCCCCGTTGTGTCTTGGTGTAAAGGTCAACTTGCTTATCGAGATGTTATTAGGCGTATGTTCGTATAGCTCTTTCAGGATTTGTGTTATTTGACCGCGATTGGAGAGCTGTTCCTGTAGCACTTTGACCCGGCGTCGCTTGCTTTCGACGGATTCTGAAATGTGCTTGATTGGTGCGATTTGCGACTCAATCGGCCTGCAGGCCCAGGCGATTCGCCAGTTTGTCGCCGCCAGGCACAGCCACAGTAAGAGAATCAACCCGGCCGCCATAACAAGTGTAACAACATAGTTGAATAGCATGGCCTTGCGCTTATACCTTGTCAGGTATCCGGCCGGCAGCAGGTTGGATTCAGGCAGCTTCGAGGCGGCAGCCAGCTCAAGCAACCCTTCTGCCGCCACCGCCTCCGGATATGAGCTGCCGCCCAGTTGTCTGCCGTTGTCGTATCGCAGCACTTCAGGACCGGTAATGAGACGCACTTCTCCGGCGGCGCCACTGTCTTGGCGCAAAGCCTGCAGATGGTCCTTTAAGTCGGAGAGGGATTCTTCGGCACCGACAAGCACAATCACGGATTTGCTGTTTGTCTCAGCGGTGATTTCCTCCTGCTGCTTTACTATTTGTGCTATGGTCTGCCGCGAGCGCTGCGAGCCGTCCAAACCGGCGAGCTTCGGCTCGACTGCTCTGTGGAAATTGTGGTCGATAGAACTCAGTATAACAGTACGATTTTTGCTCATAACGGCGTTTGTCTGTACAGATGCAGCGGCTCGGCCTACAGCGCCAAACCAATTGTGCATCGCCAGCCAGTCAAAAGCGATTCGATGAGGCTCTATTGCGATATTTCTGTATGTGTCGAGTAGCTGGTTCAGTGTTTTAAGTTTGATGATGCACACAAGAACGCTCAGCGTATTGTCCTGCCTTTTCAGAAGCGTACAGCCATATACGATTTCGCCCTGGGGCAGCGGCACCAGGCCGGGCAGTTCGAATTCGACCATTTTGGCCGCCTCTGCCATATCCGAAGCCGGCAAAGCAACGGGCTTCAAGATGCACAAAGCCCCCGGCACGGCCACGGCCCATCTTTTCACTGTAAGCCTGTGGCTGTCCAGGGCCTCCTTCAGTTGCCGGAGTGAATCAAACCATACGCACCGGCCAGCACCGTCGGTCTTCGCGCAGACAATAAAGCCGCCCTTATCAGCCGGCACGAGCGACGCCCAGTCCGTTTTAACAGCGGTCTGCTTTATCATAGCAGTCGTTCCAGACATAATATCTCTGCTTGCCGGTCATTCAGCCTTATTGTCGCCATCAGGCAGCAGGTAAAGCCGCCCGCGACTGACGCCTGGGAGAATATCCGCAGATATCCGGAATCAAAGCAGCAGTATTGCTGGAGCAGTTCCCGCTGCAGTTCCGTAAGCTGCTCCAGGTCGGCAAGGCCCTGCGGGTCTGTGATGTAGTTGTCATCGTCGGTGCCGGAGCGACCATCCGGTCCGTACCGGTATGCCAATACTGCTTCAGCCGCCTGCTCATCGAGGCCGGGCAAGCTCGCAAGAATCAACTTCGGGGCCGTGTTTATGTTGATTTTACCGTCACCGCAAACAGTGAAAACATCTATCAATCCCAGGTCAAGCGTGCTGTCTTCGTTATCCGGCGGCAACTGCTTCATGCCGTCCGCTTCGTTTTCATCGAGAACGAGATTACGATTCAGGTCCTCTCCGAGATAAAGTCTCCGGTTAACGGCCTTGATATACAGCAGCTCGTTGAGGGCATTTATGGGTTTGTTCTTCGCAACGTGCGGTAGTTCCAGCCGCTGATAGAAGTCTGTTTCGGCTCCATCCGGGCTGGTATCACCGTCTTCGTCAATCCAGTCAGTAATGGCCGCGAGACACTCTTTCGGGACCAGCGCCAGGTTCTCCCAGCATGCAGGGTCGGAACTATTCAGGTTCAAGTACGCCTTTTCGTCCCTGACGCTGTAGGTCAGCTCCTGGCGTTCAATCGGGCCGTTTTGCGTTAACTGCTCAAAGAGCCCTTCCTGTTTTGCCGAGCCGGTGAAGCAACATATCGCCGCTATCACTTTTGGGGATAACTCCTGGTTGGTTATCAATGCTTTTGCTCTTTCGATTCCGCCAAGTGCCAAATAATAAGCTTCTGTTCCGGCGGCGTTTGCCCCGGCGAGTCTGATTTCGATTCTGGTGCGGTAGGCCATTCCCGCGGCCAGTATGGTCAGCGAGGCCACTACTATCAATACCAGGATTAATACGCTGGCTTTGCGGCAGCCGCCTGGGGTTGACCCTTTAAGACCGTTAAAACCCATAATACGTTGTCCTGTTGCCAAACTCTTTACTGCAAGTGAGGCGTAGTACAGGTCGCAGTTGTTGATGCCGGCGAAGCAGATTATTCGGATAGGCTCTAAATCCGAAGACATGGGACGTTTACTTAACTTTTACTTGTCTATGGCGCAGGATATGAGAAAAACAAAGGCATGGAAAAGACAGTGCTTACAAATGGAGACAATTCAGAAAGGATTTGGCGATGCTTGTACTGACCAGAGCAAAGAACGAGTCTATAATAATAGGTGACGATATCGAGATTATTGTCGCGGATGTGCGCGGCAGAAAGGTTAGGCTTGGAATTAACGCGCCGAAAGAAACGCCTGTTCACCGCAAGGAGATATATGAACAGATACAGGCACAAGTATCAAACAATGGTCGAAAAGATAGCAGTGAAAAAACGGCAGCAAGTGCAACCACGACTTAGCAATTGTAGGACGACCGCATTGACCAGCAGCATGCAACCAACGGCCGTTGCAGGTTTTGGCCCGGTTTTGTGGTTGAAACGCCAATCGCGTGCTGTACGGCATACGGGCGGCAGTTTTGCAACGTTGCCTGCACGCCGTTTTGACAGCCGGGGGCGCAGAAAACTCTCTCTGCGCCTTCGGTGATGTTTTTGCCGTCAAATTAAACGTGGTATTGAGTGGAGATTTAACCGGCTTTTTCGGTATTGAATGCATATACCTTTCATCACCCTCCTCCAGAACCGGTCGGCATATTTGCCGGCCGGTTCCTTATTGAACCGCCAGGGCCCGACCCGTTACGAGAATTTCATTCGGGCAATAAGCTTTTTCAAGAGATAGCCGGTTGTCACCGCGACAGAAAAGTACACAGCCGCGGAACCGAATTGATGGAAGAGCAGCTTGCCGATTCCAAGCGTTGCGGAAAAAATGAACGCCACGGACGTAACCCAGGCGGTCAGGTTCTGTGCGAACTCAGTGGGATTCGGCTTTATTTGTGCGGCCTGCCTGACCGTTTTCCAGCCTGGTCCGGGTATTTTCATTCTTGAGTAGAAATCTATCGTATGTCTTTCAGGTGTACCGGTTGAAGTCAGGAAGGTAACGGTTATCCAGATTGCGGCGACTATTGTGACGGTGACAACGACACGCACAGCATACAAATCGGTTGTAGCAGTGCCGGGCAGCTTTATCTGCAAAAGATTCGCCACGACAAGGCTGGCGGCGATGGCGGCAAGTTCCGAGTATGGATTTACCCGCCACCAGTACCATCTCGCTATCATTACTGTTCCGACGCCGGCAAGAGTGAGCCCGAGGTATTTGTAAGCACCTATTATGGTGTTAAGCCTGTTAGTAACCACAAGCGCTGCAACTGTCAACAGCAGCATTGTCAGCCTTGAGACCCTGATGTAGTGCCTTGTGCTTTTGTGGGCGTTTATAAAAGGCCGATAGAAGTCATTGATTATGTAGGAAGCCCCCCAGTTCAAGTGCGTATCGATGGTGCTCATAAAGGCGGCGAGGATAGCCGCTACCATGACACCCCTCAACCCGGAAGGCAGGAAGAGATTTATCATCATAGGAAAGGCGCTTTCGTTGTCTTTGAGGTTCGGCAAATAATACAGCGAGACCAATCCGACCACAATCCAGGGCCAGGGTCTTATGACGTACTGACAGATGTTGAACCAGAGAAAGGCAAGAAATGAATCCTGCTCGGAGCGGGCGGCCAAGAGCCTTTGGACGTAATAGCCTTTGCCGGGCGCCCGCGCCCACCAGGTTATGGATACGTAGACAAAAAAGGTAAAACTTTTAAGATTGAAGGACCTTAAATCCGGAAAGAAATTGAGAAAATCAGGTCTGAATCCAGGACTACTTGAAAGTTTGTCCGACAGTCCGGTTCCTCCGCACGCATCCGCATAGACAATCACAGCCAGGCCGATAGAACCAGCCATTGCCAGCGCAAACTGAAGTATGTCGGTGTAAACAACGCCGTAGAGTCCTGAAAGCAGCGAATAACTCAACGCTGCCGCTGCCAGCACGAGTAACAAAACGTCCGGAGCGTTAAGCTGGCCGAAAAAAGGCAGATTCAGGATTGCAGTCTCGGGCAGGTTCAACAAGGCCTTGATAGTCTTTGCCATTGCCAGTGTCACCGACGCCATAACAATGCAGTTTATCAGCACGCCGTCGAAAAACACCTTGAATACGCGCAAGGCAGAGGTGGCCTTGGATGGCTTATAGCGTTTCGTGATGAATTCAATGTCTGTCATCACCTCTGTTCTTCGCCAGAGTCGGGCAAAGAAGAAAACGGTGGCGGTCTGGCCTATGGCGGCAGAAAGCCAGAACCAATGGCCGTAAATCCCTGTTTGACGTGATATTCCCGCCACTACAAGCGGCGTATCGGATGAGAACGTAGTTGCAAGTATTGAAGTTCCGGCTATAAACCATGGCAGTGTCCGTCCTGCGACAAAGAAATCGCTGGTGCTTCTGCCGGCCCGTTTGGTGAAGTAACTGCCGACGCCAATGGCCGCGA
>Ga0210003_1002869_pt1 | contig 14297 bp, 10 predicted proteins | sample LantaG_FD_182804 | JGI IMG/M metagenome (GOLD analysis project Ga0210003, IMG submission 182804) | Deep subsurface microbial communities from Baltic Sea to uncover new lineages of life (NeLLi) - Landsort_02402 metaG (SPAdes) (version 2) | ecosystem: Environmental > Aquatic > Marine > Oceanic >... | reverse complement strand
TTTCGTCAGAAATAAAATCAATATTAGAACAATCTGCCTTATGTATAGATACACCTCTTCCCCTGGTAATATAACCAATTATTTCATCACCGGGAACCGGATTGCAGCATCGAGAAAATCTTATCATCACATCATTAATCCCTTGAATCCTTATTCCTTGATCAATTCTTTTTTTCGGTTTAACCAAAGGGATAATTGGAGAGATTTTTTCTTGGGGGATTATTTTAGATAAAACCTGATAAGCGGTTAATTTACCGTACCCAATATTTTCAAACATTGATTCTAATTCGGTAAAACCTAATTCAATAGCCACTTCTTTTAACTTTTTAGTAAGCTCGGAAGAGGTTTGAATTTTATATTTTTCCATCTCTTTTTCAAAAAGTTCTTTTCCCTTTTGAATATTCTCTTCCCGCATCTCCTTTTTAAACCAGATTTTTATCCTATTTTTTGCCCCTGACGTCTTGGCTATCTTTAACCAATCTCTACTTGGGCCTCGGCTTGATTTGGAAGTTAATATCTCTACAATATCTCCGCTCTTCAATTTATAATCCAAAGGAACTATCCTTTTGTTAACTTTAGCCCCCACACATCTATGACCTACATCTGTATGAATAAGATAGGCAAAGTCTATAGGAGTAGAACCAGAAGATAATATCTTCACAGCACCTTTGGGAGTAAAAGTAAAAACTTCATCCTGAAAAAGACCTATTTTTAAGTTTTCCATAAATTCTTTAGGATCTTTCATATCTTTCTGCCATTCCAATATCTGTCTTAGCCAGGAAAGTCTTTCCTCCAATTTCTTATCCTTTTTTAAATCAACTTTTTCTTTATATTTCCAATGAGCAGCTATTCCGTATTCAGCAGTTTTATGCATCTCCCAGGTACGAATTTGTATTTCTAAAGGTTCGCCATTGGGAGTTACCACTGTGGTGTGTAAAGACTGATACATATTCGATTTGGGCATAGCAATATAGTCTTTAAATCTGCCGGGCATAGGTTTCCAAATTGAATGTAACAACCCCAAAACCGCATAACAATCCCTGACAGAATTGCAAATCACTCTAATTGCAATTAAATCATATATCTGGAAAAAATCTTTTTTCCCTTTCTCCATTTTTTTATAAATACTATAGATATTTTTAGGACGACCTTGAATTTCTGCCTTTATTTTTACCTTTTGTATCTCTTTTTTTATAATCTCTTTTATCGATTCTACATAATTTTCTCTTTCCAGGCGATTTTTTGCAATTCTATTAACTACCTCTCTATACTTCACTGGCTCTAAATAATGCAGAGAAAGGTCTTCCAACTCCCACTGAACCCTGGAAATACCTAACCTATTGGCGATAGGTACATAAATTTCCAATGTTTCTCGAGCTATTTTTACTCTCTTGTAAGGTGGTATATATTGCAGAGTTCTCATATTATTCAAGCGGTCTGCTAATTTTATTAAAATAACTCTAACATCTTCTGCCATAGCCAAAAACATTTTACGAAAATTTTCGGCTTGCCGCTCTTCTTGTGTTTTAAAAGAGATTCTGCTTAATTTGGTGACACCATTAACCAGCATTGCTATTTCTTCGCCAAACTCTTCTTCAATGGCAGATAATGGGGTATCAGTATCTTCTATTATGTCATGCAAAATCCCCGCTGCAATAGTAATTACGTCAAGCTCCAAATCAACCAATATTTTAGCTACTTCTAAAAGATGTGAAGTGTAAGGATCTCCGGAATACCTTTTTTGATTCTGGTGGGCTTTTGCAGAATATCTGTAGGCTTTTTTTACTAAGCTCAAATCAGCTTGGGGAGTATATTGGGATATTCCTTTTAAAATATATCTTATTAAAGTTAACTGAGAAATAATTTACACCTTCTTTATTAGTCGATAGTGAATAGTGAATAGTCGTTAGTTAAAATACAAAAAAAACAAGATGTAAGACGAAAGTTCACAGTTTTTAGTTGTTGGTTTTTAGTTTTTAGACAAAAAAACAGAATAAGAATATAATTAAAAATTAAAAACTTTTTCAGATAATGTATTGCTTTTTTATAAGTGGTGGATTTATCCGATTCGTTTTGTTTTTTAATTCTCTGACGAGTTCGATGAATCGAACCCCTACCTTGACAGGCGAGACGCCTGTCCTACGAGGGGTAAGCAACTAATTTGTTTCGCATTTTATATTCATTCTTTGCATTTTCTCTTTGCTAACGACTATGCACTAACGACTAACGACTAATCAATTATACCGTACCAGAGAAAAAAGATCATATCCTTTTAATTTCTCCCGAGGATTTAAAAATTCAAGTTCAATTATAAAGGAAGCACCCATAATCTTTCCCCCTAATTTTTCAATTAATTTAAATACTGCTGCAGTGGTACCTCCTGTAGCTAAAAGATCGTCAACGACCATAATTCTATCCCCATTATTTATTGCATCTTTGTGTATTTCTAATATATTCTCACCATATTCTAATTGATAAAATACTCTTTCTACTTCACCAGGAAGTTTCTCTGGTTTTCTAATAGGTAAAAATCCAATTCCTAATTGATAGGCTACCGGAGCACCTATAATAAAACCGCGGGCTTCTATTCCCGCAATATAATCAATTTGGTATTTACTACAATGCTTAGTTATCTCATCAATACTATATTTAAATGCTTCTTTATCTTTCAATAAGGTAGTAATATCTTTAAATTGGATGCCTTTTACCGGAAAATCCGGAATATTTCTAATTTTTTCTTTTAAATCTATCAATTTTATCTGCCTCCTAAAAAATAGTTTTTATATCTTTTATATTTAATTGAACATTTTCCGTTCCATTCCACTTATTTATTTCAATATTAAAAGCTAAATTTACCACTTTGTTTTCAGAAAATATTTGGTTCCCTATTCTGCTTAATTTAAATCCTATCCCTTCTAATGTTCTGTTCTTTTCCTTAATTTTTATTTTTAAATGCTCCTTCTTTCCACCAACCAGCCTCCAATCAGATATTATATTTTTGTAACTACAAAAGACAGGTTGAGGGTTCCCAATTCCAAATGGCTCTAGAACACTAATATCTTTTGCCAATCCAAAATTAATATTGCTTAGCGAAATCTGAGCGTCAATTTTTAATTCTGGGCTTAGATCATCTTCTTTAATAAAATTTTGAGATATTTTATTTATCCTTGATTTAAACTCAGGAATTTTGTTAGACTCTATAGTAATACCTGCGGCTAACTCATGTCCGCCAAAATTTATTAAAATATCCTGGCACGATTCCAAAACGTTATATAAATGAAAACCTTTAATGCTCCTTCCCGAACCTTTTGCTATCCCATCTTTTTTGGAAATAATAATTGCAGGGCGATTAAATTCATCTACTAATCTGGAGGCTATTATGCCAATTACTCCTTGATTCCAATTTTCTGATTCAAGAACCAATACTTTGTTATCTTCTTCTTTTGCTTGTATAGAAGCAAATTCCCTGGCTTCTCTTAAAATATTATCTCCGATTTCCCGTCTATGTTTGTTTATTTCACTTAATTTTTGGGATAAATATTTAGCCTTATATTCAGAATCAGTAAGCAACAATTCTAAGGCTAATTTCGGATCATCTAACCTTCCTGCTGCATTTATTCGGGGAGCAAGGGAAAAATTAACTTCTTTAGTACCTAAATTACCATAATTTACTCCGCTCTCCATTATTAACGCCTTCAAGCCTTCTTTCTTGGTTTGATTAAGTATCTTTAATCCGTATTTGATTAAGATACGATTTTCATCGATAAAAGGGACGGAATCAGCAATCGACCCCAATGCAACATAATCAAGCAGACCCCATAAATCATCCTGGTTTTTTTTCAATTTTGAATATAGGGCTTGGGCCACTTTAAAACTTACACCCACTCCTGCTAATTCCTTAAAAGGATATTTTGTATCGCATTTGGGGTTTATTATTGCTATTGCAGAAGGAAGGTCTTTTTGGGGTTGATGATGATCGGTAACTATAACATCTATACCATAATTATTTGCTTTCTTTATTTCAGAAATGGAACTAATTCCACAATCAACAGTAATGATCAATTTAATATTATTTTTAAAAGCGATATCTATGGCTTCTTCATTTAGTCCATATCCTTCTTGAAAGCGATTAGGTATATAATAGTATAAATTAGCAGTACACTCTCTCAAAATCGTAAACAATAAGGCAACGCTGGTTATTCCATCGACATCGTAATCTCCGTAGATTAATATTCTTTTATTGTTATTTATCGCGCTTAATATTTTATCAACAGCTTTTTTCATATCTTGAAAGATATAAGGATCTCTCAAATCTTTAAGATCTGCCTTTAAAAATTTTCTAGCACTTAAAACTTCCTTCGTTCCTCTGTTTATTAGTAATTGAGCTAAAATTGGAGAGATATTTAATTCTTTGGACAACTCTGATTGTAAATTTTTATCTTCTTTTGATATGTTCCACTCTATTTTATCTACTCTCCTTTCTCATTTTTCGTATCGCGTGATGCGTATTGCGTATCGCGTAAAGATAACGCGAGGTCTTTAATGTATAGCAAAAAATCGCAAAGCGAAAAGTGTCAGGCGAATAACCAAAACTCAAAACTAAAACTTAAGAAAAAGTTTTGAATTTTAAGTTATGGTTTTTAGTTTATTCTGCTATACATTATAACGCGATACACGGGATACTAATTTATTCTGCCTTCTGGATTCTGACTACTGACTTCTATTTTCTTCACGCGATACTAATATATTTTGAATTTACTTTTTGCCATTTTTCCCGGTAATTCTAAAACCTTTTTGATGTATTTTAAATATTTTATTCCACTCTAATAATAAAGGACTGGCGATAAAAATTGAAGAATAAGTCCCGGCAACCATTCCTATAAACAAAGCTAAAGCAAAATCAGAAAGGATACTCCCTCCGAAAAAATATAAGGTTAAAATGGGAATAATAGTAGTTAAAGTTGTGTTTATGGTTCTGGACAGAGACTGATTAATACTCATATTTATTAAATTTTCAAACGGTTCCCTGGTTTTAAACTTCATATTTTCCCTAAGTCTATCTAAAATTACAATTGTATTATTTATAGAGTACCCTACAACAGTCATTACTGCTGCTACTATCGAAATAGTTATTTCCTTCTGCAATAAAGAAAAGACACCCAAAACAATTAAACAGTCATGGAAAAGCGCTAATATTGAAATAATAGAAAACTTAAATTCAAACCTCATAGTAATGTATAGAATGATTCCTATAAAAGCAAAAAGTAAGGCATAAAAAGCTGACTTTTTTAAATCTTCTCCAATGACCGGTCCTACTGTTTCTTCACGCAATACCTCGAAATCAGTTAACTTTTCTTTAAAAGCGGTCAATATTTCCTTTCTTTGCTCTGAACCAATTTTTTCTGTCCTAATTACGAATTCGTTCTCTGATAAATTTTGAATAGTACTTTGACTTAAATTAAATTCACTTAACACATTCCGAACCTCGCTAGTGGAAACCGATTTATCAAATTTTATTTGGAGTAAAGACCCCCCGGCAAAATCGATTCCAAGATTAAATCCCTGAAAAATAATTGAAATTAAGCCAACCAGGATAATAACTGCAGAGATAATATATGCTATTCTTCTCTTTTTGATAAAATCGAACTCCTTTTTTCCAATTAGGTCCATTAAATATATCCTCCTTAATTAGGTCTATAATAAAGCTTTAGAGCTAAACTTAGTAGCTACTACTTCTAAAACAATCTTGGTTATTATAATTGCGGTAAACATACTGGCTAAAATACCTATACTCAAAGTTACTGCAAATCCTTTAATTGGTCCCGAGCCAAAATAAAATAAGGCAAAGGCTGCAATTAAAGTAGTAACATTGGCGTCAAATATAGTACGGAATGCTTTACTAAAACCCGCATCAATAGAAGCCCGAAAAGTCTTTTCTAATTTTAACTCTTCTTTTATTCTCTCAAAGATCAGGATATTCGCATCTACTGCCATACCAATCGTAAGAATTATTCCAGCTATTCCGGGTAAAGTTAAAGTCGCCTTTAAACCGGCCAAAGCTCCCACAATTAGTATCATACATACTACCAAAGCAAAATCTGCTACTAATCCAAAACCCTTATAATAAATTATCATAAATATTAATATCAGTATTAATCCTACTATCCCGGCCTTTACCCCCTTGGAGATGGAATCTCTTCCTAAGGTTGGTCCAACTGACCTATTTTCCAAAATTTCCACTTTTACCGGAAGAGAACCAGCCCGCAAAAGTATGGCTAAATGATTTGCACTCTCTAAAGTAAATTTTCCGGTAATCTGGGCTTTTCCGTCAAGAATGGGTTCCTGGACTACAGGAGCAGATATTTCTTTCCCATCCAAAGCAATGGTTAAAACTTTCCCCACATTACTTTTAGTTGCTTCTCCAAATTCTTTAGCGCCAATTTTATCGAATTCTATTGAAACTACCGAACGACTAAATTGATCAAAGGATGATTTAGCATTTATTAAATGAGCGCCGGTTAGCTGGGTTTCTCCTCCCTCATTTTTAAATTCCAGGAGAGCAGTTTTACCAATTAAATCTACCGCTGCCTCCGGATCTTCCACACCAGGTAACTGAACTAAGATTCGAGTTGCGCCTTGTCTCTGAATTACCGGTTCTGAAACTCCTAATTGATCAATACGGTTTCTTATTATTTCTAATACTCTACTTACCGCATCATTGTCCACTGGTGCATTAGGACTATCAACACAATCTAAGATAACGTGAGAACCTCCTTGCAAATCTAGTCCTAAATTTATCTTCTCGTTTAGAGGAAATGATAATAAAATTGCAATAAAAATTACTATAAAGACGCTGGTTACCTTTAAGGTTTTAACCCAATTCATATAAAAATCCTCTCTTTCTTATTTTTCTTACCTTCTATCTTTTTTATTATATATTACTATATTGTTTTTAACCTTATCATTATAATATTATAGTATTTTCTTTGTCAACGAGAATACTTAAAAATATAGTATCGATATAGTATTGAGTATCGAGTGAAGAAAGCGAAAGAAAAGATAGAAAAAGTAGCATTCTTCTTTCTATCTAACTACCTCACTAAAGCTTAAACTAATACTTGAGAAAAATATTTCTTTAGATAAAGCTAATATGCTAAAATTTAAAGGCAGGTATAAAATAAATACCTGCCTTTAAATTATTATCGCTATTTTATCTCTATATTTTCTTTCCTTTTTAAAAAATACTTTAAGGTATTATTTTTCCCTTTTTACCCCGATAGCATTGCGCGTAGTATTTATAACTACATCTTTAGCAATCTCTAAGGTTAAAGTATCGCCTTTGATATCTCTGATTATACCATATATACCCCCGATAGTAATCACTTTGTCCCCTTTTTGCATACTTTCTAGCATCGATTTATGTTTTTTCTGTTTTTGTTGCTGAGGACGAATGAGGATAAAATAAAATATAGCAAATATAACAATCAAAGGTAAAAATTGTTGGAGAGCTTGCATTTTTATAATCACACCTTTCTTTTTAATTTTAAAAAATATCTTCTAAATTATACATAATTTTATTTTATTTAGCAAGTAATTTTTTTGTGTTTTTTTTGTGTCTTTTGAATTTTGGGTACTTGCTTCTGACTTCTTCCGTTAAATATTTAACTAGAGAAAATTAGACAGAAATTCTTCCTTAAATTCCAATAATCTATCTTCTAATAAAGCTACTCTTATGTTCTTCATCAAAGAAGACATAAAATAAAGATTGTGGATAGTCCCTAAAATTGAAGCAAGTATTTCTTTAGACATACATAGATGACGTAGATAGGACTTGGTAAAATTCTGGCAAGTATAACACTTACATTTATTATCTAAAGGTGTAAAGTCATCCTTGTATTTAGCGTTAGTTATAGACAACTTACCAGAGGAAGTAAATAGCGAACCATTTCTGGCATTTCTGGTAGGCAGAACACAATCGAACATATCAACCCCTCTTATGACTCCTTCTAAGATACTCTGAGGTGCTCCAACCCCCATTAAATATCGGGGTTTATTGTTTGGCAAGCAAGGAACTGTACAATCTAAAATTTCATACATTAAAGATTTTGGTTCACCTACACTTAACCCCCCTATTGCATACCCAGGAAAATCTAACTCTACCAACTTGTTAGCATTTTCAATTCTTAAGTCTTTAAAGGTGCCTCCCTGAACAATTCCAAATAAACTCTGGTTAGTGCTATGGTGTGTTTCTTTGCACCTCCTGGCCCATTGAATGGTTCTTTGAGCAGCTGTTTCTACCTGATATTTGCCAGCAGGATAAGGAGCACATTCGTCAAAGGCCATAGCAATATCAGAACCTAAGGCCATTTGAATTTCCATCGCCTTTTCAGGACTTATAAAATGTTTTGAACCATCAATATGAGAATTAAAAGATACTCCTTCATCACTTATCTTATTTAGTTTTCCTAAACTGAAAATCTGGAAACCTCCGCTGTCAGTTAAAATAGCTCCTTCCCAGCCCATAAACTTATGCAGCCCGCCTGCTTGAGCAATCAAATTATGCCCAGGCCTTAAATATAAGTGATAAGAATTACTTAAAATAATCTGAATGCTTAAATCTTCTAATTCTCGAGGGGTCATTGCTTTTACTGTAGCCTGAGTGCCCACTGGCATAAATACCGGGGTATCAATTATTCCATGGGAAGTATATAATTTTCCCAATCTTGCCTTAGTTTTTTTAGATTCTTTTAGAATTTCGAATCTGATAGACAAAAGTTTCCACCATGTTAACCTTTTAGTTTATTTTATGTTGGTTGAATTTATATGAACCGATTTCTGCGAGTTTTATGAATCAAACTTGTACATCATTACCAACTGTTTTTATGATTTTGTATAGGCACAATGAATTGTGCCTTTCCTGTGTTATTGTCTTTTACTTACCCTGCTAAGTGAGTATCTACTAAGTAGAATTTACATTGGGCACGATACATCGTGACCCTTGGATCTTGGTTTTTTATACGATACTCTATTGGCAATACGGGATACTAATTTTGATCTAATAGGCGGACAAGATGCCTGTCCTACTAACGACTATTCACTAACGACTAACGACTATATAATAATCATCGCATCTCCAAAGCTGTAAAACCTATACCTTTCTCTTATTGCTTCTTGATAAGCCCTAAAAAGAAAATCCTTTCCGGCAAAAGCAGAAGAAAGCATTAAAGGAGTCGATTGGGGAAGATGAAAATTAGTAATTAACATATCTACTACCTTAAATTTATATCCGGGATAGATAAATATATCGCTCCAATTACTGCCGCTTACAATTCCACCTTGATCAAAATTAAATGCAGATTCCAGGCTGCGAGTTGTGGTAGTCCCTACCGAAATAATCCGCCTTTTTTCAGTACGAGCTTGATTAATTTTTTTAGCAACCTCAGAAGAAATAGAATAAAACTCTGAATCCATTTTATGTTCTTCTACTTTTGAAACTCTTATAGGTTCAAAAGTTCCTCGCCCTACGTGTAAAGTCAAATACACTATTTCAATTCCTTTTTGCGCAAGTTCTTTTAGTAAAGATTTAGTAAAATGAAGTCCGGCAGTAGGAGCAGCAATTGAGCCATCATGAACAGCATAAACCGTTTGATAGTCATTTCCTGTCTTTAATTCTTCTTTAATGTAAGGCGGAGTAGGCATTTGTCCTATTTTATTTAATATTTTTTTAAAATTACCTTTACAATTAAAATGGATAAGGTAACTACCCTTTTCTTCATTTTTACCCTTTACTATCCCCTCTAATTCAGGCCCAAATATTATTTTAGTACCTGTATGAACAATCTTTCCCGGCTTTACTAATACTTCCCAGCATTTTTCCTCTATAGATTTAAGAAGTAAAACTTCCACCTTTCCTTTAGTTTTCTCTTTAAAGCCGTATAACCTTGCTGGCAAAACTTTAGTATTATTTAAAACTAAAAGATCGCCTCCTGTAAGTAAACCCTTGATATCTTTAAATAATTTGTGTTGAATTTCACTCTTGGATCTATTCAGAAACATCAAACGGCTATGATCTCTTGGCTTAATCGGTTTTTGGGCAATAAAACCCGAAGGAAGGTAATAATCAAATTCTTCTAATTTCATTTTACACTCATCTATTTATTTTTAGTATTTTTTTATAATATTTATTCCCTGATAATAATATTTTAAAATATCTTGATATCTGTATCCTTGAAGTGCCATACCATATGCACCCCACTGGGACATTCCAACCCCATGCCCATTTCCTGAACCAGAAAATAGAAAGGTTAAAGGAATATTTGATTTTACAATTTCTACTTTAGACACTTCCTCTTCTTTCTCCTTTTCACTTTCTTCTTTATTTTTCTTCATTAATTCGAGCAATTCTTTAATAGTCCAATCTTTCTTTTGTTCTAAAATCTCCATTATTGATTCTTTTTGCTCTTTTTCGTCTTCAATTTTCTTCTTATCTTCTGTATTTTCCGTAATAATTGTTCTTTCCCCGGTCACTTCGATATGAAAAAGTGTACTCCTGATCAAATCTGCCCCTATTAAGCTTCTAAAATCATTAGTTTTCATATTAATAACTGTACTGTTATCAGCAGTAAAAACTAATTCACTTATTCTGCCGGTTTTACTTATTTTAATCGGTTCAATTGAAATAACTGAATTTATCTTAAAGCCTTGTTTTTGTAATTTTTCTGTCAAATCTTTTTCGTTTATAGAGTGAGACCAGGTGTGATGCGGGGGAGAAACCTTTTCTTCAAATTTTGATTCTACACTTCTTAAATAAGGCAAAAAGCTCCCCCAAACATTCTCACTATCCTCAGTATATCCTCCACTATCGGAATGATAGACTGCATTGATGGGTTTGCCTTTATAGGTAATAATTACTCCTTGAGTTTCGTCGACAGCTTTATTAGTTAAAGGGTCTTCATGGTTCATCCCTCCATAAGCTTGACTGTTGGTAGAAGCACAGATATTATAACCTTTATCAATATATTTATTCATATTAAATATAGCGAAAGTTCTGGCTGCAACTGCTTGAGCCTTTAAGGCTTCTTTTGGCCAAAGAGGGGAAATTTCTTTCTTTAAAACCCCGTAAAGATATTCCTCAATGCCGATGGTATTGATAACATTTAATTTTCTATGCTCTTTATCAATATCTATCTCTATATTTCCTCTATAGCGATACTTTTGCCCATTAAACACAACCATAATTTTAGTGTTTCCCACTGGAATTATTTTTATGGGGCCAGAATAAACGCCTTTTTCTAAAATCTCTATTCCTTTGTCATGCGGTAACAACTTGACTATCTTATTGTTTTCTTCACTTATAAGGCCGTTTGATTTTAAATTATAGATCTTAAAAGCACCATCTCCGCCTACATTGATCTCGTTTTGATCTAAGAATATACCCACTCGAAGTATTGGCTGTTTTTCTGCTGTTAAGACACTATTAAAAAATATAAGCACTAAAAAAATACATATTCCTAAAAATAAAAAAATTTTTTTTACCTTTCCCCTATCTATTTTTCTCAATTAATTTATCTCCTCTTTCAATTCCTCGTTCGTATTTCTTTTATGATATATCGTGTAGCATTATAATAACCTAATATTTTTTATATTATTTCCTTTGTATTTCCTTTTCTTTTTCTTTCCTTATCACGGCGTTGCCGTGATGCTACACGCTATCCGCTGTACGCTCTACGCTAATTTTTTTTATAACAATTCCCCTTGAGTATCATTTTTTCTTTTTTTACCAAAATATTTATAAGTTAAATCTGTTGCTACTCTTCCTTTGGGAGTCCGATGAAGAAAACCTTTTTGTAAAAGATACGGTTCATAAACATCACAAATAGTATCCGTATCTTCACTGATGGAGGCAGCTAAGGTTTGCAGACCCACTGGACCGCCAGAATATTTTTCTATTATAGTAAGTAATAATTTTTTATCTATGCTACATAAACCAAACTCATCAATCTCCATCATTCCTAAACCATAATCAGCAATTTCTTTGTTAATAACTCCTTCGCCCTTTATTTGAGCATAATCACGAAGTCTTCTTAAAAGTCTATTGGCAATACGAGGAGTGCCTCTTGACCTTAGAGAAATCTTTTTTGCTGCTTCTTCGGTTATTTTAACTTTTAATATTTTAGCGGACCTTATTGCTATCTGTTCAAGTTCATTTTCTTGATAATAGCCCACTCGAGTTATAACTCCGAAACGGCTTCTTAGGGGCGAGGTAATTAACCCTGTGCGAGTTGTAGCTCCAATAAGAGTAAATTTTGGTAAACTTATACGTATAGAACGAGCACTTGGACCCTTGCCGATTAGAATGTCTAACTCAAAATCTTCCATAGCTGGATATAGTATTTCTTCTACTGCTCGATTTAACCGGTGAATTTCGTCAATAAATAAAACATCATTTTCCTGCAAATTAGTAATTATAGCTGCTAAGTCTCCTGCTCTTTCAATGACTGGACCAGAAGTCATTTTAATATTGACTCCCATCTCATTAGATATTATATAAGCTAAGGTAGTTTTGCCTAAACCGGGGGGACCATATAAAAGAATGTGATCAATGGGTTCTCCTCTTTTTCGGGCAGCACTTATATATATTTTAAAATTTTTTCTAATATTTTCCTGCCCGATAAATTCTTTAAAAAATTTAGGCCTTAAGTTTAAATCTAAATCCGGTTCTTCTTTCCTTAATCCCAAATCAATAGCTTTTTCTTTAAATTCCATCTATTACTCCATTAAATATTAAAACAAAATATTTTTTAAAACCAGCAACTATAATTACTAAAAACTGTTAGTAAATTAAAATAAATAATTATTCTATAATCTTTAGGGATTCTCGAATTAACTCTTCTGCGGTTAATTCCCCTTTAAATTTTTCTCGGGTTTTTTCCACCGCAGACTTTGCTTTTTTGTATGTATAACCTAACACTTTAAGAGCATCTATAGCATCGCTTATATTTTCAGATTTAAAGGTTTTCTCTATGCCTATTTCCAGAAAGGAGATTTTACCTATTTTTTCTTTTAATTCTAACACGATTTTTTTAGCTAACTTATTCCCGATACCTACTATTGAGGTAATTGAATCTAAATCTTCTTGGAGAATTGCTTTACTAAAATCATCAGGAGTCATTTTGGATAAGATATTTAAACCTACTTTTGGGCCAACTCCTGGTGTGCTAATCAGCAATTTAAAAAAAATTTCTTCTTTCCTGGATAAAAATCCATAAAGCATTATTTTGTCTTCTCTTAAATATAGATAAGTATAAATTTTAGTTTTATCACCGATTTTTAAGGAAAGATCATTATAAGCAGGGATATTAATTTGATACCCAATACCGTTTGTATTTAATACAATATAATTTACGCCAACTGTATCAACTATTCCTTCTAAAAAAGATATCAAATCCTTGCCTCCTAGAATAATTCTAAGATAAAAATCTTTTCCATTTATAGATAGCTCAATCACTTTAGTAAGTGATTAGCATATAGTTAAAAACGCAAAGCGAAAAATTAAAAACTATAGCTCAAAACTCAAAACTTTTCGGATAATATATTGTTTTCTGGGTAAGGAACGAATTCATCAATCCTAAGTTATTTCATTAATTTTTTTCTAATGGGTTCGATTTATCGAACCCTTAAATTTATTTCTTATTCTTTCTTTTCTTTTTTCCATCTTCTGTCTTCTCTTTACTATATACTCATTACTATATACTATTTTCATACCTGCATCTATTTCTTTCTTACTCTTTTCTTAACTAGCGACTATTCACTAACGACTAACGACTAAATTTAATATTTTGTATGCACATGGCAAATTGCCGCTGCCAAAGCATCTGCAGCATGATCCGGCTGAGGAATTTCAGATAAATTAAGTAAGATTTTAACCATAGATTGAACTTGATATTTTTCCGCTCTCCCATTTCCCACAGTAGCTTGTTTGATCTGTAACGGGGTGTATTCATAAAGTTCTAATCCCATTAGAGCAACGGTTATAGCTACCATACCATGAACCTTGCTGACTGTAAGTGCACTTCGAACATTCTTATTAAAAAATATTTCCTCAATAACAACTTCATGAGGATTATATTTTTCTATAAGTTCTTTTATCTTATAATATATTTCTTTTATTCTAAAACTAAAAGTATCTTTCTTGTAAGTTAATACGCATCCGTAATCAATTAATTCAATTTTCTTTTTCTCATATCGAATTAAACCATAACCGGTATTACTAAGTCCGGGATCAATACCTAAAATAA
>Ga0210003_1002868_pt1 | contig 14297 bp, 17 predicted proteins | sample LantaG_FD_182804 | JGI IMG/M metagenome (GOLD analysis project Ga0210003, IMG submission 182804) | Deep subsurface microbial communities from Baltic Sea to uncover new lineages of life (NeLLi) - Landsort_02402 metaG (SPAdes) (version 2) | ecosystem: Environmental > Aquatic > Marine > Oceanic >... | reverse complement strand
TCTCATCGAATGCGCTCGTGGCTTCGAACAGGTCTTTATAGGCGTCTCGCAATTCGTGCACCTTTTGAACCTGCTCGTCGGCTTTAGTCTTTAGGGAATCGTAAAACTGTATAATCTTCCGAGCCGCTGCCACTGCTGCGGCTGCTACTGCTGCGAATCCGAGCCGTTTGAGGCTTCTGCGAAGCAGCATCGCGCCCTTACTGCCTTTTTGCCCCATCTTTTCGGCGCCATGGGCTACACCCGCGAGATCCTGCTTCGTCTCGGCGGCGCCGCGAGTCTTGATGTGTATGTTGATGTCTTTTGCCATATCAAATCCTCCACAGGGGACGCGCGTTCGTTTACTTCCGTCCCCTGTGCCATTTACATTTTTATGCAGCGGCGGTGATCAGGCCGCAAATCGGCCCGCTCTCGGTAGTGTTGCCGACGCCGAACGGCACGATGTCGATTCTCTGCGTGGAGCGTATCGCAATTTGGTCGTTTTGGAACAGAAATTCCGTGCTCTTGGCGATCTCCAGTACCCGGCGTTCGGCCAGATACGCTCCGAGCGACAGGTCGGCCAATACCGCACAAATCTGGCTGTCCGCCTCAGTGCCGGGCATTGCCGCTGTGAACACCACCGGGTAGCCCAGGAACCACCGCGTTTTCTCGTTCGAGAGAATATTGAACATGTCACTCGCACCGGCTGCACGTGCCAGCTTGTGCATAACCGCACGCCTGCTACCGCATACTGTCAGGGCTCACGCTATTTTCGTAATTCCCACAGCACGACGGTACCGTCCCTGCCGCCTGATGCAATAAACTTCCCGTCGGGTGAGAAAGCCACAACATAAATGCCGGCCTGCTGAAGCCCTTTTCGCGTCTTCCATCCCTCGTCGGAAAAAACCTCTTTCTGCTGGCCGTCGGCAGTATCCCACACTCGCACCGTCCCGTCAAAGCTGCCCGAAGCAATCAGCCTGCCGTCAGGAGAAAAATCAACCGAAGATACCGGGCCGCTATGCCCCTCGAAACGCTTTAATTGTCGACCGGTTTTCACGTCCCAAAGACAAACCGTATTGCTCGCATCAGCGGAAACGCTCGAACCGCTCCTCCCGTCGGCAAAAATCTTGCGGCGTTCGACGCCGGACAATAGTGACAAAATCCAAATTATTCATTCGAACCATCATCGTTCTCCAAAGAATCCAGAACCTGAATAAATTCGAGTTCGAAACATATTTTCGCGGCCTCATAAAGCGCGGGTGGCTTGTCAATTAAAAAAATGGAAGAAAATCAAAAAAATTTAGCTATTCTACGTGATTTTGGTGCAAGACTTCGGGCATTGCGTAAAAAACGTGGTTTTACGCAGATAAGTCTGGCGGAAAAACTCGGTTACAAATCAAGCGTACCTATATCCAACATCGAAAATGGAGAAACTCCCATAAACGTCCTAACCCTCGTGAAGATTGCTCATCTGTTGGACGTTGACCTACATTGGCTTATTATGGGCACGGCTTCGGACGCAGTCATACGCCTCAAACCCTTTGCAATCGCCCACCTGGCCGCACGACAGCAAGATGTGATGAATCTGAGGAACGAGGAGGCCAATCTTGGCATTCGCGAGTCATTTGGCGAGTTTCACGGTTCCCGCACCGATGAAATAGCGGATCAACTCGAAACCCTCCGCTTATATTGCCAGGCCGTCCGCAAATCGCTCAATGAAGTGCTCAATGACATGGGCGAATCCATCTAAGAACTCCAAAGACACTCTTTGAAAAACCCACCCACTTTCAGCTTCCCATTTTTTTTGTTTTCTTGACAAGTTTTTTTTGCCTTTTTCCGCCGACCGGCATTTTCAGCCCAAAAACGCATTTGGATATACTGGACTCTGTTTTCTGTTTTCGCTCATATAGCAATTTCCCTATATGTGCCCAATATAGGCCCTTCAAAGCTCGTTAAAACCGTTCTTAAAGCCCCGTTATCCCATCAATTACTCCGATTACTCGCCTTTCCCCGCTCAATACGACTTTATCTCATATAGCTCTTCGGTTTACAATTTCACCCCAAAATCAGCCCTCACAGCCCCAAAACCAACCCAAATGCGAAAAACAACCCCCGATTTCCCCCAATAGCAGACTCCCCCTATCCACTATGTTCAGTCAAATCCGCCCGCGTTTAATACTCGATAACGACTATATCTTCCGGCACCGCCACCACGTCCCTATGACCCTGCCCAAGCAGCTTCTTAATCTCTCGGCTGTGCTTGCCCGCAAGAAGCAGCAACTCAGAACTGCCAAGACTCGTCACTGCCTTAGCCTCATCATTCAGCATAACCACCGCCCCAGCCTCGAAAACCCCTTCAACCGACGTAATGCCACTGGGAAGAAGGCTCTTATGGTTCCGCACTGCCCGCATCGCCCCGGCATCGATATGAATAGTCCCAGCCGCACTGCTGTTCAATATCCACCGTAACCTGTTACTGAGCTTGCGCTTAGGCAAAAAAATCGTCCCAATCTGCTCACCTGCCATTATCCGCGTAATAACGTTTTTCACCCTTCCCCCCGCCAGAATCAGCCGACACCCCGTATTAGCAGCGATCTTCGCCGCCTCAATCTTCGTCTTCATCCCCCCAGTCGCGTGCGTACTGCCCTTACCGCCGGCCATCTTGACAATCTTCTCTGTTATTTCGAATACCGCCCCAATTGCCTCGGCATCAGCATATTTCCGTGGGTCCCTGTCATAGAGGGCATCGATATCACTAAGCATAATAAGCAAATCCGCGTCTATCTTACTCGCCACAAGGGCACTCAGCCTGTCATTATCACCGAACGCACTGCCGATTTCCGCCGTACTGACACTATCATTTTCATTAAGAACAGGCACCACACCAAGCTTCAGAAGGCTCTCAATCGCGTTTCTAAGGTTCAGATACGTCTGCCGGTGGTCCAGAACCTCAGCCGTCAGCAGCACCTGGGCAACCGTAATGTCGCGTTTGGCGAACGCCTTGCGGTATTCAGCCATCAGTAGAGGCTGGCCTATAGCCGCACAGGCCTGCCGCATTTTCGCGCCCTTTACAGTCTCCGACAGGCCCAACTGCCCGGACCCCATGCCAATAGCCCCCGAACTAACGATTAGAACCTGCCTGCCCTCTGCTAACAGCGACGCTATCTGGCCCGCAATACGGCGCACGTAAGCAGAATCAACGCCGCCATCCTTTGTTGAAAGCGTGTTGGTGCCTATCTTAACGACTATCCGTCTTACCTTGCCAAAATCTCTCATTTAGGCCTCACAATCCTTGCCCAGTGCTCTGTGAGTAAACTTTTTCGCGTCCGGGCCGCAATAGTCGGCCACTACCTGGCCGTTTCCGAACAGCTTGTATTTATAGATGACAAGCCCCTCCAACCCCACAGGCCCACGAGCGTGGATTTTATTCGTGCTGATTCCAACTTCTGCCCCAAGGCCATATCGGAAGCCGTCGCTGAACCGCGTGCTGGCGTTCCAGAAAACGTTAGCCGAATCCACGAATTTCATAAAACGCAGGGCCTTTTGCTTGTTGGTAGTAACAATGGCGTCGGTATGGCCGGAGCCATACTTGTTTATATGCTCAATCGCATCATCAAGCCCGTCAACCACTTTTACAGCAAGTACATAGTCGAGATATTCGGTGGCCCAATCCTCCTGGGTGGCGGCTGTTGCATCGATTATGGCACAAGTCTTTTCACAGCCGCGAATTACGACTTTCTTATTTTTCAAAGCCGCACTAACCGCCACAAGAAAATCTTCTGCTATTGCCTTATCTACCAGCAGCGTCTCAGCCGCATTGCAGACAGCGACGTACTGGCACTTGGAATCAACGCTGATATTGACCGCGGTATCAATATTGGCATCACCATCGACGTAAACGTGGCATATACCCTCGGCATGGCCGAGAACCGCGATATTCGTATTGTTCATAATGTGGCGGACAAACTCATTACTCCCCCGCGGTATAATCAAATCGATATATTCCTCCAGGCAAAGCATGTCAGCCACATCCTGGCGGGTATGCATAAGCTGCAGCCAACCATCAGGCAGGCCGGCCTGGACGCTCGCAACCGAGATAACATCAGCCAGGGCCTTGTTGGTGTTTTCCGCTTCGCTGCCGCCTTTGAGTATGACGGCATTGCCGCTTTTGAGACACAGCGTTGAAATTTGAACCAGCGCGTCAGGTCGTGATTCAAATATGACGCCGATAGCACCGATTGGACAACTCACCTTGTAAAGTTCCAGGCCTGCGTCCAATTCCGTTGCTTTGAGGATGCGCCCAACAGGGTCGTCAAGGCTAATCAGGCTCTTAATACCTTCACACACAACGGCAAGCTTGTTTTCATCGAACCGGAGGCGTTTGAGTAGGGGAGCGGCAAGATTGTCCTGCTCGGCGTTGGCGAGGTCGAGTTTGTTGGCAGATAATATCCTGTCACTGTTTTGTTTCAGCGCCTCTGCAATTCGGGTCAGGGCATGATTCTTCATTTCTGATGTAATGGCGGCTAATTTAAGCGAGGCAGCTTTTGCCGCAGCGGCCGCGGTTTCGGCGATATTCATTTGGGCAACCCCTTTACAATTCTGCTGTGCCTGCATATAATCACTCGCTGAATTATAAATGATAATTGCGGAAAAGGCAATTGCCGCCGCGGGCGTAGCTTAATGGTAAAGCTCCAGCCTTCCAAGCTGGTCATGTGGGTTCGATTCCCATCGCCCGCTTTATCATAACCCCTTTTTTGCCAAACAGTTACAGCATAACTGAGAGGTGGTTATTTGTTGGTGTTTAGTTCTGTGACATATATGTGACAATATCTGGAAGCTGATCATGGCCTCAATTGGTTATATCCGAAGCCGAAAACGCTGGCGGATCCGTTGGCATATTACCTGTTACGACGGAACAATCGACAAGGGCGGAAAAGTTTTTCGCTTCAAATCCGATGCGATTGAATTTCGCAAGATAATAGAGCGTAGAGAAGATCGCCTCAAAGCCGGGCTTGTCAAACCCTCAGAGTTGATCCACACAGCCGTCCAGAAGTGGCTCAAGTACAACAACCGGCATACCACGCGCTGTCAGCAGCACTACACAATGGTCATCAAGAAGTTTATCGAATCGCTGCCAGGGCAAGTGTCAGACATTCGGCAAATCGACACAGGCGGCATCCAAGGCTACATCAGTGAGAAGATCGCCGACTTAACCAACAATGGCTCTTGCAACCCCAACCGCACGGCCAACGCCCACCTAACGGCCCTAAAATCCTTCACCCGTTGGCTATCAGATACATATAAAATCCCAAATGCCGCCGGTGGTATTAAAACCCTGAAAGAGAATCCACCCGATGCGCGTTTCCTAACGCCGAAGGAATACAAAGCCGTCCTTGGCGTTGTTGACGGCGATGACAGAGACGTCCTTGTCTTTATTGCCAACACCGGCCTTCGGGCCACGGAACTATGCGAATTAACGGGCCGCTGCGTCTCGCAGGATAAAAATCGGCTGGTCATCGTCGGCAAGGGTAGAAAGCAGCGTGCCATTCCCCTCAACGTGACGTGTAAGGCCATACTCAAGCGATTGCACCCAAAACCAAACACCCGTATTTTCTTTTCAAAGAGCACATGTAAGCAGCCGCGCGCCCTGCTCTACAAAATTTGCGAGAAAGCCGCTGAAGCTGCCGAAATACCAAAATTCGGCCCCCACAGTTTACGTCACTATTTCGCAACTGAATTAGCGAGGTTAAATGTTTCCATTTCTCGTATTTCCAAACTCTTAGGTCATAGTTCAATTCGTACTACTGAGCAAGCGTACATTCACTTCTTGCCGGACTACTTAGCCGGTACTACGGATGTTCTCGTATCGCCTCAATGAATGGCTTTCCAATACCGCCCTATGCCAACCCTTTTTCTTTGCTGTGGGGCTGTTGCCGTAAGAATGGGGCGGCAATTCTCCATCGGCAATCATTCGCCGAATCGTCTTGTGATCTGCTACACTAAGAGTTTTCATCAATTCTTCTTCTGTCACAAACTCGGCCTGCATAAAACGTGCCCCTTCAATGCGCAATAATCGCGCTGTTACAGTTTTCCGGGGCATTAATAGACATGCCTCGGCGGTCAGTCTGCCCGCGCAGATCTTTCATCATCACAAATCCCATCCTTCGAAGCCCGGAGCTGCAAACACCGCCCGGCTTTCTGTGATGACTCAAGCCATTCAGAGCATAGACTACTTCGGAGCCTTGACTGCTCATGCTCTAATTGACTATCGCCAAGTTGCCCACAAATTACAGCACTCGCCGCCCCCTGTCAAACATAAAATCAAAAAAGTTTGGATAAAACAGTATTTTTAGCGACACACCACTACATATAGGGCCTTGCTGCGTAGAGCATACTATATGTGGTAGTGCGGGTTAATAAAAGGCCGTCCGGGTGAGAGTACAACCGGACAGCCTTCGAATGGAGTTGCCGGAAGCAGACACAAGAAAACTTCCGGGCTATGAAAGAAGCCAGAGGCAAAACCTCTGAGCATTAAAACAAAAGCTGCCCGGTTTTCCACTGGGCAGCCCAAGGAATCTGCGGAGCGAAAGAGTTAAAGAGAAACGCTCCTCAACCGCTTCTGACAGCGGTTTATAATGGAATCTTTTTTACTCAGATGCACTAATCAGGCCAACAACCGGCCCAGCCACTGTTGCAGTGCCCAGGTCGTGATTGTTGATATCATATCGCTCTAATCCGCGAATTGCATACAAATCTCTCTCAAAAAGAGATGAACCGTCAACAGTTGCAGAATTGCTTTCCTCAATGGTAATGGCCATTCTGTCCCCCAAAGTGGACGACAAACTCATATCACCAAAGAGGCAGTTTATCTGACTGGCAGCATCAGAAGTTGGCAGGCACTCCGAAAAGACGACTTCGTAGCCCATGAATATCGGGTTTCCAGCCTGTCCAGTTGCCAAAGACTGAACGAAGTTGCCGCCTGCACTAACAAGAAGTCTCAACATTGTCGCTGCGTAAAAAGCAGAACTGCAATAGAACCTTGCCCTGCCTGGCCTCTTTGCGTATGCCGGACATTTTGCAATCATGTTGGCAAAATCGATAACCGTATGTTCGGCCATCGTGTCACCTGTTGCAAGCTGCAAACCGCCGCCATCGTCAACACCGTTCAAGTCAGACAGCTTGTTTACTATGCCGTTGATTCCGCCATAGGTCGAAGTTCCGTCGCCGATGAAACCAGCCATATCTTCCGCGTAAGCCAGCGACCAGGCAATTTCGTCGCCCAGCAGATTGCCCAGTGACACGGCAGAATCATCGTTCAATTCACGACTGAAAGTAAAAATCATCGCAGGTTTCCGCGCGACAAGATTTATTTGGTCAATCGCTATCGCACTTGGTGTTATTTGTGAACCCTCGCCGACGTAATAGACATCCCCGTGGCTTGTCACTCGCGGTGTCTTGCAAACCTCGGTTTTCATCTCTTGCGGGAAAGCAAATCGCCTGAACACGCCATAGCTGTTTCTCAGGTTGATAATTTGTGGAGTAAATTGGTCGGGAACCAAGAATCCGCCCCCCGTATCGACGCCCTCGCTTTGCAAAGCATTGATTTGCAGTCCGTTTTCTCGGCAATAAGCCATTGATCCAGGGTGTCCAACAACGGAGCCGACAAACTTGGCAAACTGAAACGCATCTTTGTCATTCTCGAAAATCCGAACCTGATTCTTTGCCAGTGGCGTCCTTGCCCTTGCGGGTATTGCCGCCGCTGAATCATGCATCGGCCCGGCGGCCGGGTCGTCCATAATTACGGAGTCAGGTTTAACCTGCCTGCCTGGGCGCCAAGGTGTTCCGTCTGGGTTCGTTTTTCCGGCCTGAATCATTAAGCTGTCAAATTCTACTTGCTGTTCATTGCTAAGGTTTCCACCTTCAGGCACGGAATTAAGAATTTCCTGCGCCTGCTGAAGTAATTTGTCTTTGTTTAACATTTTCTATATTCCTAAAATAATTTCGTTCGTTGTTAATTGAGCCGGACTGACTGTCCCGGCTTGTAAGTGATGAACATTCACCGTGATGCCTGCCGTCATCAGACTGACAAGTCACCTAAGTTTTCTTCATCAAGAAAAGGAATGTCACTGTTCGACCGCCCGCCGTCATCGGACTAACGGGTCGGGTTTTGTGTTGACGTAAAATATGTAAAAACCGCAATGCCTATCGGCACGCGGAATCATACCAAGTGAAACCAAATTTTATATTCCTGCTGACATTCGTATCGCCGCAGCCCACGTATATCGGCAGGCTGAACACAAGCATCGGATTCATCGCTCAAGAACACCCGCACAACAAGCCCGTCCTTCGCATTCAGGGCCTTGCGAATCGCATCCGCAAGCGTTCGACAATCGTCGTAATCCGCTGACCATGCCGTTAAGACAAAATTCGCCGCAGTTAGAGCAACAATCTCCGTCACCGTGTGGTCAAAATCGCCGCCTGCCTGCTCGTATGTTATCGCAGGCATAGCCGCCGATTGTGGTACATATTGCGGAAAAATCTTCGTGCCGACAATAGCCGCCAAGTCATCATCAGCTATTAAAGTCGCGTAAAGTGCCTCTTCGACCGTCATTGTAAACTCCAATAAAAAAGGCCCGGAAAAATCCGAGCCTGAAAACTCAATCAATTATCATTACCCCCGCCGCCGTTCCCCCTCAGCCTTCAGATATTTCAAGTGTTGCTCGGACTGGAATTTCTCAAGTTTCGCACCTGTCATACAGTCCTCGAAGTCGTCCGACTTCCAGCCTGTCTCTCTGTGGTGGAGAAGCCGTGCCAGCTTGCGGGGCCTGTCTGTCTTTTCGTCGCCTTCAGGATATACCGGCGTATAGTCTTTACAACCCTGCTGCCAGAGTAAATGACGTTTGTACATTTCGCAAAGTTCCACATGCGTCAAGCCCTTCATCGCCGACTCGATATAAGCAGGCCCGATAGTTCCCCTGATATACTTACCACATGCGGTTTCAATAAACTCGCGCATCGTTCCCGTCCCCTGCGTAACCTGTTGCAGAAAATCAATCGTTACGGGTTCCAGTCTGAAGCTAATCAATTTAAGTGTTGCCATTGTGTTGTTCCTCTGTATTACGTTAGTGGTCAAATTTTTTTATGCCCATCCAAAGCCTTGCAAATTATGCTTTCGGCCATACTTTTGCGTCCCTTAATATATATTACCCCCCTCCAATAGGACACGCAGATTGAATGTCAAAATTGGTATTTTGGTTGCGAATGCCGCCGTTCGTTAAACGAAAACGGCTTTTTTCGCTTAATATGGACACTTTTTTCGTTAAACAAATCGGGACGCAATGTCTTTAGGCGTTCAATTAAATAATAAACCGCTCGTGGCGTTATCCCCATAAACACCCCCTCTATAGATATATTCCCTAAAATGCAACATTAAAACCTTTGCTTCACGGCGTAACTCATTGACTCATAATACTTTACGGTTTTTCGAGGGGGTTGCGGAACATAGAACAAGCTTGGACACTTGCTCTGTAGTCTATGCAACATCGCCCCAATCGCCTGCCGCGATATACCCATAATCACCCCCGCCTGCTCTTGCCAAAAAAACGTCTTCCTATAAGTCGCATCATGTCAACCGTTTAGTAACCCTTTGAACCTATATTTCGCTTGTTTTTTTGCAGATTTTATAGTTTTTGACACATTTTGCCGCGTACAACCGTACTTTTCCGCTATTTTCGTATACGTCCAGCCCTTTAGATAATCCCGCATGTATTTGCGCTGCGTCGGCGTCATTTGCCTTAAGGCCAGTTTGATTTGTTCGCCTATCGGACATTCCATATTTCGAGAATCCATTATCGAATTATCCTAACAACCGCCTCGCGGCGTGAATAAAAGCCCCGGCCTCCGTTCCGGGGCGTTCCTTTGCTTATCTGTTGATCTGCTCGGCAAGTTCGAACAAATCGCACAAAAACATCAAGTCTGCATCGTCGGCAAGTGTTTGACGTGCCTCAGCAATATGCTCCTCGTCCTCTTGCCGCATCTCGCCGAGCAGATCTGAAAAACAACTAATGTTCACGCCGTCCATCGAAGCCAGTTCCTCCGAAATAGCCAGTAGTAACTTCTCTCTCAAACTAAGTCTGTTAAGAACCGCATTGAATCGACCGGCTTGTTCGGCAACATCTTTCCTTTTGTTTACTTTGTCCTGCATTTTCTGCGTTGCCCGAACTGCCACGTGCGCCCGCTGCTCAGTAGGAAGTTTCTCAATTGCTTCCCATGCGAGCGTGACTGGCAGCGGTGACAATTCCCGATACTGTTTTTCGCGCTGTCCCGTAAGGTTGTGGCAGAGGATATAATCAGCGATGCTTTGCCCGACAAGGTCCTCAGTTGGCAACTTGCCGTCCGCTGCCTCATCCCGCTTAATCACGTCGGCCAAAATGTGCAAGTGTTCCAGGTTGAACTCATCAACGTATAACAGCCCCTTCCATAGACGTTGAAAAGCCCCCTCAAGTTCATCCGCCGTCCTCATTATCCCCTGCGTGATCTCTTCGCGCGCCATGTCCTCTAATTTTTCCTCGTAATTTTCCATAATTCTGCTCCTTTAATAAAAGTGGCCAAGGCTATGGGCGCATCACAACGCGCAGCCTTCCTCACGGAATAGCTCACCTTGGCCATGATTGAATTCAGAATTGAATTGTGACTTTCCATAATCGCCAGAATACACAAAATCCTGATTCTGTCAAGCGCAAAATGAGATAAATTCAGAAAATTTTATCAACCCTGTAGTATTTATGCCTATTCGGTAGTTATCACAACACAACCCAAGCCAGGGGCCTTAAAACGAAGACTGGCAGGTTTTCATCCATATTATCCATATCTCAGCAAAAAAACGCCCCAGTTTCAATTCTAAGCCCTGAACTCAGCCAGAGGCATACTCCAACACCCCCTTAAACGGCCACTTACCGCTCCAGAATGGCCAAACTCTTTCGGCTCGATGAATTTTGCCTTACTTTTCCAGTTCGGCCCAAAACCCCCCACTTATTCACTTTCGGCTCACGAATCAAGTGTTACCGCCATTCATGCCTCGCTGTCTGTCGTGTGCTCTCTCTAACGTCCTTAAGGTCGCTTGCCAGATTCTTCAATTCGGCAAGCTGCTTCTGCTCAATCTGCATCGGAGCACCGCCACCTATCGCCATAAGGGCCGGCCGCTCCAAAACCCCGACAACGCCTTTTTCCCTTATAAATGCTTCCACGGGTGTTTTTGGTACTTTCGTTCGCTCTTTCAATTGGGCCAGCATACTATATAGATTTTGCTTTTCGCTTTCAGCAACCCCCTTCAATTGCTCAACTCGATACTTCAGCTTTTCAACCCAGTCCATGCCAGCGGTTTTCAATCTGTCCGTCACGTCCAGCATAATAGACTTGAACTGCAGCGCGCCCTCCTCTGTCTTTTTCAATAAGTCCAAATCTTTCATATCATTCAGTACACTATTGATATAAACCTGTGTTTTATGACCGTACCCCATTACGCGGTTGATATTCTCCGCCATTAACTGGCCTGCACTTTTACCGAAGTCACGAAGTTGCTGACGTATGGCTTCTATTCTGCCTTGTACGCTATTGTAATCCTTTATCTGTGCCGCAACATTTTCATCAATCAGTTTATTGTATCTATCAAGTGCCTTATTATATTCCTCAAGTGCCCTTGCACTCTTATCAATTGCAACAGCTTGATAACGTGCCTGCATTTTAGCAGACGCAGCAGCCAGTTTTCCGCTCTGGTCTTTCGGTAACTGCCCTGAAACTTTAGCGGCAATAAAACCTAACGAAGAAAAACCTTGGAATGTGCTTTTGGGTAGAACGAAGGTCTTGGCGGCTTTTTCGGCGGCTTTTGCCGCACCTTCCGCATCTGTTTTTATATCCTTGAATAATTCATCAATAACAGCAAGTGATACGCCAGCTACCATTAAGCCCGCACCCAAAATAACCCATCCACCAGGGCCAGCTAATCCCAAGACGGTTGCTTGAGCCTCCGCCATTCCTTGCAGTGCTTTAATAATAAGCCCTATCGCTTTTACAATGCGCGGGGCGATATAAATTGCAGAAGTTATTACAGCTACCCATTTCAATGTTTTAGCTACGACATCTACAAAAGTCATATTAAAATGGTCAAGTATGCGGACAATGCGTAATACGGCAGGCAATAATTTCTCTCCAATATGTTCACGCACATCCCCTATGGAGTTTTTAAGCTGCGCCATTTTGCCGATAAACGTATGTGCTTCCCCCTCGGCAAGTTTGAATCCTTCCGCACCTTTTATGAGAATTGCATTGAACTTCTCTTGCGCAGACAATCCCTCTTTGAGTTTAATTCCATATTTTGCAAGTGTAGCCGTATCACCCGTGCGCGCACGAGCCACTAATCGCATGGCTGCAACTACATCCAATTTATATGCCGCCGCAAGCCCTATCGCCGCCTTAGTTGCGTTCTTTAACTCCGTCCCGCTTAGTTTCGCCATTGACGAACCCATCGCCATTAAACGCAAAACAGCTTCATCGCCATATACCGTAACCTTTTGTATACTCGATGCGAAAGCTTTCATGTTGGCCATTGTCGCATTACTATTTTTTCCAATCAGATCTAAGGCATCGGACAAAGATTTAACGGCGGCTTCCTGCTCACCGTACAACTTTAACGATTGTGAGAAAAACCGAATAGCGGCAAGACCACTGAACGCCGTAACCGCAGTCTTGGCCATAGTCTTGAGTTCTCGTGAAAATCGGCTGACGTGCTTCCGACTCTTATTCATATTCTTCTCGAATGCGCCGGTTCTGGCTATAAGATTAACTGCTAATGTGCTAATTACTGCCATTTTGTGCCTCACTTTCTGTTGTGAACTATTCCTAATATCTTGTAATTTTTCAATGGGTTAAACTTTTTGGTTTATAAAGTGAAAAAAACAGCGTCGGGGGCGAACGGCAAACAGATATGCCGTCTCCAGCTATTCAGACCGCCCCCCCTGTATGTTTGTCGCTTCTCGTTCGGTTTCATGCCGAAGCCCCTTCAAAATTCAAAGCACCAAAATTTTCAAATTTCTTTTTGCTCTTTATTCCTTTGTTTCAGGCCCAAAACTCCAAGCACATTATCATGTACTCACTGCTCACTGACGGTAGGTAGGTGGAATATATATAAGACACTGTCCTTTTGGCATGTTGTAGTGTCAAGAAAAAAGGGGGTTTTTGGTGTCGTCATGCGTTTCGCTCATTCCTTCAACTGTCCTTTTGGCATGTTGTTCAACTGTCCTTTTGGCATGTTGTGTTTTTCTTTGCGAAGCCATAACCGACCTTCCTCTTTGGTCGTCTTGCTGACTTAAACTCGTCTGTGCCCCATTGCTGCCATCGATCGCTCACAGCGTAGCGTGTGACGTCCCTGTGCAGCCCTGAGCCTGTGTGTGTGATGTCGATGAACCCATACTCCACAAGCTGATCAATGGCGTTCCTGAATACTTTCGTCTGGAAGCCCCACTTGTCCTTTGCTTCCCGATAAGTGAATTGAATTTCGCCGTTGTTGGCAATGTGGTACTGTCCCCTATTCTTACAACCCTGAATCGGCGTCATTTGTCGCTTGGTCAAGAACAGCATCAATACGTTGATAGACGATCCTCGCAGTTTGCGAAAAGGTTTGGATTGAATCAGTCTACGGGAGATATACATTACCTCCCGTTTTTTGCCTGTGTACCGCTGCTCACGAGTTTGCAGCGCGTTGGTTTTGGTGTGCATCGTGCGTCCCTTCACGTTTCAATTGAATATCATCCGGCAGGTCAAATCCTAATTCCAGCCGCTTGCGGCCGCCCCTGTTGAATGGCTGAATTGTTGCGACAGTCCTGCCTGTACCGTCACGCAATACGATTATCTCACTTACTTTTGGCGTTATGTTTAGCATGGGGTATCCCTTCTTTTTGTGACACATGTGTGACAAAATGTATTCCCGTTTATTCTTTACACCCCCCCTATATGCCGGTATACTGCAAGCGAAAAGGGATTTTAGGTATGTATCAGGGACGTTACACAACTTCCAAGCTGGTCATGTGGGTTCGATTCCCATCGCCCGCTTCTCTTTTCTTTTGTGGGCAGAGCGCAAGGCTAAGTATAAAAAAGGTAAGAACTTTTTCAGTGATTTCATTGAGTTGGGTCTGTAGACGATGGATCTCTCAGTTATATCCATACACTACTGTCCCATTAACTTATGAGAGAATTGTTGTAACTTGAATAAATATAGTAGGTTGTGAGAAATAATGATTGGGATCGACTTGAAATCTCCCGTAGAC
>Ga0210003_1002867_pt1 | contig 14301 bp, 14 predicted proteins | sample LantaG_FD_182804 | JGI IMG/M metagenome (GOLD analysis project Ga0210003, IMG submission 182804) | Deep subsurface microbial communities from Baltic Sea to uncover new lineages of life (NeLLi) - Landsort_02402 metaG (SPAdes) (version 2) | ecosystem: Environmental > Aquatic > Marine > Oceanic >... | reverse complement strand
TCAGATACTGAAAAGTGTTTCCTATGTTCTTGACCAAATGTCATCCCACCCTTCAATTTTTTTAAAAAAATGTACGCTCAAATCACTAAACAATATCTTTTTCAGCTTTAAGCATAGATTTACAACAGGAGAAGAATTATCACTGTTACTCTTTAATATAAAGGGTATTATTGAACAATATGGTTCTTTAAATGAATGTTTCACAAAGGGACTTAATAATAGGAATGGTGATGATACAATCCTTCAAGCACTCCAGGAATTTATAAGAAAGTTAGGCGTTGGAACATATGGTTGTCGCAATAGTTTGATTCCATCACCTAACGGCAGGTGTGCATACAAGAGATTGAATCTTTTTCTTCGCTGGATGGTGCGCAGAGACAACGTTGATCTTGGGGATTGGAATAATATACCAACTTCTAAATTAATTATTCCACTTGATACTCATATGTATAAGATATCTCTTTTTCTTAAACTAACAGAAAGAAAACAAGCTGATATCAAAACAGCTTTGGAGATAACAAATGCTTTCAGAAAAATTGTCTTTGACGATCCGGTTAAATATGATTTTGCTCTAACTCGACTTGGTATTCACAAAGAATTTCAAGAAAATTTTATTTATAGTTAAAAACTTGTATAATATTTCATAATTTTTTATGAAATATCTGGCAGATATTCGAACTGCTGCAGCAAACAATGTTATCGAAAATAAATAAGGTAGTAAAACAATGATTTATAAAGTAACAGGGAAACAGCCTAATTCCAAAATGTGCTTTGTTTGCGGCCTAAAAAATAAGTTTGGCTTGAAAGCGTCATTTTATGAAACAGATAAAAATGAATTGATTGCTTTATTTAAGCCATGTCAGGAGCACCAGGGTTATCCGGGCAGGCTCCACGGCGGAATAGCTGCAGCAATTCTTGATGAAACAATTGGCCGTATGCTAACAATTGGAAAAAAAGATGAAACATGGGGGGTTACCTTAGAATTTAAAATTAAATACAAAAAACCAATTCCGCTGGATGAAGAGGTCAGGGTAATTGCAAGGCTTGTAGATGAAAATAAAAGGTTCTTTAAAGGAATTGGGAAAATAATTCTTCCTGATGGGGATATAGCGGCAGAAGCAGAAGGGAAATATCTTAAACTGCCAATAGAAAAGATTGCTGACTTTGATAAGGAGTCAAATGAATGGAGAGTAGTTGAATCAGAAGCAGATCCAGATAGTATAGAAATATAGAATTTTCAGTATATGTCATATCTTTGCATGAGCTTAAATAAATCTTTTAATCATTTTATTAATATGGTAAAAAATAAAAAATTTAAAATAGTAGGAATTGGGGAAATATTATGGGACATGCTTCCACAGGGTAAAAAACTTGGCGGCGCTCCTGCAAATTTTGTATATTATGCTTCAAAATTAGGACAAAAAGGAATCATTGCCAGTAGAGTGGGTAATGACCCGCCGGGTATTGAAATTCTAGACTCTCTGGATAAACTTAATCTGGTAAAAGACTATATTCAGATTGATCAAAGCTATCCAACAGGTTCAGTTGATGTAAGGTTAGATGATCGTGGGCAGCCAGACTATATAATCCATAAAAATGTTGCCTGGGATTTTTTGAAACTGGATAATACATGGAAGAACTTGGCAATAGAAGCTGATGTAATTTGTTTTGGAACTTTAGCTCAGAGGTCTCCTAAATCCAGAAAAACAATTATTGATTTTTTAAAATTAACACGAAACAAAACAATAAAGCTCTTAGACATAAATCTCAGGCAAAATTTCTATTCTACTGAAATAGTTAAAGAGTCTTTAAGATTTTCCACAATACTGAAGTTAAACGCCGAAGAATTAGAAATACTCAGGGGTTTATTTGGCTATTCTAAGAAAAAAGAAGAAATTGATTTATGCCGGCTACTCATAAAAGAATATAATTTGGAACTGATATGTCTTACCAGAGGTGAAAATGGAAGTATTTTAGTGAATAAAACCGAATATTTTGAACACGAAGGTTATAAAGTTAAAGTTATTGACACTGTAGGAGCAGGAGATGCTTTTGCTGCAGCAATGTTAATGCAATATCTTAATGGCGATACGCTTGAAGGCATAAGTAATATAGCTAACAGGTTAGGTTCCTGGGTTTCTTCAAAAAGAGGGCCCACACCAACATTGGATGACAATATTATTTCGGCACTTTTATTGGACGTTAGATTAAAATAGATTGATGTCTACCTTTAAGATTCAAATCAGATGAGGATAAAACATCATTAATATACCAAATTACAATATCTTATGTAGATTCTTAAGAGCTTCAGCAAAAGGTATAACATTTATTTCTCCATAGGACATTTGCCTGCTTCCTCCATAGATAAAATAAGTTTCTGATTCTGGATAATCTTTTATAAATGCTTTTAGTCCGGTGAGCATCTTGGAAGAAATTTTTCTTCTCCTTTTAATTTCAAAAGCTTTCAGGCCTCTGCGGCCATATAAAACGAAGTCTACCTCCAAATTGTTACTGGTTCTCCAATAATATATTTTGTAACCGAGGCTGTAATAGTCATTAACTGCTTTTAATTCCTGAAAAAATAAGCTCTCACAAGAAATTCCCCCAACTTCTTCAGGAGCATCGAGTGGGCCCATTGGTCTTAAAGTCCTGAAAACTCCAACGTCAAAGAAATAAAATTTAGGATGGGAAACCAATCTTCTTTTTGCTCTTTTGGAGAAAATAGGTATTCTGTAAGCTAATAGCAAATCTTCTAAAATAGTAAAATAATTCTCTACTACCTTTCTTTCCACTGCACATTCTCTTGCTACTTCTGAGACATTTAAAATAGATGCTTGCGAGAAACTTGCAGCTTCTAAAAATCTTGAAAAAGCACCAAGATTTCTTGTGAAGCCTTCTTGTTGTATTTCTTCCTGTAAGTAGGTTTTAATATAACTTTCAAGATATTTTTCAGGATCTGATTCAACATATACTGAAGGAAGATGTCCAAATTTTAATGAATGATCTGAATTAAAATCTTGTCCGAGCTCAATAGCTGTAAGCGGGTGCATCAAATAAGTTAATGCCCTTCCTGCTAAAAGGTTTTGACCCTTTCTTCTTAGCTTTCTAGCGCTGGAACCAGTCAAGATAAATTTATATTTATATTTTTCAATAAGCCTGTGCACTTCATTTAAAAGCTCTGGAATTCTTTGGACCTCATCAATGATTATCCAGTTGTTAAAATTTTTTGGAATTAAATTTTCTAGTCTTTGCGGATCTGCTAAAAGTTCATTAAAAAGGCGGGATTCAAGCAGATCGATATAAACTCCAGCAGGGAAAGCTTTTTTAACCCAGGTAGTTTTCCCGGTACCACGCGGACCAAATAAAAAGAAACTTTTATTGTTTTTAGTCTTAATTAATCTTGAATACATAACTCCATTCTACACATATATTTGGAATTGTCAACTCCAAATTACATATATATTTGGAATTACTGATTCCATTTTGAATGGAATATGGTATTGATGGAGGCTGTTTTTTCAATCGAAAGCTGTATTGCTTATTAATTATAGCCATTGATGAAATAGAATTTTTATAAAATTTTTAGCTTTAAATAAATATAAATATCCTTACTAAATTATCAAATTTTAATATAAAATAGTGAGTATCTTGCTTAGCTATTAATTAATTATTATAGTTCAAAGGAACACAAAGGAGGTTTAGAATGATAATAAAAAATAAAAATGAATTTAGCCCCGACGCTGTAAGCAATGATGACAGGAAAGGTGTTAAGTTTTATCCGTTGATAACTTCCAAAGATGGGGCCCCAAACTTTGCGATGAGAATATTTGAAATTAGTCCCGGAGGATATACGCCTAAACACAAGCACAGCTGGGAGCATGAAGTTTATATAATTTCTGGCGGAGGTTATGTCTTGCGGGGTGAGGAAAAGATAAAAATTGAAAAGGACAATTGCGTATTTGTAGAACCAAATGAACTTCACCAGTTTCAGGCAGGGGAAGATGGAATCAGTATGATTTGTGTAGTGCCAAACGAGGGGCAGCCGATCTGATAAATTACTGCGCAATTAAAATAAATTCTGGACCGCTGTTTAACAGTTGAGTACAATTTATAGCATGGCAAATTTTTAAGGAAAGGACTCCTATGTCAGGATCTGTAAAAAAAATAAGCAAGGAAGACTCATTGATGCTTCTGAGGCAGATGATGGAAATAAGGGTTTTTGAAAATAAGGTATCGGAGCTGCTTAGCAAAGATTTAATAAAAGGAGCCTCACATCTTTATGCGGGCCAGGAAGCAGTAGCAGCAGGTTCTATTTTTTGTATTAATGAAGATGATTATATCACTTCAACACACAGAGGGCATGGGCATTGTCACGCTCATGGTGACAAATTAGCAAAAACACAGGAAGACAAGCAAACACATTTTAATAAAATGATGGCCGAACTTTGTGGAAGGGTAACTGGTTACTGCAAAGGCAAGGGCGGGTCAATGCATATAGCAGATGTGGCCAAGGGCAATCTAGGGGCTACTGGAATAGTAGGCGGGCATGTACCTGTAGCTGCAGGAGCTGGCCTGTCAATCAAAATAAAGAAAGAAAAAAAAGTTGTCCTGTGCTTTTTTGGAGATGGCGCAAGCAATACAGGCAGCTTTTACGAGTCGGTTAACCTGGCTTCCATATTTAATTTGCCTGTTGTATTTATATGTGAAAATAATTTATATGGAATGAGTGTTCCGTACCGCAAAGCATCCAAGTTGTCTGTAGCAGACAAAGCAAAAGCATTTAATATTCCAAGCGAACAGATAGATGGGATGGATGTATTGGCTGTAGCAGATAGCGTAGATAAAGCAATAAAAAAATGCAGAAGCGGCAAGGGCCCAATCCTTTTAGAAATGCTTACCTACAGGTGGTATGGACATTCAAGAAGTGATCCGAGGGTTTACAGGACAAAAGAAGAGGAGAAGGCATGGAAAGAAAGGGATCCGATAAAACAGTTTAAAAACTATCTGATTAAAAATAAGGTAATTAGCAGTAAGGAATTTAGTGAGCTTGAAAAAGAAGTTAACAAAAAGATTGACATAGCAACAGATTTTGCTATCAACAAGAGTCCATTCCCAGAAAAAGATGAATTGTTTAAAGATGTTTATGCTGATTTAAATCTAAGCAAGGAAGAGATAGATAAGGAAAAAGGTATATCAATACTTGTAAAAGATAATAAGATAAATAGAAAAATTTTTTATTGGGAAGCTTTAAACGAAGCTATATCTGAAGAGATGGCTAAAAATCCTAATGTTTTTTGCCTTGGGGAAGATGTTGGCCTGTATGGCGGTGCATACAGAGTTACAAAGGGACTGTTTGAGAAATATCCAGACAGGATAATAGATACTCCTATTTCAGAAGCAGCAATCGCTGGAGCTTGCATAGGATCTTCAATGACAGGGATGAGGCCAATTGGAGAAATTATGTACATAGATTTTTCTACGATAGCCATGGATCAACTGGTGAATCATGCTGCTAAAAATAGATATATGTTTGGTGGCAAAACAGTAGTTCCAATGGTTATGAGAACACAGGGAGGTACCGGAAGAAGCATAGCGGCGCATCATTCGCAGTCATTGGAGTCAATGTATTTACACTTTCCGGGTATTTATGTTGTGATGCCGTCAACGCCATATGATGCAAAAGGACTGCTTAAGACAGCTATAATGGATAATAATCCGATACTGTTTATTGAGCATAAAATGCTATACGGCACAAAAGGCATAGTCCCGGAGGAAGAATACTATATTCCATTAGGCAAGGCAGATATAAAAAGGGAAGGCAGTGATATAACTGTAATAACTTATTCAAGGATGGTGCTGGATTGTCTTAAGGCTGCTGAGCAATTTGAAAAAGAAGGTGTGTCTGTTGAAGTTATTGATCTCAGGTCACTAAAGCCTTTGGATTTAGAAACAATAATTAATTCAGTAAAGAAGACCGGGAAAGTAGCTATTGTGTCAGAGGCATATAAAACACTTAATTTCGCAACTGAAATAGCTATGCTTATAAGTGAAAATGCTTTTGACCACCTTGATGCTCCAATACTTAGAATTACCTCAGAGGATGTTCCTGTTCCCATGAGCATGGCATTAGAAAAGGAATGTGTGCCTTATACTGAGAAGATAGTTGCTAAAATTAAAGATAGTTTAATTTGAAATAAATTTTCCTGATTATATAAATTATAAATGCGCGAGTATAAAAGGAAACAGTATGAAGACAGCTGTTCAGTTTGGAGCCGGCAATATCGGGCGAAGCTTTATGGGCCAGCTTTTCTGGGAAACTGGCTACAGGATAATCTTTGTTGATGTAAACAAAGAAATTGTTGACTTGATTAACAAAAGAGGGAAATGCCCTGTATTGCTGCTTGATGCCTACAAAAACAAAGAGATCCATCTAACTATTGATAAGATTAGTGCATTGCATGTAGATGAAAAAGAGAAAATCGCTGATGCTATTTCTAACGCAGATATTGTTAGCACCGCAGTTGGTGTTAGAAATCTTGTCCACATTGCGCCTCTTATAGCTGGTGGTTTAATGGAGAGGTTTAAGGACACTGCTGCTCCGCTTGATATTTACCTCTGTGAGAATGCTCTTGATGCTCCGAATTCTTTAAAAACAGAGGTTTTTAAATTTCTTGACAGTAAAACAAGGGAAATAGTTGAAAATAATGTTGGTTTTGTAGGGACAGTTGTAGCTCGTATGGTGGATGTTGTAAGCGACCGTTCAAACAACGATCCCCTTTGTGCAATTGCCGATGCTTATCATAAATTCCCTATTGACGGAAAAGCCATAAAAACAAAACCCCCTGATATTAAAGGGCTTAAAGCAGTGCGCAATTTTCAAGCTGAATTTGAAAGAAAATTTTTTACACTTAATTTGGGCCACGCATCTATTGGGTATCTTGGATATTTAAAAAATTATACATATGTCAATGAAGCTATAAAAGATAAATATTTAAGCGCTGCCTTCGACGGAGTATTAAATGAGGCAAGAGCTGCGATGCTTAAGAAATACCCTGCGGATCTTGACCCGGACGAATATGATGAAGTTATAAAAGATATAAAGATACGTTTTGGCAATCCAATGTTTTTTGATACCATTAAAAGGATTGCAAGAGACCCGGTGCGGAAACTGGGGCCTGAAGACAGGCTTATCGGAAGCGCTAAGCTTTGCCTCTCCTGTGGTATTTTCCCTGAGAATATTGCCTATGTGTGCGGTGCAGCTTTATGCTATGACTTCCGCGAGGATGCCAATGCTGTTGAACTTCAGAAGAAAATTAGCGATCAGGGTGTCGAAAAAACTTTGGAGGAAATTTCCGGAGTAGATTCAAAGGGAAAGCTTGGGAGAAAAATAATAAAATCCTACCTTGAACTCCCAAAAAAGAGAAAGGACTGGAAAAATTATGCCAGGGATAAAGAAGGGAAAAAATAATTTAAGCTGGTTTTATTTTGGCTTTATAGCATTAAATACCTTTTTTGGTATTGGGATATTGAAAATGTTCTTATCTCTTCTTGTTAATTTCTACAGGGAAAGGCCAAATGTATCACTGATAGATATGGGCATCTATGCCCTGATTACTTTTATGCTGGTTTTTCTTACTGGTTTCTTATTTAGGCTATTTAACTATAAAACTTTGGCATGGATACTGATTGGCGGGGTTAGCGCTGCCAGATTTCTTCTCCAGTTTACTGCATGGGCTCCCTTAAGTTTAGCAATTTCCGCGCTTGGCACACTTCTCTGGATAACAAGTTTTATATTTTTTATATCTGTAATTCAGCAAGGGAAAATTGATCTATTTGTTGATGTTATGCCGGGATTGATTGCAGGAATTAGCTTTTATAGTGCCATGCATGCTCTCTTTGGTACATGGGATATGATTTGGAGGTCAGAGCCTGCCGTGTCTTTGATAATTTTATTTTTAACATCTCTACAGCTATGGATTATTTTTAATATATCAAAAAAATTTGGAGAAATTAAGGCAGTAGATGGCAGGAATAATGTTTTCTATACTTTAATTGTAATTGCTCCATGGTTTCTGCTTCAGATGCTTAAGTTTCAAAATGTAGCATCTCATACGGCTACTGCCGGTTTTAATTTAACAATTTCACTTGTAATAATACTGGCTTCAAATACGGCAGCTTTTTGTATAATTTTTTTATTTAGATTTAAAAAAACAAGGCTTTTGTTAACATTGGCAGCTTCAATTCTTGCGCTTCTTTCATTCTGGCCCGGGGCTGCAGGATACTTATATACTTTACAGATAATTTTTGGTCAGATAGGGTTTGTTTGGATCTTACTGGTAACTTTAAATAAAGCAGCCGGCAGTTATGTAGATAAGGTTCCATGGAAAAATACTTTTGCCATAGGGATAAGCGGTATTATATTCTTTATTTTTGCTTTTGCCTATTATGGGAGTTATGAAATAAGCCTTCCATTTGAAAATTGGATAGTTCCGATATTTCTTGCTGCTGCTATAAGTATTTGCGGATTATTTTCAATCTCTTCTGCAAATGTAAATTATAAAAATTTCAAGCCAGTCTATGCAATTATGTCACTGCTGATTATTCCGGTACTCATAGCTATGCCGGCCAGGTATACCTGCAGGCCTGTTGAAGAAAAATCTTCCATCAGGGTGGTAAACTACAATATTCACCAGGGGTTTAATATAGATGGATATCTGGACCTAGAGTCAATAGCCAGACTGATAGAAAGCAGTGGAGCGGATGTTGTTTCCCTTCAGGAAGTTTCCCGCGGATGGGTAATAAATAGCTCAGCAGACACACTTAGCTTTTTATCAGAAAGACTTGGAATGGAATATATTTTTATGCCAGCATCAGATTCAATATGGGGAAATGCTGTTTTAAGCAAATATCCTATTAAGCTTATCAGGAGCGACTATCTTCCAAGGTTTGGAGCTCCACTTAGAAGGAGTTTTTTACTGGTAGGCGTGGAGCTTACAAAAATTGAAGATATCAATATATTATGTACCCACCTGCACCATACAGAGGACGAAGGATGCATAAGGGAAAGTCAGGTTAGCAGGATTCTTGCTGGCTGGGGCGGACTGGAAAGAACACTTATTATGGGAGATTTTAATGCTGAGACCGGTGACCCTGAGATAGAAAAAATGTATCAGGCAGGATTGGTAGATTCCCAGAAAGCTATAGGTGAAGGGGAAGGGTTAACCTGGGTCCACTATGAGCCTTATAGAAGAATAGATTATATCTGGGCTACGCCTGATTTAGAGATATTTAATCTTGAAGTCCCATGCAGTACAGCTTCCGACCATCTTCCAACAGCAATAAGCGTTAAATGAGAAAGATAAAAAAATGGCAAAAGGATATATTTTTAAAAGAGTCCTGGCCTTTTTAATCTTATTCTATTTTACTATAGCAATCCTACTGTTTGCCTCCTCATGTGCTCCTGAACCTGCTTTTGAGGAACTTATTGTATGTGAGGACCTTGACAGCAAAACTTTTGCTCCAATTACTCAAAAAGATGAATTTGATATTGATGCAAAAGTAATTTATGTAGTCATTAAGGTATCAGGTGTTAGAGCCAGTGACAGCTGGCGCTATATCTGGAAAAACATTGGCAGTGGTGAAATAATCTCTGATCTGACAGGCGAATACTCATCAAAGGAAACAGGATATCTGGAAGGATATTTTTCAAGCTGTATCTGCCTCAGGGAAGGCGGATATATAATAGCTGAACCAGGTGATTATAGTGTGGAGTTTTATCACAATGACAAGTTAAGGGGTAGTGCTGCATTTAAGATAAAAATTCCGGAAACTAAAATAATAGAGGTAACATTAGCAAATGAAGTAAAAGAGGGTATGGAGCCTACAAGCACTGCTGACCAGTTTAATCCTCTGGATGTTATTTATGCGTGTGTAAAATTAAATTACCGGATTTGGGGAAATACTTTAAGCAGCAAATGGTATTTTGAAGAAGATGGGTTAATAAATGAAGTCCTGTATGATATTAGTGAAAATTATTATAAACCTGGTTATGTTACATTTAACATATTTAATGAAGACCCGTGGCCGCCTGGCAATTACAGTGTAGAGATATATTTAAACAAATCGCTGCATGGAAAATATGATTTTGAAGTTATTAAAGCAGAAGTGGTTTTTGAAAACATATACAAAAATGACGGATATATGTTTTTAATGCATTATCCTGATAACTGGGAATACAGAGAAGTAGAAATCGATGATGGCGTAAGGGTAGATTTTCTTCCACCCCGCGAAGAAATAAATATTGTGATATCTATGATGCTGCTGGATGAGAAATATTCCGAGAATCAAATCTTAAAACTTGCTGATAAGATATCAGACGAAGCTTCCTCATCTAATGATTGGAAGCAGGTTGATAAGGTTGAAACAAACAAACAATTAGGTGAGATTTCTTATAATGAAGTCTCTTACAAGTACATAGATAACAAAGAAGATAGCTGGGCCATGACTTTAAGTTTTATTACACAGAATAATAAATTATATTTGTTTATGGGGCTGACAGATGCTGAATACAAAGATCTGGCGGAAGAAGTCTACTGTGGGATGCTGGGCACCATTGCTTTTAAATAGTTTTAAATAAATACCTATTTCATTTTTTTTATTACAATTATAACGTATAATATTTTCAAATATAAACACTTAAAAAAATCCATGAAAATATTCATGAACTTGAAGTCGAGGGGATACAATAGGTGAACGAAGTAACAACTTTTTCAAAATCAAAAAAAGCAATAGTTTCAATGGCTACCTTAACTAAACATCTCGGATATATAGAGATCATACAGTATTTTAGAGAAAAAAAGATTGATAGAAGTTGGTCTTTTGATGGATTTAAGCCATCAGATGCTGGAAAATGGACTCATTGTTATCATCGCTATCCTGCTAAATTCATCCCTCAGGTGGTAGAGGCATTAATTCAGGAATATATAGAATCTGAAAGTGCTCATATTAATGACCCTTTCATGGGAAGTGGCACAACAATTGTTACTGGTATTTCAAAAGGATTTAAATCAAGTGGTACGGATATAAATAAGTTAGCTTATTTAATGGCAAAGGTTAAATCTACTCCAATTGAACCTAAAAATGAATTAAAGAAGTACATTGAAGATGCCAAAGGTTTGTATTCTATTAATTGTTATACATATTCAGTCAAAAACGATAAATTAATATTCAATCTGTTGGAGGATTAGAAAATGTTAGACAGGCAAGTTGTCAAAGAGTTTTTACAAGATGAATTGAAAGGGATTGAAGTTACAAAAGATATATCAACTGACGATTTAGTAGAGACCTTTTGTAAATATACCGAAGAGGATTACTACGAATGGCTTAAAGATAACTTCAAATCCTTTTTCAATCACTGGAATCCAGATTGGGATTGGATTAGAGAGAGGATTGATCATTACTCAAAAGGGTAGTCTTATGGGACTTTCCAACTCAAAATTATGGGGATGGACCACATGGAGATAATAAATACCTTTTTATTATTCTGTCTTCTCGTTAGCCGATCTATTGAATACAATTCTATATAGTCAATGATTGCTTTACTTTTAGTGAAGCAATTCAGTGGTGAAACTTCAAAATCTCATAGGTATTAACTTGTGAGCATAGCATAAATATGATAGAATATATCCAGAATAATGTTATGAGAAAGGAGCTACACAGAATGAACATTAAGCCCTCTACAACAATCCGACAGGACTATAATGGTTTTTCAAAATACTGCCATGAGCTTGACGAGCCGGTGGTGCTAACGCGAAATGGGAAAGCTGATTTGGTTGTCATGAGTCATGAGGCATTTCGGCGCATGGAAGCTCGTATTAAATTACAATCAAAGCTACTGGTAGCAGAAAAGCAAATTGCCGAAGATGAACCATTGACTGAACACAATGAAGTCATGATAAGAATGCGGAGCAAGATCAATGCCTCAAAAGAATAAAATCAAATATACTCCTGTAGCAGTAGATGATATGGATGAGATTTTCTCGTACATATCAAAGGAGAACACTACTACTGCAGAAATCATGCTGGAAAAGATATCTAATGGAATAACCAGGCTTGCAGAGTTTCCTAATATGGGTTCAATACTATCCGACGAAGAATATACACTTGTTCAACGTGGATATCGTTTTATTGTTGTACAGCCATATCTAATTTTTTATAGGATAATCGACAATACTGTTGTCATTCACCGAATATTACACGGACGCCGGGATTATCTCCGTGAGTTATTTGCATCGCACGAATAGGTCGTACTGTTAAAGGATTCGAACTCCTTGTTCTGATGCACCATGATCCGCCATAGTTGCCCATAAAATAGTCGTACTTCTTAAAGGACGGATAGTAGTTAGCCGGCAGCATTTCACCGTGGGTGTAGACATCAATCCCTGTTCTCCTGGTTTGTTTGAGCAATTCTTCCATGTCTTTGAGGTTATGGCCGGAAATTAGAATTCCAGGATTTTTGCCCACGCCGATGTTCACTTCGGTGATTTCAGGAATATTTTAAATAGTCCTTGATATTTTTTTTACAATCTTTTAATATTTTATACTGTTTTGCTATAATATCAGGAATTTTGTATTGTTTTATAAAGTTTGGAGTGAATATATTTGATCATAGATCATAAAATATTATATAACTCGGAAAGCATATCAAAGGATTATGCAGCAAGAGACTACCTCGAGCCTGCTGAAAGGACCGTACTTGAGATGCTAAAGCCTGAGCTATCCGGAATGGATATGCTGGATATGGGTGTCGGAGGCGGAAGGACCACAAAATATTTTGCACCGCTTGCTGGTAATTATACCGGAGCCGATTATGCCATTGCAATGGTAGATGTCTGCCTGGAGAAGTATGGGAATGATTACTATTTTTTAAACTGTGATGCCAGGGATATGGAAGGGATCCCTGATAACAGCTATGATTTAGTACTTTTCAGCTATAATGGGATAGATAGTTTCAGCCATGAGGATAGAATGGCTGCACTGGATGAGGTATACAGAGTCCTGAAACCGGGTGGATATTTCTACTTCTCCTCTCACAATCTGGATTGGGAAGGACTTGCAGGGATTTTTAGCTTTAAGGAAAAAATGGGTTCAGGCAGGAGAAACGGCTCCAGCCGTTTTGCTGAACATATCGGCCGTGAGGTAAGGTCAGCCTGTAAGATAATAAGGTTAAATATCTTAAATAAAAGCATCCATATGACTGGCCATATTTTAAAGCTCCGGAAGAATAAGAGGGGACATCTTTACGACAATTCTCTTAACGGGAAAGCAAAAGTCTACTATATCAATAGGGATGAACAGATAGGTCAGCTGAAAGAAGCAGGCTTTAAGAATATAAGCACTATTTGTAGAGACGGCCTTATTACCAGTAATACCACACTCCTTAATAAGGGAGGTTGGATATATTACCTGTGCAAGGCTGATAAATAGCATGTTTTATCTACTAATAAGGATAAAGAATATTTGATTCAAAGATATGAATAAGCGAGCACGACATATAATAGCGGCTCGCCTGGTCATATCAATACTTATTTAAAAAATATCAAAATTAAGACTAATTGAAGTTAACATTTATTTGATTTTATTGACCTGAGCATTGTGGTCAGGATAAAATGAGACAGTATAAAAAAGAGTGTCTAACTTGGAAGGAAATAGTTTTGTATATAAACGCAAATGCATAAATTATAACCTTTTTTAAGTCAATAAACTATTTTTTATGAGGTTTAAATAACTTTGAAATGTTTTTAAATGTGATAAGATAATAAATAATATATTAAACTAAAGAAAGATACTGTATTGAAAGTGTTAATAATCTATCATTCAGAACACCACGGCAATACCAAAAAGATAGCAAAAGCAATGGCAGAAAAAATCAATGCAGATATTTTGAAAGCAGCTGATGTCAACCTCAATAAATTTGAAGAATATGATATTGTGGGCTTTGGATCAGGGGTTTACAATGGAAAATTACATAAGGAACTTTCAGAAATTTTAAGCAAACTACCCCAACAAGATGATAAAAAGGGTTTTATCTTTTCCACAACAGGCTCTAAAACATACAGCTCTATGGCCCATGAACGGTTTAGACCAATGCTCGAAGAAAAAAGTTTTGAGATAATTGGAGAATTCTCCTGTCTTGGTTTTGATACTGCTCTAACAAAAGAAGGGATTAATAAGGGCAGACCAAATAAACAGGACATTAAAGATGCAGAAGACTTCATTGTAAATATTATTAAAAAATAATAA
>Ga0210003_1002865_pt1 | contig 14307 bp, 18 predicted proteins | sample LantaG_FD_182804 | JGI IMG/M metagenome (GOLD analysis project Ga0210003, IMG submission 182804) | Deep subsurface microbial communities from Baltic Sea to uncover new lineages of life (NeLLi) - Landsort_02402 metaG (SPAdes) (version 2) | ecosystem: Environmental > Aquatic > Marine > Oceanic >... | reverse complement strand
AATATATATGGGCTGGATTAGATTATTACCGCTTCCGAAAGTTATAAAAAAACCTTTCCTTTTTATAAACCGGATCATTTTTGAAAAATTAATATCATTTTTTGAGCCGTATATCATAGAAGGCCGGAGGATTGTATGGTCCAGACCGGAATTTTTTATCAGGCTTTCAGAATCTATTTTTTGCTTCTTAATCATACTTTCAAGGGGGATTAAAACAGTAGTGGAGCTTATAAAAACAACTCTTTTAAGTCCGGTGCGTTTGACTGTGCTCAGGAATGTTTCCAGAAGATGAGTATGCTTCAAATCAACCATATAAATTATGCTATCTACGTTTTTTATAATTGAAATTATCGAATCCCCGCTCTGCAATGTTCCTGTATTGAATTTAATCTTTTTGCTCGCTGCTCTTGCAACATTTAAAAGCCTGGACCTATCGCTGCCTGCTCTTACCAGACAATCGACATCATAACTGGTTTCCAGCAGTTTTTTTAGAACTGGCGGCCCCAGGAAACCTGTTGCTCCGATAAGTAGAACCATTTTTACCTTTTTTTATAATCTTAAAATTATATAAAGTATTTTATAATTATCCTACTGAATTAAAGTAGATACTTAAAAGAGTCAGAATACTTGCTTTATTGCCATAATTATATTTTGAGTAAGAACCTTATATAAGTTCAAAAAAATTTTTATATCAGTATGTCAAAACAGTCAAATCCCCTTGGTACAATAACTTCAAAGTGTTTTCTGTCCAGGGTAAGGATTTTGTTAATCTTAAGCCGCTCAGCTATAGCTACAATTGAAGCGTCTACATAACCAATATTAAGAGTATCGTACTTTTTTAATATCTCTATAATACGTAAAATGTCTTCATCCTTAATCGGTTCCAAATTAAAGTTTTGGTTGATTTCCTCAAGAAATTTTATTTCAAAATAAGATCCTAATTTTGTGTTAATAAGATAACATAATTCTGGGATTATTGTAGATGGCAGAATATAATAAATATTTTTATTATTTAGAAAGTAATTTTTAACTAATTTATGATTTTTATCTCTATTATTCATTAAGGAGTACAGCACACTAGTTTCTACGATTATTTGCATTTTTTCCCTACTATAAATTTTAATTAATCTTCCCCAAAGCCTTTTAGATATTCATCTTTTTTATTTGCGATATCTGAATATTCGCTACTGCTTGCAATTCCAATTATACCTATTTCCTTCCTGGGAGCTTTTTTAGCCACATAGCTATTAACTGCTTCTCTTATAAGAAAAGAAGTAGATTTATTAGTTGTTTTAGACAGTCTCTTAAGCTCCAACATAACATCTTTATCTAAAAGAATGGTTGTTCTTTCTTTATCCATTATACTTCACCTGATCCTTTAATTAATTTTAGTTAAGTTTATAAATCTTAGTAGAAAATATAATTCTGTTTCTAACCTTCAATAATATTCATATTAATAATATGCATATTAGTAATATTAATATATTTAGTCTATCATGTCAATTTTTTTTATTATTTTTTTGATATGTTAGATAGCAATAAAAGAGTTAAATTATAGAAAATTTGTGATATTATCTTAAAGATTTTAAACTTACATTGTTTTATGGAAAGAGGAAAGACCGTATATGCAATGGATTATTTATATGTGCGTGGCAATTACGGCTGTACTGGCAGTGTTATACTTATATGCATTCAAGTATGAGCCGGCTAATTTTAAATTGTCAGACGTGGATATTTTCATAAAAGATAATCTGAAATTTAAAGCCGGTAAGAATAAATCAGATAAACCTATTCTGACATTCCTGCACCTGTCTGATTTCCATCTGCGAAAAAATTCTAAAGGAAAAAAATTATTCAAATTTGTAAGGAACTTAAGTAAATTAAATGTGGATTTTATCTTGATTACCGGTGATTTAACGGAAAATGATAAAAATATCGAATATTTGATCAGCATGCTTTCGCCGCTTAAGGCAAAATACGGAAAATATGCTGTTTTTGGGGTACATGATTACTATAATAAGGCTTTAGTTGAGTTTATAAAGAATATGTTTAAAAGAAAAAGAAGGTATAAAAAAGAAAACGATGTTACCTATATGGCGAAAAGATTAAAAGACATTGGTATTGAAGTTTTAAGAAATGAAAGCAGAAGGATCAGTGTGGGTAGTGACGGTATAGACGATGTTGAGATTATCGGCCTTGATGACCCAATAATCGATAAGATTGATATAGTCAAGGCATTTTCACATATCGATCACATAGATAGTTTAAAGCTGTTAAAAAAATCTGATTATAAAAATGCCTATAAAAGTATATTTAAATTAAAGGAAGAAAAAATACATAAAATAAATAACAGAGGCAAATTACGTATAATACTTATGCATACACCTGATACCAATTCAATAATTAATCTAGCCCGGAAAGAAGTTGACATTATATTTGACGGGCATACTCATGGAGGCCAGGTAAGACTTCCACTGGTTGGAGCAGTAGTTTCAGGATGTAAAATAAAGACAAAATTTGCCTCGGGCCTTTTTTATTTTAGAAATTTTGTTCTTTATGTGACAAGAGGTCTTGGAGAGGGCAGATATTCACAGTTCAGATTTTACTGCCAGCCGGAGGCAAGCCTTGTAAAGATATATAAAGCTAAATAGAAACAGCTAAATAATATTAATATTTCAAGCTGTTGAAGTGCAACTGAGATGCCGGCTATAGCAATTGATGAATGACTATTATTTTAGTAATATTGCTTCTGAGGAATAATTGTTTTATTTTACCTGTATGCTGCAAACAATTATATAATTTATATTATTTTTATGGATATTAGAAACAAACAAACTAAAAAAAGAAAAAAAAGACCGAGTCCAATCTTAAGATCTACTTTTATTATAATTCTTCTTGTGGCAGCCGGGTGTATTATCTTTTATAGTATTGATAATCCTGATTTTTTAAAAAATAAATTTTCTTCTCTTTTTAATAACAATGAAAGCGGAAAAACAGTATCAGTTTTAACAGAAACTGAAAGTGGCCAACCAGGTGATAATACCGTGGGGTCCATTAATGGGGAAGATTCTGGTGAGAACGAAATAGAGAGTATAGATACTGGTAAAACTACTACTGAAGAAAGTATAGACAGTGATCAAACCGGGAGCGGTCTGTCTTTGTGGCAGAAAATAAAGAATTATTTTACAAATCGGAAAAATGGTGGAGAAGATGGGGAAGTTTACCCTTCCAGATTGGAAGTTAATTTTTATTTTTCCGTCCTTGGAGAAGAGAAGAAGTTAGTTTCTGAAAAGAGAACCATAATTGCAGGCAGTCCGGATATTGCAGTAAAAAATGCTGTTCAGGAACTACTTAAAGGTCCCAGAGAATCGTATCACTTTCCATTAATACCGGCTGGAACAAAGCTGATCGGTGTAGAGACTTATGAGAATATAGCCAAAATAGATCTTTCTCAGGAATTTCTGGATAATAAGCTAGACACCGGAATTCTGGATGAATATATAATTTACTCAATTGTAAATACTCTAACAGAAATTCGTGGAATAGATGGAGTTATTTTTTATATGGAAGGTATAAAAATTGAAATGTATGGCAATGTAGACCTGTCTGTTCCCGCTATTAGAAATAAAGAATACATAAAGGAGGAGTAATATATAGAAAATGCTATCTGATTTTTCAATCAGTTTTAAATAAGTAGATAAAAAATATATAATATAGGTTCAAGAATGAAAAAATTTTAAAAAAGGACTTCTTATGCCATCAAGATACAAGGACTGGTTTAATCAGGCTGAAAAAGATCTAAGCCACTCAAGAAATGCGCTTAAGAGTAAAGACTATGAATGGTCATGTTTTTCTGCCCAGCAGGCTGCTGAAAAAGCTGTAAAAAGTGTTTTTATAAAGTTAAATAAAGATTCCTGGGGTCATTCTGTAAATTATCTATTGGTGGAATTATCAAAATTGGTTAAAGTTGATAATGATCTTATAACTCTTGCTAAACAATTAGATAAAAATTATATCCTGGCAAGGTACCCCAATGGATTTGATATCGGCTCCCCATATGAATATTATTCTAAAAAAGATGCAGAAGAAAGTATAAAAAATGCAGAAAAAATCATCAAATTCTGTGAAGATATTCTCTCTGAATAAAGATGAAGTTATATACAAATTAGAAAAAAGTATTAGAAATTTTGTAAAGAATAGAAGTGAGATTTTAAAAGTAATACTTTTTGGTTCACTAGTTGAACGAAACTATACTCCCCACAGTGATGCTGATATTTTAATAATACTTGACAATAAGGCAGAGGTTTCTACCAAAATTAGAGATAGAATCCCAGACTATTTTATTGATAATACCCCGATTCCAATTGATGTCTTTCCATATAAAGAAGAAGAGATCCAAAAGAAGATTTCTGAAAATAACTTCTTTGTAAAAAATGCAGTAGATAATGGTAAAGTAATATTTTCTAATACAGAAGAATAAAGATAAACTACTTATGAGGAAAATATTACTTTATATGATGCAGTTTTTATATCATTATCAAAAATAATGAAGGTTCCTTTAATTTCTGCAAATCCAAGACATCATAAAGTATTAAAAATGGGAAGTATCATTAAAGTAATAATATGAGATATTGAAATAAAGATTATAGAGGAGGTAATTTGAAAGTACTTGTAACCGGTGGAGCAGGTTTTATCGGCTCAAATGTAGCAGATGGGCTGCTGGAGAAAAACTATGAAGTAGTTATTGTAGACGACCTTTCAAACGGTAGGAAGGAAAATATACCGGAAGAAGCTAAATTCTACAAATGTGATATAAGAGATAAAAAATTATACAGTATATTCAAAGAGGAAAAACCGGATATTGTAATACACAATGCCGCCCAGCTAAGTGTAAGGATATCAGTTGAAAATCCTCTAATGGATGCAGATATAAATATAATGGGAGGGCTTAATGTTATTGGGGCATGCCACAGATATAATGTGGATAAAATAATATTTGCATCGAGCGGAGGCACAGTATACGGAGAGCAAAAATATTTCCCGGCAGATGAAGAGCATCCTACCGGTCCTATATCACCATATGGTGTTGCAAAGCTTGCTACAGAAAAATATCTATACTATTTTTACAAGACTTACGGTTTAAAATATATATCCTTAAGATACGCCAATATATATGGTCCCAGACAGGATCCCTATGGAGAAGCAGGAGTAGTGGCCATATTTTCCAGTAAAATACTGGAAGGCAAGAACCCTACTATAAATGGAGATGGGCTTCAGACCAGAGATTATGTGTATGTGGGGGATGTTGTGGATATAAATCTTAAAGCCATAGAAAGTGATTTTACAGGTCCCCTAAATGTAGGAACCGGCAGAGAAATTACAGTAGTGGAACTGTTTAATATTTTAAAAGAAGTATCAGGGAAAGATGATATTGAAGAAATTCACGGCCCTCCTAAAGAAGGAGAGCAGAGAAGAAGCCGGCTCTCCTATAAACTGGCCAAAAAAGCACTGGGCTGGCAGCCTAAGGTATCTATAGAAGAAGGTCTTAAACTGACTTATGACTGGTTTAGAGAATCATTGCTGTAATTAAATCTCAATAGGCAGTTTTCTTATTCTTATTCTTTCTTCTTCGACAATTATAATACTGCCTTTATTGATTTCGGATTCAATTTGGGGTAGGACCTTTTCTAACATTTCTGTGATATTAGCTGGTTTGGTCATATTAACTCTCAATGTAATCACGCTTGGCTTATTTACTCCTCTTTTAGCAAGTAGTGCACTAAAATCTAAATCCTGAGTAATAATAGTGCTATCTTCTTTCAATGCTAAATCTAATATTCCCTCGTCTTTGGCATCAGATTTAAGAAATTCAGTTACTCGTTTTATTTTGTAACCTTTATCTGTTAGGCTTTTAACAGTTTGAGGGGAGATATGAATATCTGCAATAAATTTCATTATTATTTAATTGTGACAAGCGGTTTTGTAGATTCACCTGACAGCCAGGCTGCATATTGGATTGCCTGCAGTATATCTTCTTTCTCAAGTTCTGGATAAGCAGCTAAAACCTGTTTATAAGTCATTCCTGAACCTAATAACTTCAAAATAAATGATACAGTAATTCTCATTCCTCTTATTTTGGCTTGTCCCATACAAACATTAGGATCAATTGTAATTCTATCTAATTTCTTAGTCATCTTTTTCCCTCTTAAGAATAAACTTCGTTTTGTAAAAAAATGCTGATTTATCATAATTTATCTTATATTTAAAACACATTATAACACAACTGCCGTAGTTTGAGGTATAACAAATCACTTGTTTCTATTAGATTTGTTATTTACAATGGCATAATGGTAAGGTAGAATTTTTTTTGTTGCATACAGAATCAGAAAGAGATTAATATCCGGATTGTCTGAAAAGATGGAAGTTGATAGGAAATGGAAAAAAGAAAAAACAGGAAAATTCTTAATATAGTCCCCACCCCATTTTTTGCTGATAGGGGGTGCCATATGAGAATACTGGGGGAGATGAAGGCACTGGCAAATTATGGGTATCAGAATATTATTGTGACCTACCATAACGGCAGGGATCTGGAGGGGCTTGACATCAGAAGGATTATAAATATCCCCTGGTACAGGAAACTGGAAGCAGGCCCATCGATACATAAATTCTATATAGACATCCTTCTATTTTTTAAGGCAGCAGCCGTGTATTTTAAAGAAAAACCAGCCATCATATATGGTCATCTTCATGAAGGAGCTTTTGTAGGCGGCCTTATCAAATATCTTTTAACTTTTGGCAGGATTCCGCTTGTTTTTGATGTCCAGGGAAGTCTGACTTCAGAGCTTGATACTTTTAACTGGATTAAGGGCAGGAAGCCAGTCAGGTGGTTTTTCCATACCCTGGAGAAGTTCATCTGCAGGATGCCTGATTTTTTTATATGCAGTTCAGTGTCAAACGGGGATATTATTAAAAATAGATTTCATATAAACCCGGATAAGGTCAGGGTCGTAATAGATGGAGTCCATACTGATTTTTTTAGCAAACTACCAAAAAAAGGATTTAAAGAAGAGCTGGGAATACCCGGAGATGCGCCACTCATAATCTTTACCGGAGCGCTTCTGGCCGCTAAAGGAATCTGGAATTTAGTCTCAGCCATTCCCCTGGTCCTGGAAAAAAGAAAAGATGTCCATTTCTTGATAGTAGGCTATCCTGTAGAAGAGACAGCCGTAAAAGTCAGGGAGCTTGGAGTGGGGGAAAATGTCCATCTTACCGGTATGGTAGATTATTTTGAGCTTCCGGATTATCTGCTGGTCAGTGATATAGCGGTGGAGCCAAAGGTAGATAAGGCAGGCGAAGCCAGCGGTAAGGTTATAAATTATATGGGCGCAGGGCTTCCGGTAGTATGCTTTGAGGGAAAAAATAACCGCAGGTTTTTAGGAGAAGGCGGGATTTATGCGGTTGATGATAAGGTAGAAAATCTCGCGGCTCAAATGATATGGGCTGTGGAGAATCCGGATGAAGCAAAAAGGCTGGGAGAGTTAAATAGAAAGAGGGTAGAAGAAGTATTTTCCTGGAACAACAGCATAAAGACTACGGTAGAAGCTTTTGAGAAATTGATTTCAAAGTAGTTTTTATTGATTAAATTTTTAATACGTCTTTATAATTATGTTAGATTGTAAGAAAATATATTTATTGATATCATACTTCAAAATTAGGTTTAAAATTTATTGACATTTTCTAAAGGAATAAGAATGAAAGTTTGTGTCATAGGAACAGGATATGTCGGCCTGGTCAGCGGCGTGTGTTTTGCAGAAATTGGCAATACGGTATTCTGTGTTGATAAAGATAAAGATAAGATTGAGCTGCTCAAAGCGGGAAAAGTACCTATATTTGAAGAAGGCCTGGTGGAACTTATAAAAAAGAATATGGAGAGTGGTAATTTAATATTTCATTCAGATACCGGTTCTGGAATTAAGGAAAGTGATATTATATTTATATGTGTGGGCACTCCGCCGCTGCCTTCAGGCAAGCCCAATCTTTCAGCAATTGACGAGGTGGCAAAATTAATTGGACGGAATCTTAATGGTTATAAAATTATTTTAAATAAAAGCACCGTACCGATAGGTACGGCAAAAAGAATTAAAAAAATAATTAAAGAAAATCAGAATGATGATAATAAGAACTATGATTTTGATATAGTATCCAATCCCGAGTTCTTAAAGGAAGGCGAGGCCGTAAAGGATATTTTCTTTCCCGAAAGAATTGTAATAGGATCTGAAAGCAAAAAAGCAATAGATATAATGAAAAAACTCTACAAGCCAATAATAAACCAGGACTTTAGTTATGCAATAAATAATACTCATGAAAAGGATAAAATACCGGTGCTGATAACAGATTCAACCAGTGCAGAGCTTATAAAATACGCTTGTAATGCGTTTCTTGCCACCAAGATTTCTTTTGTTAATGAAGTTGCCAATATATGCGAGAGGGTAGGCGCCAACATCCTTGATGTGACTTATGGAATGGGGCTGGACAGCAGGATTGGATCCAGATTTATGAAAGCGGGAATTGGATGGGGCGGATCATGTTTTCCTAAAGATGTCAGGGCATTAAGCTATACCGCTGAAGAGTACGGTTCGCCAGCTAGCATTTTAAATGCAGTAATCCAGGTTAATAATTATCAGATATTTAAAGTAATACAGAAAGCTATGGATATGCTGGGGATTATTGATGACAAGATTATCGGTGTCTTAGGCCTGTCCTTTAAGCCAAACACAAATGATACCAGGGAAGCGCCTTCTGTTACCATAATCAATAAATTCTTGGAACTTGGAGCGGAGGTAAGAGTTTATGACCCCATCGTAAAGGAATATCCGGATGGTATGGACAGTGGAGCTATTATGGCAGCCAGTCCTTACAGGGCAGTGAAAGGAGCAAATTTAATGGTTCTGGTTACGGAATGGAGTGAATTTTATGATTTAGATTTTAAAAAGGTTAAAAGTTTAATGGCAAATTGTAATATTATAGATGGAAGAAATATACTGGACAGGCAAAAACTTCAAAAGATGGGTTTTAAGTATGCAGGTATCGGATATTAATTAGCACTGGCTTTAGGAGGCTTGTTTTGATAGACGGAGTTAAAATAAAAAAGCTCAAGGTTATTCCTGACGAGAGAGGCAGGCTTATGGAGATGCTTCGCTCTGATGATGATCTCTTTATAAAATTCGGGCAGGTCTATATGACCACTGCCTATCCCGGAGTGGTTAAAGGATGGCATTACCATAAAAAACAAATAGATAATATGGTAGTAGTAAAAGGAATGATGAAAGTGGTCTTATATGACAGCAGGAAGGGTTCACCTACATATAAAGAGGTAAATGAATTCTTTATTGGAATACATAACCCCATACTTCTTCAAATCCCCACCTATGTTTATCATGGTTTTAAATGCATTACAGAATATGAGGCAATATGTATAAATATCCCTTCAGAGCCCTATAACTACAAAGAACCCGATGAATTCAGGGAAGACCCGCACAGTCCTGATATACCTTACTGCTGGGAAAGAAAGGATGGGTAATAATTCAAAAGAATATAGTTGTAAAGTTTGATTAAGTATTACCGGAATTATTTTATGGTATAATCAGGTAAGTAGTTTTTAAGGAGGTAAAGATATGAAGACAGTTAAAGTTCCTGAGAATGAATACTTAAAAATGAGAAAAACAATAAAGATTTTAAGTGATAGTAAACTTTTAAAGAGAATAAATGAATTAATAGAAATTTTATTTCAAGAGAAATATAATATTGTCCTTACTGATTACATAGATGACTTAACAGAGTTTTCAGTAAATAATATAAAGGAATGGGATGTAAAAAAGAGCAAGTGGGATAATGTATAAGCAAAGAGAGATAGTATTAGTACCTTTTCCATATGCCGATTTAAGTAACACAAAGAGACGTCCAGTTTTAATAGTTTCTAGTAATGATTATAATCATCGCCATAATGACGTTATAGTAGCGGTGATTTCTTCTAATTTAGGTCATAAAGATGATTATTCTATTTTATTGGAAGATAAAGATCTTGAGCTTGGAATTTTACCTGAGAGTAGTGTTATCAAAGTTCACAAACTATTTACAATAAGTAAAAGTAGAATTATTAAAAAATTTAGCTTAGTTAGAAGAGAAAAATTTAGAGTAGTTTTTAAAGTTTTAACGAAGCTTTTTAAAATTGATTAGAAATCTTATGAAAAATAGATAGCGGATAAATGAGAAAAACGGTGTTAAATTAATAATATTTTTAATAATTATCTTATTATATGATGAAGTATGTATGAAATTTATAATTACTGTTTTTAAAGATGAAGACGGGATGTATATTGCCTAGTGTCCCTCTATAACAGGATGCATAAGTCAGGGGAAAACTGAGAAAGAAACAGAAAAAAATATCCGGGATGCAATTAGAGAATGTCTCGAAGTTAGAGCAGAAAAAGGTATTCCACTAACCATATCTACACGTCAGGTGGAGGTTAAGGTTTAGTGCCGAAGGTCCCATTGCTGAAACCTGGTTTAACTATTGAAGATTTCATAAAAGAACTTTAAATATACCTTACAGGTGGGAAAGAAAAGATGGATAGGAGGGCTTATTGGAAGATAGAAGTTTTAAGACCATATTGGTAACCGGCGGGGCAGGGTTTATCGGCAGCAACTTCATACATTATATTGCAAGGAAGTATCCGGAATACAGGATAATTAACCTGGATAAGCTTACCTATGCGGGGAATCTGGAAAACCTAAAGGATATAGAAAATAACTCTAATTATAAATTTATAAAAGGCGACATTGCTGATAGAAAAATTATAGATGAGATTTTTAAATCACGAAACATTGATGCAGTTATAAATTTTGCAGCTGAATCCCATGTGGACCGGTCAATAGAAGATCCGGGCGTATTTATCCAGACTGATATCTATGGGACCTATGTTTTGCTTGAAGCAGTAAAAAAAAATGATAGCAAGGTATTTTTACAGATAAGCACCGATGAAGTTTACGGCTCAATAGAAAATGGCTCGTTTAAAGAAGACTACCCACTGAAGCCCAACAGTCCCTATTCCGCTTCCAAAGCCGGAGCAGAGATGATTGTAAGGTCTTTTTATAAAACATATAAAACTCCTGTTATTATTACCAGGACTTCTAATAATTTTGGACCCTACCAGTATCCTGAAAAATTGATCCCGCTTTTTGTGACCAATCTTATTGATGACATAAAAGTCCCGTTATACGGAGACGGGATGAATGTAAGGGACTGGATATATGTGGATGATAACTGTTCAGCACTTGATATAGTCCTCCATAAGGGAGGAATCGGAGAAGTGTACAATATAGGGGCAGGTAACGAAAAACCGAATATATGGATTACTAAAAAAATAATTGAGATTATTGGAAAATCCGAGGATATGATTGAGCCGGTTACTGACAGGCCTGGTCATGACCGCCGTTATTCTGTTGACTGTTCTAAAATAAAAAATGAGTTTGGCTGGGGTACACAGTATGATTTTGAGGAAGCACTGAAAAAGACTGTACGATGGTATATGGGTAATGAACACTGGTGGAGACCACTAAAAAAGACTTAATTATCTATTTTTTATAATTATATTCTCATTTTTATAAAGCTATATATCTATAGCTTTATATTATATAAAAGCAGCCATTTACATAGAGGCAGATATTTTATTTTCTTATCTTTAATATTTTCCTCACCTTCATATTCCTCTGTTATTATAAGTCCTTCACTTAATTTTAATTCTTCTAATCCTTTAATTAAACTTCCGGTTTCTCTTTTTTTAGTATTTAATTTGTTTATATCCCAGCAAACTTGAATAAGTTTTTTAATACTTATCCCATCTTTTATAACAAAATCTACTTCCTGGTGTCTTTCATTTTTCCAGTAATAAAGTTCAATTTTAGGATTTGTAATTTTTCTTCTCAGTAATTCTAAAAATACTAAATTTTCGGCAACCTTCCCTATATTTTGGCTGAATCTAAGTCCAATGGTATTGGAAAGTCCTGTATCAATTGAATAAACCTTTCTGGGACTTTTTTCCTGTTCTTTAAATTTAAAAGAAAATCTTTTTAAAAAAAAGGTAAGATAAACTGTTTCAAGATAATTTGAGAATTTTTCTACAGTGCTGGTAGAGATTGAAAGATGCTTTCTTAAAGCATTAAAGGTTGTCTGTGAAGAAATATTACTCAGATAAAACATTACAAGGCTTTTTAGCTTTTCCGGTTTTCTTATTCTGTATCTTCGAACAAGATCTTTGTTTACTACGTCATCAAAATAAGAAAGTAGTATTTGTTCTTTCTCCGGGTTTAATACTACTTCTGGAAAAGAACCAAACTCAAAGTACTCTTTTAGTAGTCTATTTATTTCAATTTTTTTACTTATAATATCAAGTTCTTCTTTTACTTCTATGCTATTAAAAAATAAAAATTCTCTAAACGATAAAGGAAAAATAGTAAGATCAATATGTCTTCCTGTTAGGAGAGTGGAAAGCTCTTTACTTAGAAGCTTTGCATTGGAGCCAGAAACTATAATTTTTGCTTTTCCAAGTTCATGCATCATTCTTACCCATCTTTCCCAGTCTTCTACTTCTTGAATTTCATCAAGAAAGATGTATGGTTTATCTTCAGGATTTAATGACTCTAAATATGTTTCGTATATTTTTTGAAGTAGTTTTGAATCAAGTTGAGTGAAACGAGGGTCTTCAAAATTAATTATTAATATTTGTTTTTTATCTAAACCTTCATCAGTTAATTTTTTTGCCAGTTGCTTCATTATAAAAAATTAGTAAATTTCACCTTTATAGTTGTTACTGTCAAAAGACATTCTTATAGATACCGGTAGTTTTCCAGCAGCAGGATTTCTATTTTCCTACTGCTATAATCTGCATAATTTAAAAATAGTGAATTATCATCTGTAACAAGCTTACAATTAAACCTCTCCGCAGTAGAAATAAAGATGCAGTCATAGACACTCTCATTTATATCAGCCGCTATTTTGGTGGCAATTTTTAAAATTTCCTTATCAATATAAAAAATAATTCCGAGATTATATAATCTGTCTATTATATCTAAATTAACATTCTGATATTTTTTAATTTTATTTCTTAGAACATTTGCCAGCTCAAATGCAGATAATTCTGGTATTATTATTTTTATCTCATCATTCAAATACTGCTTTAAAATAAGGTCTGCTTTTTTTGTATTTTCTTCATCATCCTTAAAAAACCATTTCACAATAACAGATGTGTCCAGAACCACTCTAACCTTTTTGTTAAAAGATTTTATTGCACTTTCAGAAACTATAAAAATATCATTATCGATTTGTTCTTCTGTATTATTGTATTCTGTCATTTTTTTGACAAACCTGCCCATCTGCTATTCCTCAGTCTTTTTATTTCTTCAGTCGAGTTCCAGCCACTGAGGTCATCACTTATTTTTTCCCTGATCTGAATAATACCTTCAATTGCCTTTTTCTTTTTTTCTTCAAGGATTTTGCTCTGTAACCGGGCGAAACAATTTTCAAGCGCTTCTATTATAAGGCCAGACCTTGTCAGGTTTACTATTTTCTTATATTTGTCAATCTTTTTCAAAGCATCTTCGGAAATGGATATGTTTATTCTTGGCATTTTTTATAGCCCCCTTTTTTGTGCTGTTTCGAACAAAATATTAAACTGTGAAGGTTGAGAACATAATTATTGTGTAAATCATTACACAAAAATTATGTTATGTAAAGCAATTTGTAATCAGGATTTTTAATAAAATATAAAATCAGGCTTAAATTTTTAAATCTGCTGATTCCAGACAACGGGAAATTACAACAGATGGGCTGGCCAATGTTGATAACTGTCATAAAACATTTCCCGCCCATAATTCCTGCAGGAAATTACTCCAGGGTAGTATTTCTATTTTACCATGAAGCCTCTTTTCTTTCTCGTTGCAAACCAAAAAATTCCTTTTTGGCGAATATTCTTCAGCAAAAGCTGCCAATGCATTAAGATCTCTTTTATCTATACGATTTGCTCCTTTTATCTCTATGGCAATTTCACCTCTTGCTAAGATAAAATCTATTTCCAAACCTGTCTTTGTCCTCCAGAAATTTATTGTGAAATCTTGACCGCTGTAAGACCTGTAGGCAAGTATCTCCATTAATAAGAAGTGCTCAAAAGCCCTTCCGAATTCCTCACCCCTCTCTTCTTCTAAATGCTGTTTCCTTAAATAATTGGCAACTCCTACATCAAACAGATAGTA
>Ga0210003_1002864_pt1 | contig 14308 bp, 19 predicted proteins | sample LantaG_FD_182804 | JGI IMG/M metagenome (GOLD analysis project Ga0210003, IMG submission 182804) | Deep subsurface microbial communities from Baltic Sea to uncover new lineages of life (NeLLi) - Landsort_02402 metaG (SPAdes) (version 2) | ecosystem: Environmental > Aquatic > Marine > Oceanic >... | reverse complement strand
TTGATACTATTACGGCAATATTTGAAGGTGTTGACCGCCATCCCGGCAATCTCCCCGACTCACATAAACAACTCATAAAACTCATTGCTGCCCATCATTCCGGGGTAATAATCGGCGGTGAAGTTATCGGAGGACTTAGCGCGGGAGAGCTTACAAATGTAATCGGTCTTGCCATACAGAACAGGATGTCAGTCAATTCATTACTTACATCCCAGATAGGAACCCACCCATGCCTTACTGCATCACCTGCCGGTTACCCTTTGATTAAAGTAGCAGAAATAATTGCAGGTAAAATGAGAATAAAATAAAATGATTTACATGGGAAAACGTTTCTGCATCAAAACATATACCTATGGAAAAAACTAAAATAGGCATTATTATTTGTGACAGATTTAAAACCTGTGCAGGGGGGAAATGCTTCAGATCGGCTGCCAATCGTGAAGGAGCTTTTTCAATCTATAAAAATAAAGAAATTGAAATTGCTGCTTTCACTACCTGTGGCGGCTGCCCCGGCGGCAATATTGAATATGCTCCTGAAGAGATGCAGAAAAACGGGATCACTCATATACATTTTGCAACAGGTTTTGTTGTTGGCTATCCGCCCTGTCCTTATATGGAATACTTTAAAAAGTTCATAACAGAGAAATACGGTATGAAGGTAATTTTTGGCACTCACCCCATACCCCAGAAATATTTTATCACCCATACCAATCTGAACACATGGAATAATGAATTCCTTAAGGAGTCTGTTAAGCCTACCATGGCAGACGAGTTAACCCGTCGTAATTATGATTAAAATTGCAGTAGCCAGTGGCAAAGGTGGCACGGGTAAAACATTCATTGCCACCAATATATTTAATACTCTATTGCTTAATAACCACAGATCAATGCTTGTTGACTGTGACGCTGAAGCACCAAATGCTGCTGCATTCTTTAATATAATTGAGACTGGCAGGACAGAAGTAACTCAGCCGGTGCCGGTCATCAACACTGATCTGTGTACTTTCTGCGGTAAATGCCGTGAATACTGTAACTATAATGCTATTTTCCTGCTTCCATCGGCGAAAATCATTAATGTTATCGAAGATCTGTGCCATGGTTGCGGTGCATGCAGTGTTGCATGCGAGTATGGGGCAATTACAGAAAAATCTGTATCCCTGGGCCAGGTAATTCAATATAGAATAAAGGAGGGATATACTCTTATCGAAGCCCGTACCAATATCGGGGTCCTTTCTCCGGTACCGGTAATAAAATCTGCAATTAAAATAGCCGGCAACAATGGTGATATTATTATCCTTGATGCACCTCCCGGAACTTCCTGTCCCTTTATCCAGACTGTCTCTGCAGCTGATTATGTAGTACTTGTAACTGAACCTACCCCATTTGGCCTCAGTGATCTGAAGCAGAGTGTTGAAACATTAAAGATCATAAATAAGCCATTCGGGGTTATTTTAAACCGGGCAGATATCGGAGATAACAAAGTACAGGAGTACATGCTGAATGAAGATATTCCGCTGCTTCTTGAAATACCATTTAAAAAGGAGATTGCAGTTTTATATTCCAGGGGCAAACTGGTATCGGAAAAGGATCCTCTATTTGAAAAACAGATCCTCACAGTTTTTGAAACAATATTTGCACAAAATGGAAATAGCAGTTATCAGTGGTAAGGGAGGAACCGGAAAATCAAGTCTGAGTGCTGCCTTTGCAACTTCAGGTGAAAAGGTTGTACTTGCTGATTGTGACGTTGATGCAGCTAACCTGTATCTTCTTTTTAATCCTGTACATGATGATGAGGAGGTTTATGTATCGGGTCATAAAGCAACTGTAGATGCTTTAAAATGTACAAATTGCGGATTATGCATAGATTACTGCAGGTTTGATGCGATAACTCCCGGAGAAAATCTAATTAAAATCTCAGACATATCATGTGAGGGCTGTTTCCTCTGTTCACGTATCTGTCCTGAAAATGCGATTAGTATGATCCCGAATGATAAAAGCCGTATGTATTCAGGATCCTTCCGGAATGGTAAAATGGTGTATGGACGTCTGGCTCCTGGTGAAGAAAACTCAGGTAAACTTGTTAATATGGTAAGGGAAAAAGCAAAAAATATTGCTAAGGAAAATGGTATTGAGACTATTATCCTGGATGGTCCTCCCGGTATTGGATGCCCCGCTATATCAACAATAACAGGTGTCGATAAAGTCATAATTGTAACAGAACCTACTATTTCCGGCCTTCATGATCTACAGAGGGCAACAGGTATTGTTACTCAATCAGGCCGCAAACCATCAATAATTATAAATAAATGGGATCTGAACGCTTCACTGACAGAACAGATAAAAAAATGGTGTGCTGACAATAATTTTAAGGTAGAAGGAATATTACAATTCGAACCTGAAATGGTTGAATCGATGGTAAAAGGTAAAAGTATTATCGAACATAATCCTGATAATAAAGTTAATAAGGAAATAAAAAGAATCTGGAATAATATATTAAATAATAAGCTATGAATAAAGATAAATTATTTGAAAAGCTTCCCATGGAGGGAGTTAAAAACATAATTGTTATTGCATCAGGAAAAGGCGGAGTGGGTAAATCAACTGTTGCTGCCAACCTTGCCATTGCACTTGCAAGAAATGGTTTAAATGCTGCACTTGTGGATGCTGACATCTTCGGACCATCAATTCCCAGGATGTTTGGTATTGAAGATGTAAAACCAGACATATCAGCATTAGGAGATAAAGAGATATTCTTCCCCATCAAAAAATATGGAGTAAGTATTATTTCAATAGGTTTCTTTATTGCTAATAACCAGTCGCTTATATGGCGCGGACCATTAGCAGGAAAAGCAATAACACAACTTTTTGAGGATACCCAGTGGGGCGAAATTGACTATATGATTATCGATTTCCCGCCGGGAACGAGTGATATACAGCTTACCACAACCCAGAAACTTAATCTGACAGGCGCACTGATAGTAACAACACCACAGGGATTATCCTTAAATGATGCACGCAAGGCAGCTTCCATGTTCACCAATCCCGACCTCAATGTGCCTATTCTTGGAGTAATTGAGAACATGTCATGGTTCACCCCTGAAAAACATCCCGATGAAATTTATTATATCTTCGGCAAAGGCGGAGGACTTAAACTGGCTAAAGAATTTAACACAATGCTCCTGGGTCAGGTTCCCCTGGTACTTGAAGTAGGCGAAGCAGCAGAAAAAGGATTAAGTGTTTTCAGTCAGAAGAATAAAGCTGTAGTTAAAGCATTTGAAGACATAGCAGAACAGATACTTACAAAAACAGAATAAAAATATTACTTTTACATAATAATGTGTTACTATGCCCGTTTCACGTTTCAGTATAAGCCTTGAAGACGAGTTGCTCAAAGCTTTGGATCTGTTTGTTACGGAAAATAATTTTCCAAACAGGTCACAGGCAATGAGACACCTCATTGAAAAGAACATAGTTGAAAAAAAATGGCTCTGTAATAATATTGTTGCCGGAGCAGTTGTTATGATTTATAACCACCATACGAAAGAGATTCTGGCAAAATTAAACCGGATTCAGCATGATTATTTCAAAGTGATCCTGTCATCCCTACATTTTCATTTAAACCATGATATGTGCCTGGAAATCATAGCTGTGAAAGGGAAAGCCAAAATCCTTACGGAATTATCCGATAAGCTGATAACTATTAAAGGGATAAAACACGGGAAACTTATTATGAGTAAAACAGATTAATTTTTTTATATGGTTAGTAACATCTTTTATTTAATTCGTAATATTATAAATTCTCGAAAAAATGAAAATCAGACTATTTACAGTTATTACTGTTTTATCAGTATCACTCTCTTCTTTTTCACAGGAAAAGATTCAATCAATACTGCAGGATACTATTAACCTTGATGAGGTTGTCATTACCGGAACAACCGTTAAAGTCAACAGGCATAACGTACCTTTGGCAGTATCGGTAGTTAACAGACTTCAGATTACCGAGAGTAACGAAACGAACCTGTTACCGGCTTTGAACGGATGCGTTCCCGGATTATTCGTCACTGAAAGGGGAATTCTGGGTTTTGGAGTATCTACAGGTGCGGCAGGACAGGTATCAATAAGGGGAATTGGCGGCAGCCCTACTACAGGCGTCCTTATGCTGATTGACGGACATCCCCAGTTCATGGGTATTTTCGGCCATCCGCTTCCCGACTCATACGTGGCCTCGGATGTGGAAAAAGTTGAAGTTATCCGTGGCCCGGCATCAATACTGTATGGTTCAAATGCGATGGGAGGAGTTATTAATATAATTACAAAAAAACAGACGGAAAACGGCCTGCATGGTAATGCCCATGTCATGTACGGCTCATTCAACACTCAGAAATACATGGCATCGGGAGGCTATAAAAAAGATAAACTCAGTGTTTTTGCATCAATTAACCATGATCGGACTGACGGACATCGTGACAATTCGGAATTCAATATGACAAACGGATATGTTAAATCAGGTTATGAATTTAATAATAATCTGGAAATATCTACTGATTTCAGCCTTGCCCACTTTAATACAACAGATCCCGGTCCCGATACTGTAAATGCAGTACCGGGATGTAACCTTGATGTTACCAGGGGATACTGGGCTATTACTCTAAATAACAGTTATGAAAAAAATTCCGGAACAGTTAAATTATTCTATAATTTCGGAGAACATATAATTTCTGACGGGTTTCATTCTCACGACAATAATTACGGAATTAATTTGTTCGAAAGTGTTAAATTATTTAAAGGTAATAATATTACAATCGGAGCAGATTATCTTATTTACGGAGGTAATGCTAAAAATGAAACCTATGAGACTTTCATTATTGATACGACCATTTATGATGCGGGTATATACGGATTCATTCAACAACAACTATTTCATAAACTGACACTTAATGCCGGATTACGTTTACAACAACATAAAGTTTACGGAACAAAATGGATTCCCGCCGGCGGATTGGCTTTGAAAATATTTAAGAACACTACATGGAAAGCCTCGGTATCAAAAGGTTTTCGAAGTCCTACAATCAGGGAACTCTTTATCTGGAATCATAACTCAAACCTCGATCCTGAATCTTTAATGAACTATGAAACAAGTATTTTGCAAACCCTGTGGAATAATAAGCTAAATATTGAAATTACAGGTTTTATAGTAAAAGGAGATAACATGATAGTGACAATACCATCAGAGGGATTACAAAATGCAGGAGAAGTATTCAATAAAGGTATTGAATTCGCTGCCAAAGCCAATCCTGCGGAAAATCTGGCAGTTAACATTACATATTCTTATACGCACATGGAGAATCCGGTATATGCAACTCCCGAACATAATCTCTATGCCGGTTGTACATACAACTGGGAAAAATTACGCGCTTCAGTCAATATACAACATATAAACAACCTTGACAGCGACCCTTCGGTATCAGATACTTCTTTTGAAACCTACACGCTTCTGAATGCAAATATAGCTTACAGGATTCTGAATTTCGCAGAATTATTTATCCGGGCCGATAATATCTTTGATCAGAAATACGTGAATAATATTTATTATACGATGCCCGGAATCACTATCTTCGGAGGTATTAAGATAAAGCTATAATAATTCTCTCCCCGGAACAATTTGATTTATAATACAATTTCCGGGTCAAAAAAATCCCGGCAGGTGTAGAATAGAATTATTCTTCTTTTTCCAGCTCACTGAGTCTTTTCTCAATGTCTTTCTGGGAACGTTTAAGCGATTCAGCTTCTGATTTAAGAAGCTTGATCTCATCTTCCTTGCTCATTGGCGACATTCCGGGAGAACCAGGGGCAAGTCCCTGATAGGGAGCACTATAGCCCCATCCTCTGCCGAATCCGTGGCCACGTCCCATACCTCTGCCAAATCCGTATCCCATTCCCATACCTCTTCCAGGACCTTTTGTATATCCTGGTGAATCAAATCCATAACAGTATCCGAATGCTCTTCCGGTTCCGGGACCCTGTCCCGATGGTCCGCTACGATCTCCTCTTGGCATAATTTCTATTATTTAGTTTAACATATGATTAATACTAGTTACTCGTTACGCGTTTATTCTACAAAGATACAAAATAAAATGAACATATGTTCACTTTATTGTAATTTTTTAAAAAAAATTTCAGAATTCGAACCTGTCTCCTGTTTTGACCTGTTTGGATTTGAAGGTCTCATGAAATGCTGTCAATGCAGGAAGGTCAGTACAATGGGAAGGCAGGATATGTTTTATCCCACTCTCTTTTAAATATTTAATAGTCTCTTTTGTCTGAAGGTCAATCTCTTTTAGATGAAAGCCACCCATTATTCCAAAAAGTGTATCCAAACCTGTGATCTTTTTCGCATGGTCAAGGGTGTTAACAACTCCGGCATGTCCGCAGCCTGTCACAACAAATAATCCTTCCGGCAAAATCATGGCAAGGGCACTGTCGTCCATGACAAAATCGGGGTTTCCGTCTTCAAAGACAAATGTGGTATTTTTCGATTCAAAATGGGTAAGCCTGGGAATCTCTCCGAGAAAGAATATCTTTTCTGATATTTTATAAGGTCCTGCAGAAGTGATTAAATTAAATAATGATGACAATTCTTCCTTTGAATTTTTCAATCCTATATATGTATGATCTTGCTTGCGATATCGTTTGATAAAACATCCCGGATGACACAGGAGGCTCATACCGGAAAGATATTCCAGTCCGTTACCGTGATCAAAATGACCATGACTTAATACTATCATGTCGATATTTTCTAAACTGACATTCATCGTTTTTGCATTCTTAATGAACATGTCGCTTTGACCCGTATCAAATAGTATTCGTTGGCCATTATACTCAATAAGATATGACAATCCATGTTCTGCCATGGTAAAGGATCCCGCACTATTATCTGTCAGTACTGATATTTTCATAGTAATTTTTATTCAAATTTAATTTAATAAATTTTTAAGTGAACAAATGTTCGTTTAAATTTGCCAATTAATTATAAAAAAAATCTATGGAAAACTGGAGCAAAATAAAACCAAAAGTGAATCTGGTGATTGACACCTTGATGTTTTTAGTGCTTATGTCTGTTGCAGGCCTTGGATTCCTTATGAAGTTTGTACTTCTTCCTGGCTATAAAATAAATGAAATATATGGGACAGATACAGATTTATTCTTCCGGGGACTTGACCGGCATCAATGGGGCGCAATTCATTTATACCTTGCCCTTACGATGGTATTCTTACTGATATTTCATTTAATATTTCATTGGAAATCAATAGTATCCATTTTTAAAAGAATGATCCCGGGCAAGACAATGCGATGGATCATTGCTCTGTTTGTTGGTATCCTGAGTATCTTCCTGGTGATTGTCCCGATTTTAGTAAAACCTGAAGTCGCAGAACATCAGAGAACTCTTCATAGAAACAGGGTCATAAGGGAATCCGGTACAGGTATTCATACAAGGCAAAATGTCCAGAGAATTGAAGAACCAAGTGTTCCTGAAGATGTATCCACATCACCTAAAACAGTTGAACCGGAAGAACCTGTTGAGCAAAAGGTTAGCCGGGATACTGAGGCCGTCGAACTTCATCATCATAACCAGGTTGAGATAGACGGGACTATGACACTGGATGAAGTCTCTACAAGGTATAACATAAGTGTTGAAGAGCTGGCCGGAGCAATAAATGTTCCTGTCAGTTATGCAAACGAACGACTTGGAAGGTTAAGAAAGAGATATGGATTCGAAATGGAAGATCTAAGGGCGTTCGTCATAAATAATATACCGAATGATGATAGATAAGCTTAGAAAGCATTTTGGTAACAAGTGTACATCAGTCTATATTAACAGTGAGTTTCCCGGGTTTATTAACATTCCTCTAAAACAGATGAAATTTTGTGAAGCTGTTGAGCAATCTTTTAAAGTGCCATTAAGATTAACCCGGGAAAATCTTGGCTGCCCCGGGGCAAGACGAAGTGTTGGATTTGATACTATTGATGAAAAACTCGCTGTTAACATTTCAGAGAACAGTGATATCCCGATAAATTTTATCAATAATGTTTTGCAAGACATACACACAATTACAGGAGTCAGGAATATAGATCTTGGACTGAATAGTTATCCGGAAAATGAATTGCAACCTGACCTGTTTATATTGTATGTGCAATCTTACCAGATAACAGACCTGTTCTATAAACTTGCAAAAATGGCAATAAAACCTTCAATACCGCCTTATTTAATGTTATCCGTCTGTGGAAATGTTTTTGCAAACACTTATCTGAATCAGGTTGTAAGTATTTCATTCGGATGCCCCGAATCAAGAAAAAGTGGGGCAATCGGGAAAAACGAAATTGTAATCAGCTTACCATTTAAAATTGCAGGTGATCTGCTTCATTTTTACGAATAGACACTTTTTAAACATTTAACAATCTAGAATAAGGGAACCACTAATCATACATTTAGAAATGCATATCTATAAAAATGCATACCCATTCTTATACCGTCTGGCTTTAGTGTTTATAATAATAAACATAATTTTATTTTTTACGGTTTATCAACGAAAAGCAGATATTATCATACCAATAGCTTCAATCCTATTATTTGTTATTATTGCTCTTTTTTTCAGAATTCCGGAAAGAAGACCTGTCAAAAATAAAAACCGGATTTTTGCTCCCGCTGACGGAACCGTTATAGCCTTAGAAGAAATATTTGAAGATGAATATCTTAAAACTATCTGCACAAAGATTTCCATATTTATGTCCGTTTTCAATGTGCACCAAAACATAATTCCGGTTAGCGGGAAAATAGTGTACTTTAAACATCACCCGGGTAAATATTTTGTGGCATGGCATCCCAAATCAAGCCTTAAAAATGAACACACATCAATAATTATTGAAATTAGTGACGGCAGACAACTTAGAATAAGCCAGGTAGCAGGAATAATAGCCAGACGAATTGTCTGTAATCTCAAGGAAGGTAATGAAGTTCAGCAATGTGATGAATTGGGATTTATTTTCTTCGGTTCAAGGGTAGATTTATACCTGCCTTCTTGGGCAGAGATTAAAATAAAACCTGGAGACACAGTAAAGGGAAATATAGATATTATAGCTGAAATTTAATCTTGACAATGATAAAGCCCGGGAATAATGGATCAGAAAAAAAATTAATATATCAGGTATCTGGCGGAACCAAAAATTGAAAACATGCAAATATGTTGAAAGAATGTAAATGGTATCAGATATGTCCTATGAAAACATTTTATGAAGAGGGTAAACTGGATAAAAAATGGATTGATCTGTATTGTAAAGGCGATTGGGATAACTGCGTGAGATACCGGATGGAAGAAACAGGACAGTTTCATTCTGACAACATGATGCCTGACGGAAGTATAGATGAAACATTACAATAAAAAGAATGATTAAGATGATATATTAATGACAAAAATGAAAATAACAATTCTCTATGATAATACAGCCTTTAGAAATGATCTTAAATCTGATTGGGGATTCTCGTGCCTGGTAGAAGCATATAACAAAATTATCCTTTTCGATACCGGGGCAGATGGCAATATTCTTCTTGAAAACATGAAAAAACTTAATATAGAGCCGTCATCAGTTGATGATGTGTTCATATCCCATTCTGATTTTGATCATATAGGAGGTCTGTCAGCTTTTCTATATGAAAATAATCGTGTGAACGTTTATGTTCCCGCTTCATTTAAGGGTGTGCTCAATGCACAAAGGGTCATTCATGTTAATAAACCATTAGTGCTTTATGAGAATTTTTATTCAACCGGGGAACTTGAAAATATAGAACAATCCATGGCGGTAAAAACAGAAAAAGGACTTGTTTTAGTAACCGGATGTTCCCATCCAGAAATGAAGATTATTCTGGATACCGCTTCGCAATTTGATAAAATATATGGCATTATTGGCGGATTACACGGATTCAATGAATATGAATTATTCAAAAACCTTGATTTGATCTGCCCTACTCATTGTACTATGCACATAGCAGAAATTAAAACCTTGTATCCCGAAAAGTATTGTGAAGTTGGTGCGGGAAGAATCATAAACATATGAGAGACTTTTTATGCACAAAAACCATGAAATTTAAAGAACCTGAATTAACAATAATTTTTAATTCATATCATGAAGAAGTTTTATTTTAGGTGGAATAAAGGCCGGAAGACAGGAATAAGATGTGAATAAGAATTGCAAAATGGCGGAGGTATAAACAAAGGACAAGGCAGAAGGAAATGAAAATAATAGTGGATAATAATATTGTTACTGACCTGAAAAGCTGGTTTGCCGGTTATGTCAACAAATTTAAATATGATGATCCTGACTCACAGAGAAATATAGATATTAAGCGGGAACATACGGAAAGAGTAACCGGGGAAATAATCAATATTGGGAAACCGATCGGGCTAAATGGAAATGAATTAAACCTGGCAGAAATAATTGCCTTCTTTCATGACATTGGCCGGTTTGAACAATACAAGATTTACAATACATTTTCAGACCATAAGTCTGAAGACCATGCTGGGCTGGGTATTAAGGTTTTAAAAAAACACAATGTGCTTGGCATACTGAATAAAGACCTACAAAAACTTATTTTCTGTTCGATAAAATACCACAATAAACCTTCATTACCCCCTGACGAAACAAAAATATGTCTATTCTACTCCGGGCTTATCCGTGATGCGGACAAGCTTGATATCTGGAAAGTTGTTACGGATTATTATCACACTAAGAACGGGAAGCGAAACATTGCCCTCGAACTTGAATTACCTGATACGCCCGGAATTTCTGAAGAAGTCTATAAGGCACTGATGAACAAGCAGATAGTTGATATGATACATGTTAAAAACCTGAATGATATCAAATTGCTTCAGGCAGGATGGATTTATGACATCAACTTTAAACCAACATTTGAGTGTATTAAAAACCGGCGATATATTGCAATGATCCGGCATGCGTTACCTGACTCGCCTGAAATTGATGAAATTTTCGATTCTATATATAGCTCTCTATACCGTTATTTTCACTAAAAATGTTAAATGAGGATGAGAAATATGTCAAAATCAGAAAAAATGCCGGATTTTGCTTTCAGAATCATGTCTTTGATACATGATAACCCACTTCTGTGGATATTTAGAGAACCCTATAAGCGTTTAAAAGCAGCCGGGCTTAAACCTGGACAAATCATATTAGAAATTGGATGCGGTCCCGGATTTTTCACAATACCTGCGGCAAAAATAGCAGGTAAAAAAGGAGTTGTTTATGCATTGGACAATCACCCGTTAGCTATAAAAAGTGTTCAGAAAAAGGTAAAAAAAGAAGAAATAGGAAATGTTGAAACTATTTTTTCCGATGCAACCAGGACCGGATTGCCGGATAAAAGTATAGATGTTACGTTTCTTTTCGGTTTTGTTCATCATATTGAGGGGCTGGAGAATATTTTTCCCGAGATATATCGTGTTTTAAAACCTGATGGTTTACTAACTATTGAAAAAACACCCTGGCTATCGGAAGAAAAGTTAATTACGGTAACAGAAAAAAACGGCTTTATTTATTCGGGACATCAAAAAAGAGTTTTCCTGTTCACAAAGAAAAAAATGTAAGAGTAGCTCTGGCAAACGCGAATTTATGGCTTGTACAAATAAAGTGATAAATCAATCTAATGTTAAGTTAAAAGAAAAAAGGCAAAAGGCAAAAGTGAAAAAACCCGAAATTAAATATGTTCCAACAAGTACAAAATACCATATCATCATTAACGCAACACTAAATAAATTCACATTTATGAACGAGCTGTAAAAAACAATCAACAAATGAATATCTGGTTATTAGCGCTTATTATACTGGGAATCGCAGTATTTATGGTCATGACAGGGCATGGCGGAGGCAATTTCTTCATCATTGCACTGGTTTTAGCGGGAATTGAAATGCACATTGCTGCTGCCTCCGTTCAGTTTATTCTGTTTACAGCGGCCTTTTTTGCCATGTTGGTTTTTGGAAGAAAAAAATTTGTGGAATGGAAATTAGCTGTTCTTTTTGGCATCTTAATCGGAATATCGGCTCTTGCAGGAGGATTTTTTTCTGATTACATAGAAGGAAAATGGCTCAAACTTATTTTGTCTGTTTTGCTTTTCTTCCTTGCAATTATAATACTAAACCCCTTTAAAGGCAATCCGGATGAGGCGATAAAAACAGGTTGGAAGTATTTGAATATAAAATCGTTTGATAAAACACTTATTTATTCTGTTAATCTTCTAATCGTTATGCCCACGCTTTTAGTTTTTGGATTTATAGCAGGAATGACAGGTATATCTGGAGGGTCCTTTATGGTTCCTGTACTCGTATTGGCGTGTAGAGTACCAATGAAAAATGCAGTTGCCACGGTAAGTACATTGGTAGCCGTTTCGGCGTTATCCGGTTTTATAGGGCATGCCGCTGCAGGGCATTTTGATTACCGGATTGCTGTTCCTCTGGCAATTGGCGGAGCCATCGGAGGTCTTATCGGAGGCAATATTGCCATAAAGACAAAACCAAAATTGCTGAAAATTCTCTTTGCAATAACAACTCTTGCTGCAGCTATTATTATGGCATATAAAGTTTTCAATTGAAGCGGGGGAAATTTACGCATGAAAAAAGAGAAAACGCTAATCGTAATATTTTTTACAATTTTATGTAATGTTACGTTATTTGCCCAATCAGATTCATCAAAGATAGAATTTGACTTTTCGCTCAGGGAAAGGTTTGAATCATGTAACGGCATGAATGCGAAAAACAACGGCGATGATGGTCCCAATGCGATTGAATCACTTCATGATAAAATGCTTTTGCAACGTTTTATTGCAGGGTTTATTTATCATCCGGCAAAAGATGCCTCATGGTTTACTTTTCAGATACTATATAAGTTTGATAAACTTTTGATTAAGACATTTAAGGAAGATTATTACACATGTGCTGAATAGTGTTGCGGGTTTACCAGTTCGCGGTATTTAAAAACAATTTTTTTAAAGTCCTCCCATGTATCTCGTTTTAAAGCGGGGTCGCGCAGCAGGGCGGCAGGATGGTACACCGGCATTGCCAGTCTGTTTTGCCACTTAAGCCAGGTACCGTGTTCACGGGTAATTTTATGATCAGGACCCGTCATATATTTCAAAGCTGTGGCTCCCAGTAAAATCATGATCTTCGGATCTATCAGTTCAATCTGTTTTACCAGCCAGGGCATGCAGGCAGCGGCTTCCTGTGGCGCGGGCACCCGGTTGTCAGGCGGTCTGCATTTAACAATGTTGCTGATAAAAACATGTTCATCTCGGGTAAATCCGCAGGCAGCCAATATCTTATCAAGTAATTGCCCTGATTTGCCCACAAAAGGCCTTCCCTGAATATCCTCATCTCTGCCGGGGGCTTCTCCAATTATGAATATCCCGCCATTTGTATTTCCTTCTCCAAAAATTACATGATGACGTGATTTCGCCAATTCACATTTTGTACACTTAAGAATTTCTTCCTTTAATAATTCAATTCCTGAATTCATTACAATAAGATTAAAATCTTAATAACAAGCCTATTGCACCTACAATAAAGGCAAAAATCATATTCACTACTTTTACGGTCACAAAACCTTTTTTTGATTCGGCAAGCATGGGCAACATGCCATGGCCGTCTTGTGATACTGAACCGGCCAGCAAAATACTAAATGGAATAGTGCCTGAAGCAAAAAGAGTGACAAAGATAAGATGGGGCCCCGATTCGGGAATAATGCCAATTAAAACAGCAATAAGTAAAACAACGAACATGTTATCGGATATCCACGATTCCACATCAATATACATCATCAAAAAATGCATGAGTAACAAGATTCCGAATACCCATAAGAAAATTCTCGGGATATGTACTTTGATGATATGATCCCAAATATGGTCTTTAAAAAAATGGTCAGGAACACTAACCACTACGAAAAGAGCGAAAGAAAACGACAACATCAGTGTGATTTTAATCCATAAATCGGCTTCCCGCGAAAGTATTCCGGTAGCCACGCCCAACATGAGCGAGATGATTATGATGGCTACCGACAAACGATAAAGCGAAGGATGGAATAAATTGGGCAAAAATATTTCTCTTTGAAAACATTTGCACTCCGGTTCATCATGCAGGGGAAGGTCGTGGGTAGCAATATCTTTCAATACTCCCTTTGGTTTATAAAATTTATCCGTGAGATAGCCTGCCACGACACCCACCACAAAAATAATAATTGTCAGGAGCATTG
>Ga0210003_1002863_pt1 | contig 14317 bp, 22 predicted proteins | sample LantaG_FD_182804 | JGI IMG/M metagenome (GOLD analysis project Ga0210003, IMG submission 182804) | Deep subsurface microbial communities from Baltic Sea to uncover new lineages of life (NeLLi) - Landsort_02402 metaG (SPAdes) (version 2) | ecosystem: Environmental > Aquatic > Marine > Oceanic >... | reverse complement strand
GTTATTGGTACAGGAGTGCCACATATTATACCCCTACTATTAATTCTACTCATATTGTTTTCTGTATTTTGAAGGTAAGGCATCTATCATATCAAAACTTTCCTCTCCTTTTATAATAAGTTCTCCGCTAGGCAGGTCTATTTCTATCATATCTATAATATCCCTTACATCTATATTTAGGAAGTTAGATAGCCTTCTCATATGATAGTACCTTAACATATAAGGATTTTCTATATACTTATCAATAGTAGTACCTTTAACATTACATATTTTTCCAAATCTCCTCTTTGAGATTCCTCTTATTCTTAAGGTAGCTTCAAGTTCATTCCTTGAATTTCTAACCTTATCATAATTATTTACTTTTGCCATTTTAATAATATTTTGGTTTAACGATATTTTTTAATTTGTTTACAGGAACAAGAAATTTACTTTGATTTTTTGCATAAAATTTATTCAAGTCTTTAGAATCTAAGAAATCTTGTATATCGTCTTCAACAAGTTCTCCTAACATTGTGTGACTATTTGAAACAATGTATGTAAATGGTTTGCTCTGATGTTTATATATCTCTATCAGCAAACATTCCGTTTTTTCGCATTGCTTCATATTGGTGCTTCGGGTCTTTGAATATTTCATTTTCTTTTATGTATTTTATAATTTTATCTGCATCTATATCAGTAAGAATATCTAATGAGTTCATTATTTCATCTTGTTCCCAACTTGGTATTGCGGTGTAATGTAAGAGACTCTCAATGTATCCTATTTTCCAAATTTCTGCTTCTTCAGGCTTTCCATCAAGAACCTCGTCCATCCAATCTTCCATTAGTCTACAATCTCGTCTTGACCAAATACTCCTTGCTCATAAAATCCTGTCAGTTTCAACACAACTCTACTCATTGCTCTTTTCTCAGCCATAGCAACAGGAAATTTCTTACCGCCTCCCATTAAGTTTTTATCTGATGCTTCTCCAAAACTCATAACCGCTCTAGGCTCTTTACCTACCGTCATAGTTGCAGTTGCCTTTAAGACTACCCACGCTTCAGTCATTATAACAGGCTCATAAGCTATTGCTATATTTTGCTTAGAGACAATCTTATCTATACCTGTTCTAGTTATGATTACAAAACCTCTTTGGTCTTTATAAACATCTTCTTTTACTAAGCCATTCGCTAAGAATAGTCTCTTTAAAGTTTCTTCTTTAGTCTCCTTTATTTGTGGAGTGTCAGCTACTTTAGTTAATTTTTCCTGCATTGTTTTTTTGTGCATTTTATTATTTAATTGATTAGTATTATTGTTATATCCTTCTGCAATTTCGTGCATAGTGTTAATTGTTTGGTCTTGCTCCTCTAGTCGCATTTGCATAAATTCTTCTTTCATTATTCCCATTATTTTGAATGTGTTTTTGTTATACTATCTAAGTATCCCATAAATTTATCTACCATATTTTCTTCAGGACTTAATACATCTAATATTCCTTGATAATCTGATTCAAAAATATCAGTAAGAACCTTTTCTTTTTTATTTATCTTATACTCAACTATATTAGCCATTCTAGGATTACCATCTTTAGCCGTGTACCTTGTTGGTACTGATAATGGAATACTATCAATGTTATAGCCCTGCTTTCTAAGGCTATGTATTATAGCTGAAAGCCTATAAGCACCATATTCATTAATAGCTTCTTTTTGTGTAAGTTTTCTACCATCTTTTAAGTGTTGTAGAATATCACTCGTTTGCGTTTTAGTCATCTTAGTTATTTTTAGTTATTAATTATTTATACTCCTTCTGTATTATCTGCTACTGAGCACTCTTTAGAACAATATCTTATATCATCATCTAAATCCTCTCCACAAGCACCGCAATTAAATCTTTCTGCTTCAGGCTCTTCAAACCAATCATCACATTCATTACACCAATACCCGTCTAATTCAGAATGGTCGTGGCACTCATAACATAATCCTGTTTCAGATATTCTAGCGTTACAACAATATGTCCCTTCAGATTCTTCATAATCCGCATTACAACAGGGACTAGTTAAGTTAATTTTTTTCATAGTTATTTAGTTTAGTTAGTTTTAAATTCTTGGCAAAGATACTATAATTTTTTAAAGTACCAAACTTATTTACACTTTTTTTTAAATTAAGTTATGTTTTATTACTTTTACTATAACTATTACTATTACTATTAATATAACTATAAGGGTTTAGGCAACCCTTAGCCAACTGTTAGTTAAGGGTTTAAATTAAGGCCAAATAACTACTATATTTTTGTTCATATTAAAAGTAGTGAGTTAATCTAGCTACTTGACCACTTTCTTTATCGTGCAAAAATCCTTCACAAGCTTTTGGAACTCCACAAAATCCTTTTCTTGCGTGCCAACTATCACTTGCTGATGGACTCCTCATATATTCAACAGTTACTCCTATAAAATCTTTAGCATCTAGCCACTTATGTTTTACTTTATGATGTATGTGATGTAAATACCAATATCTATATTTTGTTTCTGACCATTCTTTTGGTTTTTCATTAGCCATAAGTAATGGAAGTTTATCCATTTTAGCACCATCTCCGTGTTCAAGTCCTATTAAATTTAATCCGTAGACATAATATTTACGATTTGATACAGATATATCAAAGGTAACATCATCAGTTTTTCTAAACCAAGACTTTAATGTGTGGGCTAAATGGAATCCACTTTGATAATCGTGGTTACTCATACTATGAAGAACATCAACAGGAGCGACTTCCCTTAACATCTCTACGCACTTAACATAAAGCATTAAGGCTATCTCATAATGCTCCCACCACTTACCGTCTACGTCCTGATGAGTTCCTTTAGTAGTTGTATTATATACATTATCTATATGAAGAACATCATTACCAATACAGAATAAAACCCTGTCTATATCAAATCCTTTGGCTTTATCTATTAATCCCTGGACTCCCTCTAAAACTCTTAATACAGCAGTTTCACTGTTATATTTTTCTCCTGTTTCTATTTCGTTAGCATACTTACCTATATGAATGTCAGCGGGATTTATAACAAGTAAATGATTTCCTTTTTCTCTTTTGATTTTCTTATAGTCAGGAGAATATCCCTCTATAAATTTATTTACATTATCAAATATCTTTTGCTCATCTAATCCATAATCTTCTTTTGTTACTATTGAAAATCTATAATCTCCACTTGCTGATTGCCAATGCTTGACAGAAACAACATCTTTTTGGTCTATACCTCTGTCTGATAAGTGTTGATTTAATGCTGAATTGTCATTGATATTGTCTACTGATTTTGCTCTATGCTGATATATAATATTTTCTTCATCAGTAGATAATCTTAATCTTCGCCCATATTCTTTCATTTAAAATTTTTTAGTTTATAATGTTAGCAGTTTCAAGAGCTTACGCATATATACAGCAGTTTCAAGAGCTTATGCATATGTGTAGCAGTTTCAAGAGCTTTTTTAATTTGCCTAAGATACAAAAAAATTACAAATAAGACATAAAAAAAAGGGAGAACTACTCTCCCTTTTTTCTAACTAAAACTATTATCAAACTAAGACTACCATATCTAACTAGGAAATGGTAGGCAAATATACTACTTTATTTTTTAATATCAGCAATTCCTTGCCCTAATATTAAAACTAATAAAGCTTGGAATATTTTTTCAGCAGTTTCAACGTCTACGCCCAAGAATGTTACTAGGGCAGGAACTAATACTGAACTGACTGCATACCAAAACTTTTTACTTTTGAACATCTGTCCGATTAAGACCTTACTTAGAAATTTTTTCATTTTATCTGTTTTTAATTATTAAATTTATGTTTAAACTTAGATTCTTACCTAATATATATTTCATTAAATAAGTGTGAGCTATTTTACTATCTAAAATTTTGTCAGGCTCTTCCGCTCTATGAGTACCTGTTAGTATACATCCTTTACTATCGGATGGAACATTACCCCTGTGAAATAAGATATGAGAACGGTTATCTACATCCTCTACTAGTAAGTGAACATAGTCTCTACTTCCACTCTCTCTAGCTAATCTTACTCTACATTTGTATTGTCCTTTAGGAATACAAGATATATTATTTCTATTATTATTCCAGGGTAACTCTAAAGTATGAGAAATAAATTCTCCATTACAGTAGAGTTTACCTATAACTGAATTTTCTGTAAACGTGTCTCTAATAATTAAGAGACCTGCCTTTTCTTTATTGCATTCTTCTTTAATCATCTTTAATATAAATTCTTTTATTATTTTTATCACGCAGTCTTAAGTACTGTTAAAATTTCTACATCTACTGCAGCCGTATCAGCAGCAGCCTTTATAAATTCAACATCTACAGGGACAGGGTATGATTCTGCTATTGCACTAGTAGAAGCTAATAGTTTACCATTCTGTAAAGAAAATGATTCCCCTGCTTCTAGTTTTACTGTAATAGAGTTATTTGCTGTTTGAGACTCAATATTCAATAGAATATAATTTTCGTTGTCTAAGTTTGTTACTCTTACGTATTTAAACTGACTTGCTATACCTTGACCTTGTTGATTAGCTGTTTGATACCAAAATAAATTAGTCCAAGTTAAAGCTCCTTCAGCAGCCTTTAGAGCTACATTAACTATTCTTTGGTCTGCAGCATCACACTCATTAGCTACATAAGATGATGTTCCACCATAAGAGTTGGAATTTAAAACTATAGAATCGTTTATAGATACAGAAAAATCGCTTGGTGTTATTGTTGTTGCCATTTTATTTTATTTTTTTTGTTTTTTATATTGATTGTATAATGTAATCATTATAGCTAAGCTAAGTGATACTGTAGTCAATATAGCATTAAAGTCTGCAATTCCTATTCCTATTGCTCCTAAATTTGTTGTCCAAAGTAGTACTGTTTCTTTCACGCTATCTTGTATTGTTGTTTTCATTTAATTAGTTGAATATCCTAACTCTGTTATTACTGTAATATTACTTACACTCCCTACAGAAGTAATTTCTCCATTTACAATAGCCTTAGCCATTATAAAAATATGGTCTCCTTTAGATATATTTGTATTTGTAAAGTCGGTAGGAACTATTAAGTCAGTTGTCATAACTATATCATTACTGTTCATACCTTGAACTACCTTCTCAAATAAAACAGTAGGGTATACTGTTGTTGCTGAATTTATAGGAGTGTACTTTACTAGAGCTACTGAAAATGTACTTTCTTCACTCCCATTATTTGTAACTTGAATTCTGCATCTATTAATTACAGCATCTTGAGATGCACAGGGACAAAAGATTTTAAAAAATGAAGCTTGACTAGATACGGTAGCTGAACTTATTACAGGACTGCCATAGATTTGATTCATATCAAATGGAGCTTTATTATTATTATCTATTGCAGAAGGATATTTATAATTAACAGCTAAAGTACAATTCCCTGTATTTACAATAGTATCTGTTTTTATATATGACTTACTTACCCATTCTAATTGTCCTGAGTTACTCTTAGAGCATAAGGTGTCATTAGTAGCCAAAGACAATCCTTTAGGGTTGTGAAGATTAGGTTCGCTTAAATATGCGTGTTCGTTACTTGCCATTTTATAATTTTTTAATTACAATTACAATCGTTATTATAGGTATTATTATAGTTATTATAGCAAGAGCTACAGCCACCATAAAAATTTCTATCATATATACTATCATACATTACTATTCCGTGGTTCTTCCAAACCTCATTACCTGAACATCCTTTATTGGCATCATAAGTAGGAAAATATCCTGCTTGCTCAGTTCCATTTATATAATCCATCATATCAGTTAAAAATAACTGACCCTTTCTATATGTGCTTTGTCTGTATACGTTTAACTCAGCAGGACTAACCGCAGCAGCAAATTCATCTAAATTTGTAACTACACCTGCAGATGAACTATTATTTTGTATCTCTAATATAACTTCAAATCTAGTCATCCAACATAATGCAGGAATAAGATAGTAAGTCATAAGAGCTTGATTGTTTGCGGTTAAAGTTCCGTTATTATTTTCTTGTTTTAATTCTCCGTAAAACTTAACACCTAACAATGATTTGATGTGAGCCAATTCCGCCATCACTATCGTGTCATCAGATATTAAATATGGGTCTGTATTAGCATTTGTAAAGGATTGAGATATTACCTCTCCTGCTGTTGCTAATGGAATATATTGTCTTAAATTTGCCATATTATTCTTTTATTATAGTTTCATTATAATCATCATCTTCTTCATAATCATCTTCTTCATCAACCTCATTGTAGTCAGTAATTATCGCCTCTCTATCTGATATAAACATATCTCCATTCCCAAGCATTGGCAAATCCTCATCTAACATTCTTCTCTGCTCGTTAATTGTAAGCACAGTTTTAACATCTATCTCATTAGCATAAGATACAGGCGGCTCATAATGTATCTTTAAATCTCTAGGGTCAAACCCTAATTCATTATATAAAACTCTTCTTATTCCATTAAGTAATAACTCAGATGTATCCTTAATAACTGTTGTCATAGCTAAATCATAAGCTATTCTAATCTCGCTACCTGTATTATTCATCTTTCCTGAACTAACAATACCGCTCAATGAAGGCTGCCATCTATGAGCTGTAATTATATTTTGGTCAGTAATTCTCTGTAAATCTAACCAACTACCCTCTTGGTCATCTTTTATTATACTTACATTTGCAGGACTAGTGTCTCCATTCTTAACAATAAACATAATCTTACCGTTATTACCCTCCCCAACAAACTTCTTTTGTGCTTCTCGCACTAATTTCTTTGCCTCTTCCTCTCCCATATCTCCACTAATCTCAACGATTGCTGAAGGCTGAAAGCCATTTTTAAATTTTGTGTGATTCCATTTACCTATCTCGTAATCAACTGCAATATGCTCTAATGCAGCTACATAATCAGGAAGACCATAATAATTAAATGTAGGTTCGTAGTCCTTAAAGTGAACTATAAACTTATTATGAGCTACTCTAGGGTATATAGGTAATCTTGTTATCTTTTCTTCATTATCCCAATATCTACACCAATCTGAATTGATATACACTTCTTTATTGGTTTTTGATATTCTTACTTTTGTTGCATCTAAATGATATAGATTTATGCCTCCATCATATATAACGCACTCCATATAAGCATTGCCAAATGTATAGTAATCATCAGCAAGTTTTTTAAAGACTTCTCTTAATGATTCGTGGTCTGCATTTACATCTTGTACAAATCTCTCAAGCTCAGGATTACTACAGACAAATTTAGCCCCACTAGTAAATATAGTTTTTTGAGCTAAAACTGAACGATTAGTAGATGATTTCCTTTTTAATTCAGCTAAATACTGAGGAAATAAGTTGTCATCTCCAAATGGAACATACTTAGTACTAAGAGTTTTAATATTTTTTGGTTCTGATATATTTTCAGGTATCGCTAAATTAAATACACCAAACTCATATATACTATCCTTCTTCTTTGCTGATGTCTTTACTTGCGTGATTGGTTTTCTTGCTTGCTTTTTCACTTGATTTTTCTATTTTATTAATAAATGCTTCTGCACCATTGAATTCTTCGTAAGCTCTAGCCATATCCTCTTGACTCGCATTATCCCAACCTATATTAAGAGTAGCACCATTACCATCAGAAAAGCCTGTAGCCATTCCTTCTCCTAACCATTTTTTCTTAACTTCATATTTTGCCATACTTAAATATAATTTAATTGTTTGTAAATCTACACTATTTTTATCACTACAGCCACACATATGTAAAAAAAATATAAGTAAAAGGTTTTTACACCTTTCACTTGTATTATTTAATTATTAAAACTCAGCAGTTTCAAGCTATTAAGCTACAGAAGCTTGAGTATTGCCCGCTGCAGGAGTTATGCTTCCTGTATAAAGTCTTGGAGTCTCAAAAGATGTTGCAACTAAAGTTATTGTTGCTCCATTACCGTCTACAAAATCAGCACCACTAGTTTCCTCTATAGTCATTGTAGCATAAGTTTTATTATACTTCCAAAAAGAAGAGCCATTACCTGTCCCTGGATAAGTTGAACTTATACCACAAGTTAATACTGAGCCGTTTCTGAATTGACCAAGTGCTACTATACACTTATTCTTCATATTCTCCATAATTGCACTTGTTGCTGATGTAATGTTTGGTACATACCAAGAAACCGTAGTCTCAAACTTAGTAACTCCATTCTCCTTAGTAGAAGTTGTAGCCCAAGTTGCTGTATTTGGTTTTAACTGAAACATCGCATAAGTACCATAAGTAAGAGCTGTATAATCGTGAGTTCCTGCAGCCGGATTAACTGTAACAGTAGTTAAATTAGCTAAATCAGTAACATAAATGTTATTAAGCCCCCCTACTTCTACTAACGCAGCACAATCTAGTGCTATACCTGTATCTATTGCCATTTTATTTTATTTATTTAATTTATATTATGTTAAAACAGCAGTAGTGTTTGCAGCATTTGGAGTGAAACCTCCTGTATAAACTCTAGGAGTTTCAAAAGAAGTTGCTACCAATGTAACAGTAGCACCATTTCCATCTACAAAATCAGCTCCACTTGTTTCTTCTACACTCATCATTGCATATGTACTATTATATACCCAATCATCTGTACCTGCACCAAACCCTTGATATGTTTCACTAATACCGCAAGTTAAATTACTTCCATTTCTAAATTCAGCTACGGCAACTATACATCCGTTTTTCATATCTTCTAAAATTGCACTTGTTGCTGATGTTACATTAGGAATATACCAAGAAACTGTTGTTTCAAATTTAGTAACTCCATTTTCTTTAGTTGATGTAGTTGCCCAAGTAGCTGTATTAGGTTTTAATTGAAACATTGCCCAAGGGATAGTTCCTGCTAAACTTGAATAAGCACTTGTCCCTGACGCTGTAGCCGCAGAAAGATTAGCTAAATCAGTAACATAAATGTTATTTAATCCACCAACCTCTACTAGAGCAGCACAATCTAATGCTATACCTGTATCTATTGCCATTTTTCTATTTTTTTAAGGTTAAAGTTGTGGGGGCTTTTACACCCCCACTTCTATTAATTGATTATACTAACATTCCTCCATTCACTAAAGAGTTCCAACCGAATTGGAAGCCCATAGTAAAGTAAGCTCTGATTTTCATATCTTCTGTTGACTCATCATAGAACATTTTGAAATTGTTCTCAGGAGCAGTAACATCTGAACCTATAAATAAGTTAGACTTAGCTGCATAAATACATCCTTGAGTTGCTTGAATAGCTGCTGTTGCTGCTGTAAATAATGCAGGTGGTGCTGCTGCTAATGCAGTAAATGAAGTATCCCACTCGTACATTGGAACAACCTCTACACCTCTGAATCTTAATGTTGTATAATTAGCTCCTGATTGAGCTTCTGAGTGACCATAATCAACTGCTCCTATTGAAGGGGAAAGTGCTGTTAAAGCACCAAAGTAAGCATTGTATATATTTGGAGTTACAAACATTTTCTTTTCTCCTGCAGGAGTTTGTTGTAATTCTGCAGGTGCTCCATCAAATACGCTTCTTAATAATAATTCTGCATCTGCAGGTGCTATAGTCGCTCCAACTGCTATAAGATTAGCTGCTGCTGTTCCTGTTGCTGAAAACTCTCTTAATTGAGATGCAGCACCAATCGCATTACCTACAGATAATAATTTCCATAGACCATCTCCCATTGAAGCATAAGAACAATTAGCGACATTTCCTGCTAAAGTAGAATTTCCTGCCCACATATTTCTAATTGTATCGTGTTGGATACCTTGTTGTGTTCTTTTTCCAATAATTTGTGCTAATTGAGTTCCGTTTAAGTCAGGCATATTGATACCTGCATTATAAGACTCTCTAATTACCTCTGCTTTGAACTCATCCCAACATTGAGTTTGTTTAACTGAAACATTTTGTACTGTAAGAACCTTTTGAGTAATATCAAACTCATCTAAGTTTGCTCCTGTACAAGTATTTGCTCCACAACCATCATTAATTGCTGTAATGTTGGTTAACTTGTTTGCCATTAAAATGTTCTGCTTGTACTTTACATTCGGATAAAGAGTATAATTTCTCATAATTTCATCTGAACGGAACATTGGCTCTAAAAGGATTCCTGATGCGTAAGTACCTACATACAATCCCCCTAAACTATTTTTTGCTAAATCTCCTGCTGCCATAATTTTATATTTATTTAATTAATTATTTTATCATTCCGACTAAGTTGTCGAAGAATGATGCGTTAATGTCTACAACTTTATTTTCTACTACACTAGGGTCTCCGTCTGTAGACACATCCGTCCCTTTTGCATCTGCTTTACTTAATAAAGCATTCATTCTTTCTACTTCAGCAATTAGAGTTTCTTTTTCTCCCTCTAATTCTACAATAGAATTGTTAAGTGTTGATATAGTCCCGTCTAAATCAGAAAATTTATTCATAATTTCTTCATTGTCAGCAAGCTTTACCTCAACATTAACAGACTCAACAGTTTCAACATCCTTACTATCTTTTACCTTAGCAATGATTTCTTCAACCTTTGAGTTAAACCAATTTTTTAATTCTTCTGTCATTTTGATTTCTCTTTTTTTTGTTAAACTTAAAATTTGTTCCACCTTTTTGTTCGTGATGTTTTTGTATTTTGATACATCATACTTCGCAGCGACTTTAATAGGCTCGGAGATGGAGTCCACAAGCCCTAACGCTACTGCTTCTTCTGCTGTAAGCCAAGTCTCTTCATCCATCATTCTTATAACTTCATTATAAGGGATTCCTGATTTCTTGACATAAACTTCAGCTATTTCATTTGTAATTTTATCAAGTATGTCAGCTTGCTTTCTCATATCTCTAGCATCCCCTTGTTTACCTCCCCAAGCGTTATGAATCATAAGTAAAGAGTTTTCACTCATTATTACTTCATCTGCTGCTAAAGCTATTACAGAAGCAATGCTTGCTGCTATACCTTCAATATATACTGTTGTTTTTGCTTTTCTTCTCTGTATAATAGAGTAAATAGCCATTCCTTCAAAAACTTCTCCTCCTAGACTATTTATATGTATGTTTAATTCTGTGTCTTCGTACTCTTTTATTTCATCAATAAAATTTTGGGCTGTTATCCCAAAAGTACCTATATCGTTAAATAAATAAACATCTGCAACTTCAGATGACTTATTTTTAATCTTATACCATTCTTTTTGCATTTTGCAAATATAAGAATAGATAAAAAAAGATTTACGAAGTTTTAGGAAATAGTTTTAATAGATGTTTAGTAACTAATATTATAATGAGGAGATTGTTTTCCTCTCTCTTTATAAACTATTGTTTGTGCTTGCCTTTCTGTTATTTCATACTTTATAGATATATCCATAAATGTATGAGTTCTGTTGCCTTCATTAGAAACTAAAAGACTATCAAAATCTTTTACTATCATATAATTCCTAACTTTCTTTGGTGGAATAAGACCTCTTTCTAATAAATGTAATATAGTATCTTTTATTGTTGCGTTATCAGGTATTCTTAATGTAACCTCCTTTTCCATTAGTTCTAAATACTCATACACTACTTCTATTTTATTCTGTCTTTCTGCCATTTATTCTTTTTCCCAATGCTGGTTTACTTTATACCAAAAATTATATACTGCATTACGACAACCTTGACAAGCCGGACTTTGTTTGTGCTGAGGTATATATTTAGACCAATATGAAAAAAGACTTTTTAAGTCTTGACTGCTAAGTTCTTTAATAGATTCATTAGAAAATAATATTTTTTTAATATCTAATCTATCTTTCTCTATAACTCTTTCTGCTGTTATATCTATAAGTTTCATTGTATAATTTTTTTCTATAACCCTTTCTGTTCCCATTTATCTATTGGACATTTTCCAAACCATTCTTTTGTTAAGCTAGCCTTAGCATCTAAAAAGCAAGAGCATTTCCCACATCTTGAGCCTTTTGTTATTATTGGCTTCTTTAGCATTATGAAGTTCCTGTAGAATTCACACTTCTTACATATTGATATGCGAGCTTCTTTTATTTTTTTATCTACAAACATTTAGGCAAATATATAAAATATTTTTTAAAAACTTGCATTAGACTGAATTGCTTTTACTTTACTCTGCGAATTAGTTATATCTGACTCTACAACAACTACTCTTCCTGAAGACTGAGAACCTCCTAATGATAAAGAATTAAACCTAGCAGATGTAAATGACGAACTACTCATTATTCCCCCATCAGCAAACTTAACTCCTCCTCCTGCTGAGTTCATAGCAGATAGTTGAGGTTTAAACATTGCAGTACTTCTTTTATTTATAACAGCCTCCCCTCCTTCTAGTTCAACCACTCTACCTCCTACTGCAAACTTCTCCCCTCCTTGTGCGTGTGATTTCCCTTGAACCATACCTCCATTGGCATAGCCTTCTACCATTCCTCCTTTAGCAAATTCTTGTGATTCAATAACAGCAATTTGAGCAAGAGTTGAAGCCACTATAAGTGGTATTACAAATGGAGCAGTATAAGGAGAAACCCAAGCTGCAGTTATTGCTAATGCAGCATTTATTGCTGCCTGAGCTATAGCAATATTTTTTTCTTTTCTAGCAAACTCTTTTTGAAGGTTTAACTCTTCGTTTTGAGTTTGAGTCTCAAGCATCATTTTCTTTCCGTCATACTGAGCCTGAGTAATTAACTTTTTATCTAGCTGCCTATCTAATTCGGTCATTTCATAGTTAAAAGCATTCTGAATACCTTCCTCTCTTCTGCTTTTTTCTTGTGACATTTGATTGGAAAGTATAGAAAAAGTTGCATTTGAAAGTTCTTGTGTTAAATCAATAGCAAACTTCTGAACCTCCTCTTTTCTTTTTTTACCATTATCATCTAAATCCTCATCTACCTTTTCTATTTGTTCTAGTATTTTCTTTACTTCTTTACTGTAATTTTTATATAAAGCTAATTTCTTTTTTAACGCTTCTCTTTTAGCTTCAAGAGATTTTTTCTCCATAACTAAAGTTCCTTGTGTACTCGCTCTTCCTTCTTCGTCTATCCTTCTTAAAGTATCTCTAAGGTCTTTATCTAATTCTCTTTGCTTTTTATTTAAAACAGCCTTGTCAGCTTCTTCAATAGATTTTAGATATTTTAAATGTGCAGCAGCTTTTCTTTTGTCTCCATCAGCAAATAATTTATATTCATCTTCTAGTAAGTCTCTTGTCTTTTGTAATACAGCAATATTCCTATCTTCCTCATCTTCTATAAAAGTTGAATTTATCTCATCATTTGTTCTTTTACTAACTGCAATCTTAAATAGAGCTAATTCTTCAGCGAAATCTACACTAGGGTCGGGGTCAGGGTCACCGTCACCGTCACCGTCTTTTTTATCAGCGGGTAAAAAATCTTTCATTTTTAACTTTACTTCTGCAAGTCTTTCCGCCCAATAAACTTCATCTCCTGCTGCTTTAGCAGACTCTTTTTGTAGTCTTACTAATTCATCAGCTAAAACCTTAAATTGAGCAAACTTTTTAGCATCTTTAATGAACTCTTTAGGTATATCAATAAAACTATTTAAAGCAGCTTGAGCCAAAACAACACCTCCTTCTATTTGCTGCCAAAATCCTTCAATTTTTTCCTCTCCCGATACTACTTTGTCTATGTCTAAAGGAGATAGCCAATCCCAAAATTCCTGAGCATCAGCCATTGCTTCTTTATTCCCTTTTGAGATTATAGATTGACGAGACATAATTTTTAGAAAAAGCTTACCATCTTTAGTTTCTATAACATCCTCTAAGTCAGCCATTTCTTTCCGTAGCTTATAAGCATCATTTAACCTTTTTTCATTTTCTCTTAAATACGCAGTATATTCTTCCCTAACTACTTGAACCGCCATTCTTTCTTTAAATGATTTAGTTAAGTCATCTTGAGCTTTCTTAAGTAGCTTAGCATCCTTTATGTCAGTAACTTGATAGCCTAAATACTCTCCATATTTTCTGTTTAGCTCTTTAAGAGCCATTTGCCTTGAGTTTTCACTAGCTGCAGTACTATTTATAACTTTAAATAACTTCTTCATTTCCATTGCTTGAATAGCCATTCTATCGGAAATCTTTTTATCTGAAGCTTTAGTCCAAACCTCAATCCACCCTCTCATTCCTTTAGTGATTTTATTTATCATAGGAGCAATCTTTTCAGAAAAAACTAAGAACATCCCCTCTAAAGCAGAACTAAATCTTTTAAAAGCACCTTTAGTAGAGTCTTCCATAATAGCAGCCATTTCTCTTCCTGCCCCTGTAGCGTTGTCTAATGCGAATGTATAAT
>Ga0210003_1002862_pt1 | contig 14321 bp, 11 predicted proteins | sample LantaG_FD_182804 | JGI IMG/M metagenome (GOLD analysis project Ga0210003, IMG submission 182804) | Deep subsurface microbial communities from Baltic Sea to uncover new lineages of life (NeLLi) - Landsort_02402 metaG (SPAdes) (version 2) | ecosystem: Environmental > Aquatic > Marine > Oceanic >... | reverse complement strand
TGACGGAGGTGTTGACTTACTCAGAGAGATGACTTCTAAACCGGTCATCGGGATAGGAGAAGCTTCTTTACTTTTTGCTTCAGTATTAGGACATAAATTTAGTATTTTATCCTTAAAAAAGAAAATTTTACCTAAGAAAGAAGACTTAGTTAGAAAATATGGTTTTGAGAAGCGTTGTGCATCTATTCGAGCTACTGGATTGGGAGTTGTTGCAACTGATAAAGAAGAATTTCAAATTGGTATTAATTGTTTAGGAGTACCTATACTAAATAACGAAGGTATATCGATTGCCGGTATTAGTGTTACAGGGCCTTCATCACGTTTTAATCTATCCGAAATAAAAAAACTAAAAAATACTTTAATAGATATATCAAGAGATATCTCTCAACAATTAAATATGGAAAATATGCTATAAAAATACTATATCAATAAAAATAAAAATTAAATTTATCAATTTATAGGAAAATATTAGGGACATGCCTTATGCAATCTTATGAAATACGAAATAATTTAGGATTGAGATTTAAAGGAATTGAAAAAGTAAAAAAGATATTTGGACTAAACATATAGCATAATAAGTGTTCCTATATAAAAGGGAAGAAAAGGATAATTTCAATATATCTATTTGTCGTCTAAGTAAAATATGTATTAAAAATAATTAAGGAGAAAAAAATGGCTATTTACACTGAAGAGATTGCAGATTATATCTGGAGAAACGGGGATATTATTCCCTGGAAAGAGGCTATGGTACATGTAAATTCCGTGGGCCATGCGTCGGTGGCGGGGGTCTTTGAAGGAATCAAGGCGTACTGGAACGAAAAAGAAGAACAGCTTTATGTTTTCCGGCTTCAGGAACACATGCAGCGTTTTACTCAATCGATACGAATGGTGCGATTTGCTTTTAATTACAGCGTAACCGATCTCAATAACGCAGTACTGGACCTGTTAAAGACCAACAAGTATAAAAAAAGTGTCTATGTCAGGCCGTATATATTTCAGAAAGGAATGGTCCGTGAGCTGCTGCAGGCGGTTCCAGGTAAACCGGTAGAACTTATTATCGACTCCTGGCCCTTTAAGGCCTATCAGGACCCTTCCATGTCCTTGAATGTGGGAGTAGTCTCATGGGTACGAATTGCCGATAATGTGATGCCTCCCAGGTTGAAAGCCTTCTCAAACTATCATAACGGACGTCTGGCTGCCATGGAATCGCAGGCCGGTGGATATGATTGGCCGATCCTTCTGGATTCTACAGGTAAAGTGACCGAAGGTCCGGGAGCTTGTTTACTTATGGTGCGGGATGGAAAGGTGATAGCGCCGCCTATTACCAGCGGTATTCTGGAAAGCGTTACCCGGGATACGGTAAAAATATTGGTTGAAGAAGTGCTCAAAATACCTTTTATCGAACGGGTGGTAGACAGGACGGAATTGTATCTGGCCGACGAAGTGTTTTTTGTAGGAACCGGTTGGGAGATTAAGCCGGTTGCCTCAGTGGATCGTATTGTTGTCAATGACGGAAAAGTGGGGAAAATAACTTCCCAGATTCAGGATTTGTATAAGAAAGTTGTTATGGGTGAAGATTCCCGATATATGAAATGGTTGACCCCGGTATATTAGAGCTCCGGCTTAAACAGAATGGATGGAGAAAAAAATATGAAACAATCGAGATTATCGGCTCTTTTAAAACCACGCGTTATTGCTGTAGTAGGAGCTTCCGAAAAACCGGGACCGGGATTGCAGGTTATTAAAAACTTGCGGGCTTTGGGGTTTGAAGGAAACATAATTCCCGTAAACCCAAAGTATGAAAATGTTTTGGGTTTAAAGTGCTTTTCCTCCCTTACTGCGGTCAAGGAAGCCAATTTTTCAGTTGACATGGTGGCCATCTTATTGGGAAAAAACAGTGTGCTGCCAGTTATGGAAGAGGCGGCCGCCATAGGAGCAAAAGCCGTTTGGGCCTTTGCTGCTGGTTTTGGTGAGACAGGGATGGAAGGGAAAGAACTGGAGAACAGACTGCGCAACTTGTGCATGGATAACGATATGCTTTTTCTAGGACCTAATTGTGTCGGGTATCTTAATCCTAATGATAAAGCCGGAGCTTATAGTGCTCCGGTTCCTAAAGAAATAAAGAGTGGTAATATCGGGATGGTTACCCAGAGCGGATACCTGGGACTTGCGGTTGCCAACAACAGCAGGGATCTCGGATTTGGCCTGATTTGCACCACCGGAAACGAAGTAGTGATAGATGCGATTGACTGTATGGACTATATGTTAGATGATGAAAGAATTAAGGTAATATTGGCCTTTATCGAACAGTTTCGAAGGCCCAATAAACTAATTGAGGTAGCCTGGAAAGCGAAAGAGAAAGGGAAACCCATTGTTCTGCTAAAGGTTGGAAAATCTGCTATAGCGCAGAGAGCCACTATAACCCACACCGGTGCTCTGGCTGGTTCGGATGATGTTCAGAACGCCTTGTTTGAGAAGTTGGGAATCATTCGGGTATACGATTTTGATGAAATGTTTGAAACCGCTGAGCTGTTGTCCAAGTTAAAATCTAAAATGCCCAGAGGAAAAAAGGTTTTCGCCTTGACCCTTTCAGGCGGGGTGATCAGCCTTATAGGAGACTTGAGCGACTCATTGAATATCAAATTTCCTCCATGGAGTGAAGAGGGCAAGACCAAACTACGGGGAATCTTGCCAGATTTCAGTTCCATAGCGAATCCTCTTGACGCCTGGGGCAGCGGACGAATAGAGAAAACCTACCTGCCCTGCCTTCAAGCCGCAGTGGACCAACCGCAAGCTGATATTGTTCTAGTTGTCCAGGATGTCCCTGGCGGAATGTCCTATCGGCAAGTGGACCAGTATAAGGTGGTAGCCAACGCGGCAGTAGAAGTGGCGAAAAAAACGAAAAAACCTGTGATCATGTTGAACAATCAATCCAGTGGTTTTAATGAAGAAATTCGTGATATTATGGAGGCAGGTAACGTTCCTCTTTTACAAGGTACCCGTGAAGGGCTTCTTGCGGTGAATAATCTTATAAAATATGCTGAGTTCCTGCATAAGCCGGTACCCGTATTCACGGTAAAACGTAATGACTCTGCCCACAAAATGCTGCCGGAGGGCAACGCGGTTTTAACTGAGTTTGAAAGCAAGAAACTTGTGGCCCAATACGGTATTCCTGTTACGAAGGAATACTTGTGCCGTTCACGAGATGAAGCATTGAAGAAAGCCGAAGAATTTGGTTACCCATTGGTTATGAAGATTATATCAAAAGAAATCCAACATAAAACGGAAGCAGGCGTGGTTAAGCTCAATATAAAAACCACAGCGGAAGCCGGGCAGTCTTATGACGAATTGCTCCGCAATGCCGCTGCGTACAATCCGAACGCAATAGTGCAGGGAGTATTGTGTTACAAGATGATCGGGGAACCGGTTGCCGAAGCTATCGTGGGTGTGTTATCTGACCCTTACTTTGGACCCGCGGTAATTTTCGGTTTAGGAGGAATTCTGGTAGAGATTTTTAAAGATCGTGCCCTTTTAATTCCTCCTTTCGAAAGAGAAGAGGTACTCAGAGCGATTGATTCGATCAAAGGAAGTAAACTTCTGTATGGTTTTCGGGGTAAACCCAAAGGTGATATCGAGGCTCTGATTGATGTTATTGTGAAAGTGGGAGAGATGACCGTGGACTTGGCAGGACGAATCGACGCACTGGATATAAATCCTTTGTTAATTCTTCCGGAGGGAAAAGGCGTTATTGCGGTAGACGCATTAGTTTCTATAAAGCGAAACTCATAGATAAATTAATAGGGGGTAATTGTGTGAAAGAAATTTTATCAGGAAACGAGGCATTTGCACGAGGTGCCTATGAAGCTGGTATTCAGGTGGTTACCGGTTATCCCGGAACACCAAGTTCTGAAATAATTAAGACTATTGGAGAGTTATACAGTGAAGATATCTATTCTGAATGGTCTACCAATGAAAAGGTAGCTATGGATGCCGCGGCAGGTGCCGCCTATTCTGGCCGCCGATCCATGGTTACCACGAAACAGGTGGGAATGAATGTTTTGTCAGATTCATTGTTATATACCGTATATACCGGAGTTGAAGCGGGATTGGTGGTGGTTACGGCTGATGATCCAGGACTGTTCAGTTCCCAAAACGAACAGGATAACCGTTGGTATTCCAGACTGGCAAAGATACCAACTTTGGAACCCCAGGATAGCCAGGAAGCTAAAGATTTTGTAATCAAGGGAATCGAGATTTCAGAAAAATTCGATACGCCGGTACTTATCAGAACAGTAATGCGCGTTTCTCACTCTAAAACTATAGTGGAATTGGGAGAACGGCCGGAGGTCCCGAAAGAGGTCGGCAAATTCCCTCGTAACATACCGAAATATAACTGTACTGCCATGTATGCGAAAGAAATGCATGCAAAGGTGGAAAAACGGATCCTGGATATCCAGGAATGGCTGGAAACTTCAGATCTCAATAAAATCGAATGGAAAGATATCAAAATAGGTATCATTACCGCCGGCGTGGTTCATACCTATGTTCGCGACGTTTTTCCAAATGCTTCTATTTTAAAACTAGGCATGATCAATCCTCTCCCTAAGAAATTAATTAAAGATTTTGCTTCAAAAGTTGATAAGTTGATCGTTATTGAAGAGCTTGACCCTGTTTTAGAGGAACAGATTAAAGCACTAGGTATAGATGTTTATGGTAAAGATATTTTTTCTCCATGTTACGAATTACTTCCTGACAGAATGAAGGAATTTGCCGTAAAAGCAGGGCTGATAAAAGCTGAGAAAGTACCTGTGAGTAACTATCGGAAACTGCTTGATAGTCTCCCTACCCGTTCTCCCGTATTTTGTCCCGGATGTCCTCACCGTTCAAGTTTTTACGTGATGAACAAACTGAAAGTGCCTGTAGCCGGTGATATTGGTTGCTACAATCTTGGTAGCATGCCTCCGTTTAATGCACAGCATACCATGGGAGCTATGGGAGCCAGTATCGGCGTTTTGCACGGGATCTCCCTGGCGAAGATTCCGGAAAATGCAGTATGTACCATCGGAGACTCCACCTTCTTCCATTCTGGAATGCCTCCCCTGGTGAATATGGTGCATAATGGCGGCCGCGGGGTCGTAGTTATTATGGATAACAGCAGTACCGCGATGACCGGCCATCAAGATAACCCGGGTATCGACTGGAGTGTGACCAAGGATAGAAAGGCAAAAAAAATTGAGATTGAACCTCTGGTACGGGCTATGGGGGTAGAAAAGGTAGTTACCGTCAATGCTTTTAAGGTAAAAGAAGTAAAAGCGGGTTTCGAAGAATGTCTCAAATTTGATGGTACGGCGGTCCTGATTACCAAGGGCGAATGTATCTTTGTTTCCAGAAAGCCGAAACCGGCACTTACCGTGGATACAGATAAATGCATTGCTTGTCATGCTTGTTTTGAGGTTGGATGTCCGGCTGTGGTTATAGATGTTGTAAAAAATGAGAAAAACGGCAAGTTTAAAGCTAAGATAGATCCCACCCTTTGTAATGGGTGTAGTGTCTGTTCTCAGGTATGCCCTATGGGAGCTATTCAACCACCCAAGTCTGAAAAGGAGAGTGTAATAGAATGAAAGATATTAATTTTCTTATAGCTGGTGTAGGTGGTCAAGGAACGATTCTCGCAAGTGATATCATGGCAGAGGTAGGAATACTAGCTGGTTATGATGTTAAAAAGACTGATGTTTTAGGGTTGGCTATCCGCGGTGGTAGTGTAATTAGTCATATCCGGTGGGGAGAGAAGGTGGATGCGCCCATGTCTATGAGAGGCAAGGTGGATTACCTTCTAGCATTTGAACCTATTGAAGCCCTGCGGCAAATAGAATTTCTTAACGGGGGAAGCACCATTGTTTTCAATGAGTACAAAATATCTCCGGTCACAGTATCCAGTGGCCTTGCGGCCTACCCTGCGGATAGTGTGATTGAAAAAGCGCTGAAAGATAGTGCTAAAAATATATACAGTATAAATGCCACTAATAAAGCGGTGGAGATTGGAAGTGTGAAAACCATGAATGTTATACTGCTGGGGGCGCTGACTCCGTTTTTGGACACCAATATGGAAATATGGGAAAAGGCGATTAAGAAATTTGTGCCGGAGAAATTCAAGGAACTCAACCTGAAGGCTTTTCATACCGGTCGTGAGATGATGAAAGTAAAAATAAAGGAGAAACTTGTATGAAAATTATGGTAATCAACCCGAACAGCTCAGTGGATATGACCAATCATATTCGTAAAGCTTTGGAAGTGATTAAGCGGCCGGAAACGGAGCTGGTCGTAACCTGCCCAGATAAGGGTCCTGTAGCCATAGAATCGGCTTATGATGAAACTCTGGCCGCTTTTTACTGTATGGATCTGGTAAAAAAGGCAAATATGGAAAACTATGACGCAGTTATTATCGCCTGCTTTGCCGATCCCGGATTGGTGGCGATGAAAGAAATTTCGGATATTTTGGTAGTGGGAATACAGGAAGCTTCATTACATGTGGCTTCCATGCTGGGGAATAAATTTACTATTTTGACGCCTATGAAAAAAAGGATTCCCAGCAAATATAACGATGTCTGGCGAAATAAACTTCCTTATAACCTGGCATCTGTCCGGGAGTTAGGTATGACGGTAACCGAAACCGATGAAAAGCCGGATCTCGCGCAGAAGCGTATCATGGAAGTAGCTAAACAGGCTGTGGAAGAGGACGGTGCTGAAGTGATCATTCTTGGGTGTGCGGGAATGGCCGGATATGCTGAAAAAGCAGCCAAAAAGCTCAACATCGTAGTCATTGACCCCACTTTGGTAGCGTTCAAATACGCTGAGGCGATGGTAGAAGCTGGTATTAAACAATCAAAGCGGGCTCTATATGCTCATCCTTCAGAGAAAGAATACAAGACATAATATGTCTTTTATTGTATCTATCAATTTGCTATATATTGATGAATAAATAAGCATAAAATGTATAAATCCTTAAATAAATATGAAAAAGGAGGACAATCGATAGTGAAAATATTTATAATCAATCCCAATGCTGATAGAAAATTTACTGAAATGATAAAGATTGAGGCTTTAAAGGTAATTTCCCCGGGAAATGATGTAGTATGCAAAAATGCTCCTAATGCTCCCATGTTTATCGGTAACCACATAGACGAAATTCTCTGTGGCCCAGGCATGTTACAGCTCCTTCGAGAGAATGAAAAAGATTTTGATGTCTTTGTATTGGGTTGCACCTGTGATGTAAATATAGATATTATGCGGGAAACTACTGAGAAACCTGTAGTAGGAATCGGAGAATCTTCGATGCTTGCAGCCATGATGCTGGGTGGAAAATTTTCAGTCATTCAAATGGGTCCGAGAGGAATTTCTATGAAAAAGCGTTTTATCAAAAATCTTGGGTTTGATTCCCGTTGTGCTTCTGTTTGTTCTATTGATATAAATGGTCCCGGAGATATGGCCGATAAGATTATTGTTGCAGCCCGGAAAGCTATAGAAGAAGATGGAGCAGAAGTTATAACGCTTGGATGTGCCGGCCTTGCAGGATTAGCTGAAAAAGTAAGTCAAGAAATTGGTATTCCTGTCATTGATGGGATTCCTTATGGAGTACGTTTTGCCGAAGCATTAGTGGCTTGCGGGGGAAAAACAAGCAAAAAAGGACTTTATGGTCCATCCGTCTAAAGATTCAGGTATGAGAAAATTAAAAAAGGAGAACTGATGAGTAATTTGAGATTAAATTCCCAGATAACTTTTCTTTATTACAAAGACCTTAATGAAGCTAAAGATTTTTTTGAAAATATATTAAATCTTAAAGTTGTAGATGATCAGGGTGATGCCATTATTTACCGTATTACAAAAGGAGCTTTTATTGGAATCGTGGACGAGAAAAAAGGGCATTGTAAAGCTCAGGATATAAATGCTGTACTTATCACTCTTGTGACTGATGATGTTATGGGTTGGCACGAGTACCTCCTTTCTCACGGAGTAAAGATGGAAACCCCTGTTCAGAAACCAGAAAATTTTCCGGTTGAATGTTTTTTCTTTAAAGGACCAGGTGGTTATGAATTCGAGGTTCAGAAATTTCTAATATCAGAAACTTTTGAAAAATTTAAATAATGCAATAACTTTAAAACATATTCATTTTAAATAGATAATAAGCACAAAATATTCGAGGTGATAATAAATAACTTTTTCAATTTTTCTATCTAAAACTTTAGTTTTTAGGAAATTAAAAAATATATTAAATATAAATTTAATTGTCTGGAACCGATGATATTTATAAAGGAGTAGATAATGAAAAAGATAGGACTAATCGGTGGGCTAACCTGGGAATCTACAGCAGAATATTACCGGATAATAAACGAGATGGTACATGAGAGACTTGGTAAAAGACATTCGGCAGAAATGATAGTGGGAAGTTTTGATTTTGACCCTATAGATCGTATGATGGTTGAAAATAATTGGGATGGTGTTGCCGAATTGCTTTTCGGAATGGCAAGAAACCTTGAAAAGGCGGGAGCTGAATGTCTTCTCATATGCTGTAATACACTTCATAAAATAGCAGATAGAGTAGAGCGTCCCGGAGGTGCAAAACTGATTCACCTTATAGATGCAATAGCTGACGAAATAATTCTTCGAAAAATGAAAAAAGTAGGTCTTATAGGGTCTATATATACCATGAAACAAGATTTTTATCGCGATAGACTGGCTCGGCAGGGAATAGAAGTTGTCATACCCGAAGAAAATGATATGAAAATTATAATGAAAATTATTGAAACAGAATTGGGGATTGGAAAAATAAAAGAAAGTTCCCGGAAAATATTTGTAGGAATAATCAATAATTTAATGATAAAAGGTGCTGAAGGGGTAATACTGGGATGTACTGAAATTCCTCTTCTTATCAGAAAACAGGATACACCAGTTGTCCTTTTTGACAGTACCTGGCTTCACTCGGCAGCAGCTGTAAATTTTGCTCTGGAGCAGTAAACCTTGCCCTAGAGGTATTATTTTCACATCAATTTAAAAAATACGGAGGTGAAAATGTAAAAATATTTATGCTATACTCTTATTACTATTGTCTTTTTAATTTCATGTTCATTTATAGCTTTTGCTGCTGATAGACATTATTATCAAATTATAGGATCACGAGATATGTATGAGACTTAAACGGTTAAAAAATGGGAAAGTATATCGAATGTAAAAAGAATTTATAATTTAGGGAGAATATAATGGGACCAGTAACAGTAGGAATTATTAGTATTATCTTTTTATTGGGTCTTCTGGGATTAGGCGTTTCTATTGGACTTAGCTTTATTATTGTAAGTTTTTTAGGAATTTCTATAATTTTAGGATTTAATCATGCAATTTCCTTTCTAGGAATTACCATGTATCATTCTATAGCTAGTCCCAGTTGGTGTTCTATACCGGTTTTTGTACTTATGGGTGCTTTTGCGGTAATTGCCGGGTTTGGAAATGATATATATGATAGTGTCGATAAGTTAACTAAGCGTTTGCCTGGATCTCTGGGTGTGGCCACGTGTTTAGGATCTGCCATTTTCGGTGCCATTTCAGGATCTTCTCTTGCCAATACTGCTATTTTCGGTAAGATTGCACTTCCTGAAATGGATAGATATAAATATGATCGTGCCTTTTCTGTGGCTATTGTGGCTTCTAGTGGAACATTTGCCAATATGATTCCGCCCAGCGTAAACATGATTATCTTTTGTCTTTTTGCAGAACAGTCCATAGGCAGATTATTTGCTGCCGGTGTTATTCCCGGTCTTATGACTGCCACCGTGTATATTATTTCTATCTTATGGAGAGTTAAAAAAAATCCCAAACTTGCGCCCCATGAAGTAATTGTTACCAAACAACTTTCAATAGGAGAAAAGATGCGTTGTTTTCAGAAAATGGTGCCATCCGGTCTTACCATAGCAATTGTTTTTAGTGGTATTTATAGCGGTTTGTTTACTCCTACAGAGGCAGCTGCTGCAGGATGCCTTATTATTCTACTTGTTGGTTGGCTTCGAAAATCCATTAAGGGATTAAGAGTTCTTCTGGAGCCTCTGAAGGAATCAGCCAATACAACAGCGCAGCTCTTTATCATTAATGTGAGCGCTATCTTTTTTTCCAGATTTTTTGCTCTTACTGATATTCCAAGTAATCTTGCAATATTGGTGGATGATATATCAATACCTCGTTTTGTAATTTTGCTGGTTATAATAATAATATATTTCTTCCTGGGAATGATAATGGTTGAGATAGGAATGTATGCCCTTACAATACCTATATTTTTACCAATAATAATTTCTCTGGGTTATGATCCTATTTGGTTCGGTATTATCGTGATAAAAATGAGTGAGATTGCTGCCATAACGCCCCCTGTGGGGCTGAACGTCTATATGGCTAAGGTTGTGGCTGGGAAGGATGTATCGCTGGAACAGATATTTGGAGCTATATGGCCATTCTGTCTCTGTGACATTATTGTGTTGATAATACTTATTATCTTCCCGGAAATCACCCTTTGGCTTCCTAATTTACTTATGGGTCATTGAAGTGCATAAATTGTAGTAATTTAAAGTAGTGTTTATGGAGTTACAGATATAGGATTTTAAAATAAGCAAGTTAAATTAGTGTCAAAATACTAATTTCAAAGAAAATAAAAAATAATAGAAAGAATAATAATTTAAATGGAGGATAATGAAAATAGTTTACAATTACAACTTTATTTATATACTCTATTTGACTAATATGGTTGCCATTTATTCATCCTGGCAGGATACCTAGCAGAAGCCAAAAAAATTAAAAGGGGGAATATAGAGATGTAAAATATTTTGATAAAATTAAGTAAACATTAAAAAGTGATAATTAAAAGAAGTGTATTTTGTGAACCAAAAAATTTAGGTAAAATTAAGTTTTTTAAAAAAAAGGAGGAATTTTCAATGAATCAAGATATAAGAAAATTAAATATTTTATTATTGTGCCTTTTCTTAGTAATGATATTTTGCTTAACTTCTACGGTTTTTGCCGTCGATAATCCTATTGTTCTAAAATTATCAGATCACGATACTAACGCAGGTTTAAAAGGACGGATAGGAACATTCTGGATTGAGGAAGTCAAAAAACAGACTGACGGTAAAGTAGAGATTAAGGGATACTGGGGAGGGGCTCTTTTCTCTGCTGAAGAAGAGCTTAAGGCCCTTTCTGATGGTGTTGTAGACATAGCTGCAATATATCCTGACTTTTATCCAAATCAACTTCCATTTTTTGGGGCTTACTGGCTTTTCCCAAAAGGACCGGAAAAATGGGAAAATATAAAATGGGTATATAATGAAACTATGGCAAGGGTTCCAGAGTTTAGCAAAGAACTTAAAGTGGCCGGAATAAAAATTCTTCTCATGGAGAACGGACTCCCTATGGCCTACATGTCTCGTTATCCTGTTACTTCTCTCAAAGATCTTAAAGGAAAAAAATGGCGTGCGGGTGACCGTTGGAATCTCAAACTTCTTGGAAACCAAGGGTGTGTTGTTATTTCTGTTCCCTGGGCTGACTGTTACATGGCTCTTCAAACCGGAACAGTTGATGGTATAGTTTCTAACTATGATGGGATGCATAGGCAGAAATTTGATGAACCTGCAAAAAATATTCTTAGTGGAAAAGCGATTGGCTGGTCACAACCTATGTATTACGCTATCAATCAGAAGAAATGGGATAGTATTCCTAAAGATCTTCAGGAAGGCATCTTGGAAGCAAGTAGAATTGCCGAAGAAGCCTTTGGTGATATGTATGACGCTGAATTTGATAAGATTGTAGCAGAAGAGAAAGAATCTGGTTGCATTGTAAACTTTTATAGCCCAGAAGATGTGGACAGCTGGGCTGATGAATCCTGTCTTGAAGGGCTTCGTGAAACTTTCTCTAACGAACTTATTGAAAACAATGTGACAGATAAGGGTCCTGAAATGTTAAAACAGATTAGTGAAGTTATCAACGAGGCAATCGAAAGAGAAAAGTAATAAAAATATTTATACGAATCAGGGTGAAAGAACAACAACTGATGTTCCATCCTGATTCGTATAACTATACTTATGAATAACCTTATTAATCTGCTTGAAAAGTTCTTGACCAATCAGTTTTTAGTTAGATAAAGAATCTAAACGATTCTACTGGTAATCTTAGCGTCAATGTATATATAATTAGTCTAGAAAGTAGCATTAGAGGAGTGGTATGAAAAAAGAAATTATTATAGAGGAGACTTCAGGAAAATGAAAAGTATTCTAAGTAGAATTAACCACTTTATGGCGACATTAGGCGGTCTACTGATGAGCATAGTAGTAGTTCTCTTTCTTACGAATATAATAAGTAGAGAGATAAGCAAACCCATACAGGGACTACTTCAGTTGGCAGTTTTTACAACGATTATCGTTGTCTATATGGGATTAGCTTATTGTGAAGAAAAGGATGAGCATATCAAGATTGAGATTGTTGCGAGCCGGGTTTCTCTGCTCATTAAGGGAAAGATGAAAATGATTGTAAAGATTATAGAGATTTTCATATTAAGTATTTGTATTTACGCAGTAAGTCTTGATGCATATTCGGCCTATATCACTAAAGCTTCAATCACCGGTACTGTGCCTATGATTCTTTGGCCGGTTAAATCAGTGATATTAGTTGGACTGATTCTGTTTTGGTTTCAGATTTTGTCAAATCTTATTGAGCTTACCAAAAAAAATGAAATAATCGAAGAAAAACTACTATTAGAAAAAAGGACATAGAAAAAATATTTGATGATCCTATAGTAGGATATTAAGATTGGAACAAATAGATATTTAGATTATTCCATAAAATGTATAATTCTAGTATCTTCAAATAGTGTCTGTACAATATTATAAAGGGGTGCAGAAATAAAAAGATTGATCTAAAATAAGAACCCTGACAGAAATAAAATTTAAAAAGAAGTTCTGGTAGTGAGCTGAAAGAAATTGTTTGAAGGATATAATTAATTACATTTCATCACATAAATAAGAAGAAAAAGCAAAAAAGATCATAAACAATCAGTTTATTCGGATTATTTAGTAAGAAAAGGTAAGATCTACCTTGTTTGTACAAAAGGGTTAAATAGAATTTATTATTATAAGATTTTGTTGATTTTTTATAGTGTGGCTCAAATTTATTCTGATAAAATTTGTAGGAATTTTTCAAGTTTTATAAAAAAATTATTTTAGTTTATTAGTGTAAAATTTAGTGGGATAGTTACATGGTACTTATTATATATTAGAAATTTTTGTATATAATTTACCTGTTCTACGATTAATTATTGAGCTGTACAAAACACCGGATTCCTGTCTGATGATGTAGTTGATATCCAAACTAGATGGCATTTGGTATAATAAAACATGATATTTCTAAAAAGTGCCTTTGTTATCTTCAAAATGGAATATTATCTCGTCTGGATACCGAGATATCAGAGAAGAATCTTAGTGAAAGGACTAAAGGAATATACGGAGAAAATACTTTTGTATATTCCAGAACTTTATCTCGATATCGAAATATTAAAGCTTAATGTATAAGAGGATTATCTTCACACAGTAGCCATGGTACCTCCAGGAATTGCAGTCGCCGATGAAATTTGGTTTATCAAAAGCACAGTCAGCAAAAAGCTCAAAGCGAAATTTACTTTTATACAAAAACCTATACAAGGAAAGTCGGCATCCGGTCAAGAGGATACTGTGTATTTTTTTGTATAAGCTTAAATGAAAAGGGAATTTTCACCTACTCAGAGCATCAAGAAAAAGAAAACAAAGAGCAACTGCAATTAACATTCTCATAGGTTTAAGATGCTCCTCGGTTTCTGCTGGGGTAGTTTCACTTTCTTGAGTTATGGTGTAAAAACAAGTAAAATAGGTCAGTATTTATAAATATCTAGAAGAAAGTTAAATTGCAAAAAAATGTTAATTAACATTTTTGATCATAGAGATGTATAATAAATTAAATTTAAAAAACATTAGGAGGATATACTATGGAAAAATATGATTTGGTTATTAAATCTGACAAGATATTTATAGATGGCAGATTAGTAGATTGTTATATAGGAGTAAAAGATGGAATAATTACCACCATAAGCAATGAAGAACTAAATGGGAGAGAAGTTATTGATGCAGAAGGTAAAATGGTTTTACCAGGCACAATAGATCCCCATGTCCATATTAGAGCTCCCGGACATGATGAAAGAGAAACCTTTGAAAGCGGTACAAAAGATGCTGCTTTAGGAGGGGTTACTACCGTAATTGAAATGCCGT
>Ga0210003_1002860_pt1 | contig 14330 bp, 8 predicted proteins | sample LantaG_FD_182804 | JGI IMG/M metagenome (GOLD analysis project Ga0210003, IMG submission 182804) | Deep subsurface microbial communities from Baltic Sea to uncover new lineages of life (NeLLi) - Landsort_02402 metaG (SPAdes) (version 2) | ecosystem: Environmental > Aquatic > Marine > Oceanic >... | reverse complement strand
CTTGTTGCGCAGCACCTTGCCGACGGTCATGCGGATCACGTCGATCGCTTTGGCCGTCGCCTCGTCCCGATTGTGATGTACCCACGAGCACTGCTCGCGGATATTGGCCATCTCGACGAGATACGGGTTCAGCCCGGCGGTTTTTGCGGCCGCGCGGAAGGTCTTGAGGTGCATGTGCGGCGAACACGACGCCACCACGATGCCATCGAGATGTTCCTCCTTGATCTTGTTGCGGATCAGGGCCTGGCCCGGATCGGAGCACATGTACTTATAATCGACCGCGCACCGTACGCCGGGCAACTGGGCCACGGCTTCCGTCACCTTTTCGACATCCACCGTGCGCGCAATATTTTCACCGCACCAGCACGTAAAAACGCCTATTCTTGCCATAGTTCCTTCTTGACGCGGCAGGATGCCGCGTCTACTTTATCGTTCCGCGGTTGCAATCTTCTTCGGTTGCGTTACCACAAAATGTTTGTCGATGCCCAGTTGTTTTTCGTCGAGGCCGAGCGCGAGTCCTACAAGATCCGACAGGTAATAAACCATCAGGTCATGTTTGACCCCAAATTCGCGTTCGATGTCCGCCTGTTTCATATCGAGGTTGATATGGCACATCGGGCAGGCCACCACAATACAATTGGCCCCGTGCGCGATCGCGTTGGCCAGGATCTTGTTCGACAAATCGAGGACCGTCGCCTCGTTCGCCATGGTCATGCCCGCGCCGCAACATTCGGTTGCGTAATTCCACGTCACGCTCGACGCACCCAGCGCCTCGAGGATCGTCTCCATTGAATGCGGCCGTTCGCAATCGTCGAATTGCAAAACCTTCGGGGGCCGCGTCAGCAAGCATCCGTAATAACAGGCCGCCGAGATGTTTTCGAGCGGCTTTTTCACGGCCGCGCGAAGCGCATCCACCCCGACTTTTTGGAAAAGCTGGATGAGGTTGATGGTTTCCGTCTTGCCCTCGACGTTAAGTTCGACGATTTCCGAGATTTCTTTCCGAAGCGCCGCATCTTTTTGCAAGCGGCCGTTCGCTTTGATCAGTTCCATCGAGCACATCGGGCACGGGGCCAGCACTTCGCTGAGCCCGTCGCGTTCCGCGATCGCGAGGTTGCGCGCCGGCAGCGCCACCGAGAGTTTGTGGTTCAACGAATGCGCCGCGGTCGCCCCGCAACAGATCCAGTCCTCGAGTTCCATCAGGTAGACGTCGAGCGCATCAAGGCAGGCCCGAACGGATTTTTCGTAGTCGTTGGACGAGCCGTGGAGCGCACAGCCGGGGTAGTAGCCGAATTGCATCATGTTTTTAGAAACCTACAGTTTTCACTATTCATAGGACCTATAGGACCTATGGGACTTATACGTCCTATTCGCCTTTCATGCACCGTTCGAATATCCGCTTTACCACTCCGCGGTCTTTGACCTTTTCGCCGATCACATGAAACTTGCTTCGTTGCATGAGTTTGGGCGCCAGAAGCGAATCCTTCATCAGCAACGGCACATTAAAATCTTTCAGAAACGCGCGGGTCTTGAACTCGGCGATGAGTTCGACTTCGTTCAGGCGGCCGTTGCGCCGGATATTTTCGAGGAAGGCGCGCTGGAACGCGACGATCCGTTGCTGATGCGGTGCGGTGATCCCTTGTTCCGCCGCCAACTGGCGCAGCACGTCTATCACCCCGGCGCAATCCACCAACTTCGGGCACCGGGTGGTGCAGAGTTGGCAAGAAACGCAATACCAGATCGCGTCGCACCGGAGCGCCTTGTCGAGATGCCCGGATTGGACCCAGAGCAATATCTGGTTCGGCATCACGTCCATCATTTCGGCCACGGGACAGCCCGCCGTACACTTGCCGCACTGATAGCAATTCTCGATATCCGTGCCCGAGAAAGCCTCGGGTATTTCACTTTCTACGGCGGCGGGGCCACCGCTATGTATCTCTTTCATCATCATCTCGTTTCAAAGGCCATCTTTTCAGGCCGGAGGCTTTATCTTACCTATAAAGGACAACGCTGTGCAAGAAAAGCATATTTCCCAAACATACATTTTCGAATCTCAGTGTCCCACCACTTTATTGATGATTTTGCTGGCGGCGCTTCCGGCCTTTTTCCGGACGGTATTGACGGCTCGCACGGGTTCGAGCCGGACATTGGGATCGTAGGGAGATCCTTTGATGAGCAAATGCCACCCTGCGTAGCCCGTTACCTTTTCGGTTACGCCGCCGATGACCGGCACGTTTTCGACCAACCCGGTGACGGATTTGAGCAGGTTCAGACGAACCAGCACATCCGTATCGAGTTCCGGAAAGTCTACGGTGCCCGCCGCGTCCATCGCCAGCGACGGATTCTTCAACTGTACCCCTTCGACCGTCATGAAACCGTCCTTGATCGTAAACGTCCCGGTGCAGGTATCGTACGTCAAGCCCTTGTCTTTGAACGAGGGCAGGCGCAGGCGCAACACGTCGGTCGCCTGGAGGACGGCGAGCATCTTGGTGGCAAAGCCGAGTTTCCCGAAGGTGCCGTTTTTGGCCGTAAATACGACCGAACCGGTGGCGCCATTTATGGGTTCCTCGATGTCGAGCGGCACGGTCAGCGCGGCTTTGCCGCTGAGGATTCCGGCGAAATGCCGCGGCTTTTCGAAAAGGATTTCGTCAATCGCCCGCGCGTCAATGGTGTCCATCGCCAGATCGAGGACGAGGCAGGGCCTCTTCGGCTCGCCCAGGTGCATGAAGTCCGCCGTTCCGGTAAGCGTGCCGCCGTAGGGACGGCAGGCAAGGTCTTTGACGTGGATCGCCTCGTTCTCGATGAGGATTTTGGCGCGAACGTCCTCGATGGTGGCGCGCCGGAAAAAGAGCGATTGGATATCGACGTCGAAGATTCCGGATGTTGCCGTGGACGCGGTGGACGTTGTGGACGCGGCGGTCTGGCTGCGTAGGGCCGATACCATTGCGAGAATCGGTGCGAGTGCATTGAAATCGAGCTTTTCTCCCTTCACGGTTCCGCGCCATCCGCTTTCGTTTGTAATACCGTCTTTAGCCGGGTCCGTCGAAAGACCGGCTAAAGCCGGTACTCCGAACTCGGCTGTGACGGTACAATCGGAATTTGCGCCTTGGATGCGCACGTCCTTGCATGCCAGCCCGGTTTCGTCGTATCGGATCGCGCCGTTAATCGAGTCGATCCCGAGCGGCGGAACTATTACAAATCCTATATTGTCCATCGTGAGCGCCACACGGAGTGGTTGCGTGGCCAGTGTTCCGCGAACGTGACCCCAGGTCTTCGCACCTTCGGGCAGCAGCGCGGCAAAAGGCGTGATATCGAGGTCCAGATCAACCGACACCGCCCCGTTCGGATCAAAACGAAATGGGATGCGGACGCCTTGATACGCAATGGTTCCGGCGTTCAGCTTCCACCCCGTTTCCGAGGCTGCGCCTTTCACGATCACATCGAGTGGATCGCCTGTCTTTTTAGCGACGTACTCATCCAAAGCGATCCGGGATTCCTTCAAATCGGCGGCCGCCTCGAAGGTTTCCTGTGATGGATTGTAGTCGAACTTTACGGTGGCCAGGCCCTCCGTGTCTATCGCTGGCGGCAGGAATGGTTTCAGCGCGTAGATCGGCAGACGGGACAGCACCCGAATGGTTCCGAGCCGCCACGCATTATGCTCCCTAGTAAGGGTGAAGTCGCCTTCGAGGAACGGCTCGGTCTGATGAACCAGATGCAACACCAGATCGTTGTTTTCACGGAAGGGAAGAGTAGCCGCGATATCGAAACGTGTTGAACCGAATAGAGAAAACAGGGACACCCCTGTGGGTTCTACAGGCGGTGTTTTCAAGAATGCCGTGGCCGCGCGCTCGACATCGCAGGCCAGCGTTCCATTCCAGGCCGGCGGGGCGATCCCCGCCTGAGTAGTATGGCTGGCCCACGTATAGGCCCCCTCGCACTGCACGGGGCCGAGCTTGGCCGATTCGGCGGCTACGGTCAACCCGAGCGCCGCGTCGCGCGTAGCAAAATCCGCCGAGACCGATGTAAAGGCGTCGGTGTACTCGGGCAGGTTCACCTCGATACGCCCATCGGCGAGCGCGCCCTCGATAATAATACCGGTGGGCATGGCGGCGCTGCGTACAAGAGTTGCCGCCATCCGTTTGAACGTTACCGTGCCGCCGAGGCCGCCGATGGCATCGTGTGGGAGGAGGGATCGAACGTACGGTGCATCGAGCGCGGTCGTGCCCGCGAAGTCAATACCGATCTTGCCCCCTTCGGGATCGAGTTTCACGGAACCTTTCAGCGAGAAACCTTCGCCTTCGAGACGGCTGATGGCAAACGTCCCTTTTTCGAAAGACATATCTCCGCGCAAGCCGCCTAAGGCTAAGGCGGGCGATTCCGGGGACAGTACGATTGATATCGATCCTCCGTCAAGCGAACTTTCCACGGCCATGTCGGCGGGGAATAATTCCCCGCCTACTCCGAAGGTGCCGCTGATGTGGGTGCATTTCAGCGTGCCGCCGATGTCCTTAATATCGAGTGCAGGCGCCAGCAATGCCACCAGAGGTTTGGTAAGTTCGATAGCACCTGAGCAATCTACGGGGACGATTCCCGTGGCGAAATCGGGCGTAATGGTCCCCGACAACGCGACACCGTCCCCCGTCAGTTCTTGTAAATGGATAGTCCCTTCGTCAAGGGTGGCGCGTCCGGCCAGATTGGAAAAAACGACGGGGCCTTTTTTTAACGCCATATCGATTCCCCGAAACGAAAGCGCGCCCTTGGCAATACGAAACGGCTCGCCGGGCGTTAGGCCAATCAGGAGATCTTGAGTTTCCGCCGAGGCGGTCTTGTGCGTTTTGAATGAGAACCCCTGGACGGGCTGTCGCACCAGCAAAGACGCCAGGATTTCCTGGCCCGCTACCGCCTCACGGATGTGGCAGGCTACGCTGCCGTCTGGCGCACGGGTCACGTCGCCTTTCAACAAGGCGCCGGGCGATTCCCATGCGAGATCATTGATAGTAATCGCGCCGTCGTCCCACCAGGCCGTAGCGGAAAAAGCGCCGTCGAGGGCATTGATGGCGCGTCCGTCTACGTTACCGGTGAGCGCGGCCGAGAAACGGCTCGGTTCCGTGTTTTCGATGTTTGCTTGCAGCGCAACCCGAGTCTCGGGCAGCCACGGCAAACGCAGGAGGGTCCTTACGTCGAGTTCCTTGATCGAAGCGGTGCCGCGTACCGCTGGGCCGGCGTGCGGCTCGACGGTGATTTCGGCATTGAGGCGCATATCGGTGCCAAACGACGCGGCCTCCGCCGACAATAGCAGGGACACCGTGTCGGACAGCGGGTTACGGAGGGTCACGTCGCACACGGAAAACGGGATCTCCGAGTCGCCGACGTACAGCCGGGCGCTATTGGCATACACGTTGTCGATCTCGACGGCGAAGGCGTCCGCGGCCGGCTTGCCGGAGTCCGCCTTGCTCTGCGCCGCCAACAAGGCCTCGATATGATCGGAGAGGATGGCGGCGTCTTGCGGCATCTTGATGGTGAGGTCCGAAAGCACGATACTGGCAATATAGATCCGATGTTGCAGCAACCCGAATATCCGCGGCGTCGCTTGGGCGCGGCTGATCGATATCTTGAAATCGTTTTCGCCCACCGTTATCTCGTCGGCCGTCACCCGCAACAGCGGAAAAATGTCCAGGTCCAACGAGCCGACCGTCACGGGAAGGCCGGTGGCTTGTCCGATCGCGTCAATCACTAACGGGCGGTACCGGTCCACCGCGATCAGATGTTCGACGATCTTCCATCCCACCGAGAGGACGGCCGCTAACAACAGGAGCCGATACAGCCACCGCCGTCGCGCTGGCCGCTCAGGTGCGGCCACCCGCGCCGGCTTTGGAGACTTTTGATCCGGAATTGTCATGGCATTAGTGTAACACGAAACCGGGGAGGAGTTTAAGAGTTAGATGATGAAATACGCGAGATACGCGGAGATCGCCCAGCAGGTGAAGGCGCCGTAGAAGATTGATCGTGTCAGGCGCCAGCGTGCGATCCATTCGAAACCGGCGGCGGTCAGTATGGCGTAACACGGGAGCAACCCGAGAGTGTAGGTGCCCTTGACAACGCAGTACACAGGCACGGTGAGAAAAGCGTAGAACATGGTGGCGAGGTAGACGGCGAGGCACAGGATGGCGAAGAGCGTTCCGTTGTGGGCGGCCCGATGGGGATGGCGTGCTACGGCGATTACGCCGGCCAGCATCGTTGCAAGCGGGATGAAGGCCAGCCAGACGCCGCTCAGGGCGAACCCGTAGTTCCAGCAAGGCCGTCGTTCGTAATCAACTACCGAACCGATGTATCCATCCATCCATAATGAGGAATGGAGAGCGTCCCAAAAACCGATAACCGAAGCGTAAACGGGATAGAAAAGTGCTTGGCCGAACCGGTAGAACTGTCCAGGCGAGCGGTACCCCGGATACTGCCACCATCGGAAATCCCGTTCCGGTTCCCAGCCGCCGAGAAACGGTTTGCCGAGATGAATTTGGTTGCGGACGTACCACCAGCCTGCCACCAGGAAGGCCACCGCGAAGACCACGGCCAGTGCGGCGGCCGCCTTCGAGAGCCGCCGCTGCTCCAATGGCCCCGTGGCTATTGATGCGTAAAGGATCAAGACGGCCAGGGGAAGGAGGATGATCGTGGTGGTCGCTTTTGACAGCAGGGCCACTCCGAGAATCGCGCCGAGCAACACCTTCGCCCGCCAGGTCCGGCCGTTCTTGGGGGCGCGTAAGTAACGGACGGCCAGCATGACGACGAGGGCTACGGTGGCCCCCGCCAGTAATTCGTTGCCTACGTACTGCGACATATAAATGTTCATGGGCATGAACCCGCCCAACACCATGCCGACCGCCTGTAGGTCTTTCCGATCGGGCCACACGTACCGAACCGTTCGGTAGGAAATTTCGATTTGCGCCATCCCGCATAGGAGCGGCAAGATCTTGAGCGCCCGCAAGTACATTTCCGGGCTGCCGAAGATCCAATTGAGCGGAGCCGACAACATATAAAACAACGGTGCCTGGAACATGACCCAGCCTTCCGACGCAAGGGGGATCCGCCAGTTCGCGGCCACATATTTGATGTATTCGACATGTCCGGGAATGTCAAAACCGATCCATTCGGGTATTTTCCCGAGATTGTTCGAGGCCATGAGAACCCACGCCAAGATCAGCAGCCACCGGAAGGTTTCAATACCGGGCGTGTACCGTGCCACATAAGGCCGCACCGTAGCCCGCCGTGTGCCCCAGAAACTCCAGCCAAACACAAAAAGAAACACGGGGATTAGGAAGGGCAACTTCCCGAGGAATGCCTTGTCGGCGCGTTCAAACCGATACGTTACGGCCGTATGCACCGGGTGATCAACAGAGAAAGCGGGGAACCACGTCTTGCCATCGCGCGTGCTTTCCCAGTCTTCGCCCGTATACAGGCCCAGCGCGTCGCAGTAGGCTCGAACACAATTCGGCCCGATCGGGTTGATCGTCACGAACGTCAGTTCATGCGCGCCGGGTGTCAAATAGGGCGCGAGATCAATTTTGATCGGCTCTTTCCATGACCGCTCAGGCCGGTCGGGTGACGCCTCCCGACCGAGTGTCGAGGCGGATTCCGCCTGGTAAACCGGCGTCCCGTCCAGAAGCACCTCCCCTTTCTTCAAAATAGTCAAGCATAAGACGGCTTTCTCCGGGACGCGGTCTATTGCAAACTTCTTTCGGAACGCCGTGGCATACGTTGTTTTTTCCTGTTCCGGACGCAGGCTGACGCCGCCTTGCTTCGTATCCTGGAAGTCATGGAAGCGAATCCATTGCGCGCCGTTCTTAGGGAGCAAAAGGACCAGGTCGGGACTCGATAACGTCGTGATGATTTTCACGCAGGCGACCGCCCCGACAAGCAACGCGGCAACAATCCCTCCGGCGATCCAGATACGCCTACGATGTGCCGCCGGTTTATGCTCCAGCGCGCCAGCGGCTTGTTCCTCTTCTTTGGCCACCTTGCTGCACTCCCCGATCTGCTCAGGCAGGGGTCGCCCCCGCCGTGGCTCGAATATGACGATTCCGCGCGTATTCCATATCTTGTTCCGCACCTACAACCGAACGCACCCATACGCGAAGCATCCAGGCGCTTAGCCTAGCAGAACCGGCGGAAATACCTCAAATGCAGATATGAAGGTGCGCGAGGATTTATTCCCCCGCCCTACTGGCCGATAACTTCTTGGAGCTTGTGAATAAATGCAACGACAGCGTCATTCCCGCGAAAGCGGGAATCCAGTACGTGCGTAGCGGTGGTGTGTACAAACCCTGGATTCCCGCTTTCGCGGGAATGACGCGCTTGTTGTGGTTCTGTAGAATGACGTTCAAGTTTTGGTGGCATTTCTTCACATGCTCTCAGAAAAAACAAGATTCTGACGAATAGTAGTATGAATGCGCCGATCAGATAATAAAATATGCCAGATACGCGGAGAGGGCCCAGCAGGTGAAGGCGGCGTAAAAGATCGAGCGCGTCACACGCCAGCGCGCGATCCACTCGAAACCGGCCGCCGTCAGTAGGGCGTAACACGGGAGCAGCCCGAGGGTGTAGGTGCCCTTGACAACGCTGTACACGGGAACGGTCAGAAAAGCGTAGAGCATGGCGGCAAGGTAGACGCCCAGGCACAGGATGGCGAACAGTGTTCCGTTGTTGGCGGCCCGATGGGGATGGCGCGCTACGGCGATCACGCCGGCCAGCATCGTTGCAAGCGGGATGAAGGCCAGCCAGACGCCGCTCAGGGCGAACCCGTAGTTCCAGCGAGGCCGTGCTTCGTAATCCGCTATCGAACCGAGGTATCCATCTATCCATAATGAGGAATGGAGACCGTCCCAAAAACCAATAACCGAAGCGTAAATCGGATAGAAGAGTGCTTGGCCGAATCGGTAGAACTGAGCTGGCGATCGATACCCTGGATACTGCCACCATTGAATCCGTTCCGGTTCCCAGCCGCCGAAAAACGGTTTGCCGAAATGAATTTGATTGCGAACGTACCACCAGCCCGCCACCAGGAAGGCCACCGCGAAGACCACGGCCAGCGCGGCGGCGGCCTTCAAGACCCGCCGCTGCTCCAATGGCCCCGTGGCCATTGATGCGTAAAGGATCAAGAGGGTCAGGGGAAAGAGGATGATGGTAGCGGTTGCTTTTGACAGCAGCGCCACTCCGAGGGCCACACCGAGCAACACGGTTGCTTGCAAGGTCCGGCCGTTTTCGGGATCGAGCAAGTAACGGACGGCCAGCATCACGACGGTGGCCACCATGCACCCGGCCAGCAATTCGTTGCCCACGTACTGCGACATATAGAGGTTCATGGGCATGAACCCGCCCAACACCATGCCGATCGCCTGCAGGTCGTTGCGCTCGGGCCACACGTACCGCATGGTCCGGTACGAAATCTCGATTTGGGCTATACCGCACAGGAGCGGTAGGAACCGGAGCGCCCGAACGTACATGTCCGAGCCGCTGAAGAGCCAATGGATCGGAACCGACAAGACATAGAACAATGGTGCCTGGTGCAGGCTCCATCCTTCCGACCCAAGAGGGATCCGCCAGTTTTGCGCCACATATTCGATGTACTCGATATGTCCCGGAAAGTCGAAACCGATCCATTCGGGTACTTTGCCGAGATCATTCAAGGCAAGAAGGCCCCACGCCAGGATAAGCAACCACCGGAAGGTTCCGATGCTGGGCGTGTACCGTGCCACATAAGGCCGCACCGCGGCCCGCCGTGCGCCCCAGAAACTCCAGCCGAACACAAGAAGAAATACGGGGATCAGGAACGGCAGTTTTCCGCGGAATGCCTTGTCGGCGCGCTCAAACCGATACGCGATGGCCGTATGCACCGGGTGATCGACGGAAAGCGCGGAGAACCATGTCTTGCCGTCGCACGTGCTTTCCCAGTCTTCACCCGTATACAGGCCCAACACTTCGCAGTAGGCTCGAACACAACTAGGCCCCATCGGGTTGCTCACCATGAACATCAGTTCATGTACGCCGGGCGCCAAATAGGGCGCGAGATCGATTTCAATCGGCTGTTTCCATGTTCGCATTCTCGCGCCGGGGTCGTTACTCGCCTGATAAATCGGTTGGTTGTCCAGATACACATCCACCATTTTCAAGGCATTTACGGATAAGACTGCTTTTTCCGGGACGCGGTCTTCCGCCATGGTGAACTTCTTTCGGAACCCCATGGCATACTCGTCTCCCCAATTCCCTTGCAGGTTGACGCCGCCCTGGTCCTCATCCTGGAAGTCATGAAAAAGAATCCATTGCGCGCCGTTCTTGGGGAGCAAGAGGACTATGTCGGGACTCGATAGGGTCGTGATGATTTTCACAAACGCTATCGCTCCGACAAGCAACGCGGCAACAATCCCTCCGGCGATCCAGATACGCCTACGACGCGCCACCGGTTTATGCTCCAGCGCGCCAGAGACTTGTTCCTCTTCCTTGGCCACCTTGCTGTTTCCTACTTTATAAGGTCTTCCTTGACGACTTCTCCAGGCAGCGTCGCCGTGCCGGGCCACAGTTTGCGGCCGGGATAAATCGACGTATGAACCCCCGTGTGAACATCGTCGCCGATGAAGGCCCCCAGTTTCGTCCGTGTCGTCATCACGCGCGTCCCGTTGACGACTGTGCTGTGAGGCGCCCCGTCATGGCGGAAGTTGGCCGTCACGGTTCCACAGCCGAGATTGGCCCGTTCGCCGACGACGCTGTCGCCGAGATACGTCAGATGACACGCCATGGCGCCATCCATGAGAATCGAGTTCTTGATCTCGACGGCCTGTCCGACGCGGCATTCGTTGCCCAGCGTCGTGCCCTGGCGCAACCAGCAATTCGGGCCGACGGAGCAGTTCTCGCCGATGCACACGGGGCCCTCGATCACGGCCCCGGGCCGAATCACGGTGCCCGCCCCGATGAAAATGGGGCCGCTCATAGAGGCCGCCGGGCTGACTTCGCCGTAGATGCCCGTCTCGAAGCCGTTGTTGAGAAAATACTCGTTGGCATCGAGGAGATGCCACGGATATCCGATCGCGAGCCAGTAGCCCTGCGCTTCGACGACCCGGAACCCGCCTTTGTCCGCCAGGGTTTGAATCGCCGACGTGATCTCGATTTCGCCCCGCTCCGAAGGCGCCGTGCGTTCGAGTACGCCGAAGACCTCCGGCGTAAACTTGTACGCGCCGACGTTCGCGAGGTTCGAGAAGACGTCCTTGGATTTCTCGACGAGCCGCACGACGACATGGTCCTTGTCCACTTCATAGGTGCCGTACAGCCGCGGGTCCGGCACGACCTTGGCCAGCGCCGCTTGCTTTTCATCCGCCAACTGCGCGAGATCGGCGGGGTCATAGAGGTCGTCGCCGTTCATCGCAAGAAAAGGTTCGTCAATACATTCCGCGCATTGCAAGATCGCGTGACCGGTTCCGCGCTGTTCTTTCTGTTCGACGTACTCGAGGGTCATATCCCCGTAGCGCGTGCCGAACGCCTCCTCGATCATCTCTTTTCGGTAGCCGACCACCAGCACAACGGTATCAACAATACCTTTCAAGGCATCGAGCTGGCGCACCAGAATGGCCTTGTTGGCCACCTTGAGCAACGGCTTAGGTTTTGTAAGGGTCAGCGGATACGTCCGCGTGGATTTTCCCGCCGCCATGATAACGGCCTTCATACATATTCCTCCTGCGATAACGAAGAATGCTTGCCGCAGTTTAGCATTCCACGGTGGCAAGCATAGTAACGCAGGCAGGGAGGCGCGGGCAAACTAACTCGATGCGGACAGCGCTCCTACGATTACAGCGAACGTAGGCATTACGGGCGGTGTTGCGCCATCATCGTTGCTGATATACCGGATGAACTCGACGTGGCCGTCCATGTAGAGCACATTACAGCCGCCCGGAACATGGTTGAACTTATGAATGGCCGCGCCCGCGCCGAGCTGGTCCATCATAATGAAAATCTCGCTTTGGGCCATGGCACTGGTTGCGGGATTGTTGATATCCGTGATCAGAAAACGCTCGACTCCTTCGCGAAGCCGGTAAATCATATTGCCTCCACCATTGCCATAGCCCGGGCCGGGGTCTTGATTGCTGATGTCGATATCCTGGTCGACGATATGCGCGAGCGCCAATCCATCGTGGCCCACATACGCCGAGATCGCTTCGGTGCCGAAGACTTCGTTGAGTCCCGCCGCCAACTGGATCGGTACATCAATCCCTTCGGGCGTTATCCCGCCGAGTATGCTCACGAGCCCGGCGATCATGGGATACGTCACGATATCCACGAACCCTTCGCCGATCTTGTCGAATACCCAACCCAAATAGACGTAACTCGCGTCGATATTCTTCGGCTGGCTTACGGGCGTAGCCATCGTTCCGTCATCATTCGTCAACACGTCCTCGGGCGTATCCGAATCCGAAGGGCAGAACATGAGGTTGGCGTCGCTGAAGTATTCCGGGAACAAGGCCGTCGTTTGCGGGCCAAGGGCGAGGGATTCGCGCGGTGGATCGTACGGCAGGCCGTTCCACCGATAGAAACGCGCGACCTGGAGATGCGGATACCGTTGCGCTTTGGATTCATTCGCGTACATTTTGAAGATCAGTCCCCACTGTTTGAGGTTGTTCTGGCAACTCGCCCGCCGTGCCGATTCCCGTGCGCGCGCCAGCGCCGGCAACAGGATCGCCGCGAGGATACCGATAATGGCGATGACCACCAACAATTCAATCAGGGTAAATCCTGCCGTCTTGTTCATCGCTATCCCTCACCCCTCTTTTTCCTGCAGTTAAACCACGGAATGAAGCAAGTCATCAATGTCCGATACAATAACTCCGGAAACGGTATGGAAACAACTCGCCGACTTGCAAGTTGCTTCTTGCCGCCGAGTACAATACAGTACCCAGGTCGATTACATGTTTGCAGGAAAGAAAGAATAGACCTTATGAACAAGAAGAAACACGACCATGAATGAACGCGTATGTCCCTGGTGGATGGCCTACACGTTTGACCATCCGGGCCGCAAACTGTTGCACAACACGAAGAAGATCCTGGGACCGTATGTCAAACCCGGAATGACCGCGATGGACGTGGGTTGTGGCATGGGGTTTTTTTCGATAGCCATGGCGAAACTCGTTGGTGATGAGGGTGCCGTGGTGGCGGTGGACTTGCAGCAGAAGATGCTCGACGTCCTCATGAAACGCGCCAGACGCGCAGGCGTCGCCCATCGCATTCGCACGCACCGCTGCGCGCAGGACCACATCGGCGTCGACGAGCCCGTTGATTTTATTCTGGCTTGTTATGTGGTTCACGAGACGCCTGACCAGAAGAAGTTTCTCGAGCAAGTTCGCGTATGTCTGAAACCCGAGGCCAAGTTCCTCATTATTGAACCCGGTTGGCACGTGCCCAAAGACAATTTTGCTCGCACCCTCGATACCGCCAAATCGGTGGGTCTGAACCTCGTCGCCCAACCCCACCTCTGGGTCGACCGCACCGCACTGGTCGAATCGTCGTAAATAGCGGGGATAACGCGGCTCTTGTATTTCTTCACAGAAGGGCTGGAGGCGGCCACTCTCAAATCTCAGATCTCAGAGCGGTGTAGTCGCGCCGTACGGCGTCAACTTGATCGTGCATCCGAGTAACACGCGGATTGCGGAAGACCTTTCATTGTGCGTGAAGTATAAAGAGCAGTATCGACAGGCTTTAAGAAGAGTTCGGCATTAAAATATAGAAGTTAGAAGTTGCCCCTTTTCTAGCTTCTAACTCCTAACTTCTAGCCAAGAATACTTGAACCCTCTTGAATCTGGAAAGCAGAAAAACAGGAAATATAATAAGAATCTGTCTTCGTCGGCACAGTTCTATTCGGATGGCCATTCGCCCGTTCATCAATTGACTCTTTTCCTGCCACGAATATTTACTAACTTGCTTGCATCCGAACAAATGGCGACAATGTAGAAGAGGCTTCCAGCCTCTTCCTCGCGCGGGAAGCACACGATGCGCCGACGCGGCAAGATGCCGCGTCTACTGTGACTCCATTTTCATACTACCGGGTGTCACCTTCGGTGTTATGTTGACTGCTTTCCTGTTTTCCAGATTCGTTGACTGAGAAGGAAATTCTCACATTCGCACGTGTAGAATCTAACTTCTTCTTTGCAATGTTGCGAAATGGTCGTCTAAGCGGTACAATTAGACGGGTTTATGTGTTTGTGTAGTGGGTGATGTTCTGATATTCATTGTGATCTGACTTCTCAGGCGGGGCCGCTCCCGCCGGCCAGGGCGTCGCCGACCGACACTCAGGCGGGGAT
>Ga0210003_1002859_pt1 | contig 14339 bp, 15 predicted proteins | sample LantaG_FD_182804 | JGI IMG/M metagenome (GOLD analysis project Ga0210003, IMG submission 182804) | Deep subsurface microbial communities from Baltic Sea to uncover new lineages of life (NeLLi) - Landsort_02402 metaG (SPAdes) (version 2) | ecosystem: Environmental > Aquatic > Marine > Oceanic >... | reverse complement strand
GAACTCGATGTACCGAATACAACGGCTGGCCGAGACCTAAAAGAAAATATGAGACTTGGAAATATTACTCAATCAAGTTTCGCTTTTACAATTGGAAAAGATGGCGATGCTTGGGAACGAGCAGAGAATGGTGTAGATATAAGAACCATCAAAAAAGTCAAACGATTATATGATGTTAGTCCAGTATCGCTTCCAGCCTATCCATCAGCAAATGACCTAGCACTTGCTCAAAGGTCCAATTTTATGGATAAAGAAAACACAAGAAAAAAACAAGAAACAATATACGAAAAGAACTCACTACTAAACTTAAAAATTAATTTAATCAAAAGAAAAAAATGAAAAAGTCGCTAGAATTAAAAGAGACTCGTTCTGGATTAGTTGAATCTTTAGAAGCAATCAAAAATATTGCTGATACAGAATCAAGAAATCTTAACGAATCAGAAACAACAAAAGTAGATAGTACACTATCTGAAATTGATGCTTTAGATGTACAAATCACAAGAGCAGAAAGAATGGAAAATGAAATGAGAGTATCTGCAGCAGTAAGTGGAGCAACAGTTTCAACTTCTATAGATAAAGACAAAAGAAGCTACTCATTCCAAGATGCAATGAGACAAGCAGTGAATGGCAAACTTGAAGGATTGGTTAAGGAAATGGATACGGAAGCTAGAAACGAAACTCCACACCAAACATATAGAGGTATCGCTATTCCACATTCTATCTTAAATCAAAGAGCAGCAGTAACTACAGCAGCTTCTAGCCCAACAGAAGTACAATCATTTACTGACCAATTAGAAGCGAACCTTGTTCTTGCAAGCGCAGGAGCAAATTTCTATTCTGGAGTATCTGACCAAAAGTTTCCTGTAGTTTCTGATATTACATCAAGCTGGGTAGCTGAGGACTCAGGTACTGATGTTGCAGCATCAGGTGCTACAACAAGCGTAACATTAACTCCACACAAATTAATCTCTGTGGTAGATTTATCAAAAGAAGCAATGACTCAAAACGCTGGACTTGAAGCTGCAATCCGTAGAAATATGGCTGCAAATATTGCTTCAACTTGGGAAGCTGCATTATTAAACACTGCTGATGTTGCTGGCGCTCCACAATCTATATACTTGGATGCTGCTGCTGGAGCAACAGGCGTAACTGCTGCTGACTTCATAGCTTTGGAAGCTACAGTGTTAGGAAACAATGTACCATTGGAAGGTTCTAGAATGGCTTATTTATTCAACAAAGATGCGTATTCTTCAATCCGTACTTTATTGCAAACAACAGGAGTTGCTGCATTATGGAATCCAGATACAAAAGAATTGAATAATTACTTTGGTTTCTTTTCTTCAAATGTAGGAAAAGGTGGGGTGGCTAATAAAGCTCAAGCATTATTTGGAGATTTCTCAAAAGTACACTTGGCTCAATTTGGTGGTTTAGATTTATTATATGACCCATATACGAAGTCAAGACAAGGACTTGGAACGCTAATCGCTACAACTTTAGTTGATGGAGATGCGACTCAAAACGCTCTTGCATTTGCTAATTTAATTGAAGCATAATTATTAATATATAGGTCGAAACTGGGGACAAATTGTCCCTGGTTTCCTCCTTTATTAAATAAAAGCGAAATCGATTTTAAGGCTATTTTAAAGACTTCTAAGAGATTTAGCTAGTGTTAACAACTGCTAGTATTAAACAATTGAGTTATTTGATTAAAAGCAAATCACTAGGTTAGGAAAAAAGTCAAAAAAAATGAAATATTACGAATTAATAGATTACCATAATACTCAAATAATCACTACAGATGAACTGAAAACACACCTCAGAATCACCTTTAATGATGATGATAATTATATTGTTGATTTGGAAAAAGCAGCAGTTAGAATGGTAGAAGAATTTACTAATTTATTTTTACTTCCAACAACTGGAAAACAATATGGAAATACTTTTAATGACTTGGAAATATTATTTAAAGGTCCACAATATGCAGACCCAGAATTCGTAAATAAAGTACATTATTATCAAGGTGGTGCTTGGGTTTTACTTCCTCAAAATCAAATGGAATTTGTTGGAGCTATACAACCAGCAAGAATATATGGAACTTCTTTATTTTCAAATCCAACTACTGATGATGTATTTCAAGCTTGGTATGGACACTACAAAGTGGGATATCATACAATCGCAGATATACCCTATCCATTAAAACAAGCAATAAAAATTATAGTATCTGATATGTACGAAAACAGGCAATCAGTAATAGTTGGAAAAATAGTTTCAACAATACCAAGGACAGCACAATACCTAATGAACCCATTCAAAATACAAACTTTATGATTTCAGTCGGAGACCTTGATACACCAGTGCAAATACAAAGCAACACTTTTACTGCCAATGCAAACTATGGAGGAATCCAGGATGAAGTATGGGCAGCTGCAAATGGAGTAGCAACTATCTGGGCATATATGATATTTAAGGGAGGAAGCGAAAAGGAGGAAGGAGAACAAAAAGTAGGAGAACAAAAAGTGGATTTCTATATTAGATACGAAACTTATAAAGATTTAATCCAGCCAAACTGGAGAATAAAACATACACTATCTGGTGGAACATTTGCATATTATTATATAGAAGGAATAGCACAGATTGATGGAAGGCACAAAATGACAAAGCTAACAGCAACACATAAAGATAGCCAATAATGAATATAGGAACTTTAAATGCAGGAAAGGTATTAGGAAACAGAGAACTCCAGGCAGCGATGAATAGAATACCCTATGCAGTAAAAAAGAATAAATTTTTTATGGCAGTATTCAGACAAGCAGCAAAACCAATCATAGCATCGGCAAGAGGGGAGCTTTCAAAATATAATGAATACAGCCAGACTGGACAACTGAGAAAATCGATAAAAGCATTTAGCACGAAAGCATCTAGGAAACTACCAGCTTTATATGTAGGGCCAAAAGCAACAGGAGGAAGTGCAAAGAAAAACTCGCAAAGGGGTGGAGGATATTATGGAGCTATGCTAGAATATGGAACAGCAACATCAGACCCCCATCCATTTATGAGACCAGCCTGGGACAAGTCGCAGGGAAGCGCAGGAGCGATACTTCTGGAGGGGTCAAGGGCAATAGTTGAAAAGGTACTAATAAGAGAGCTAAAGGGCTTAAAAAGAATTTATACATAATGCGAAGCGGAGCAATCATATATCCCTTATTAATTAATTACGCTGGACTTGTAGCATTAGTCCCAGCTAATAAAATTTTTGCATTAAGAGGACAACAGCCAACGGATGGACCTTATATAGTTTATAGAGAAATCAGCTCTGTACCATTAGACACGAAAGGAGACTCGATAGATACGGCTGCCGACCCAAGGACCAGGCAAAGGTCGATACTTGATACAACCAGAGTCCAGATTTCAATATTTGCAAAAACATATATTCAAGTTGAGGACATAGCCGTACAAGTTAGACAAGCACTAGACAGAGAATGGGGAACAGTAGATGCACCATACCAACATCAAATCTCACTGGACTCCTGTATTTTTGAATCATCAGTTGATGACTTTGATGATGACTTCAACAGCTACGGAGCATATATAAAGCATTTGGATTTTAAATTAAGAATCAACAGAATCAATATAGATAATGCCTGGCAAAATAATTATTCCCTGAGCTTTGATGGAGTGGATGATTATGTCACTGGGGGAAACCATCCAAAATACACCCCAACAACGGCTGGATGGAGCGTTTCATTCTGGTATAAAAAAGCAGCAAATGGAAGTCAAAAAATAATATATAAAACTAGTGGATATGCTGGGGGTGGAGTTTATGACCAGGAATGGCTAATAGTTAATAGATTTGATGAAACGCTGCGTTTTGGTTTACATTTTAATAATTCAACAACTGATTATGTAACTTTCGACTCGGTGCAAACTATCCCTTTAAATACTTGGCAACATTATGTTATTACTTACGATGGCTCACAAACAGCAACAGGATTTAATATGTACATCGATAATCAATTATTAAATACAACTAATGGACTTGCCACTGTAACATTAACAGGAAATTATGGTACTGTATTCGCAGGAGTTAGTCCATTATATATGGCTAGAGATAATCAGGTGGGATATTATGAAATGCACCTGGATGAATTTATATTATATGAAAAAGTAATAGATGCAGCAACAGTGAACCATTTATACAATAATGGAATTACAGGAAACCCAAATGAAACACCATACGCAACAAGCTCAATGGTGGCATACTGGAGAATGGGCGATGGGTCAATATTTCCAATATTACAAAACTTAGCTCCATCATATAGTATAGTAGCAACAATGACAAATATGGATGCAGCTGATATAGTAACAGATACACCAACATAAAATGAAATATTGTATAATACCAACATCAGAAATAGAAAATATTAACTTTGCAGAAGTTGTAGAATTTAGAGATACATTAAGATACAATATAGCAGGAACAGAATTTATTGTTAAATATACAGCAACGAAGCCAACGAGCCTAGAACCTTATGCAGACTATACACATTCTGAAATATTAGAATTTATTAATAACCCAGCTAACGGCTGGATAAATATAGAGTAAAATGGAAATAAAATTATTAAAAGATTACAAAAGTCCGAGTGGTAGAATATTCCCAGCTGGTACAAAAATAGATTGCGACAGAACAATATACAATAAATTACTAGCAATTGAAGGATGCGAACCAATAGGTAAAGATAAAAAGAAATCTAAGGCTAAAAAAACAATAAAGAAAGATGGCATTAATAAATAGTCAAGCAATACCAGAAGGTGGATTAATAGCTGTAAAATCCACTTTATCATCAACCACTAATACATTTAATAATGGTGGAAATGAGTTTATATTGATTGATAATTCAAGCGAAGCAACTGTAGTTATTACAGTAACAGCAGTAACAACTTCAGTAGAAAGCCCATTATATGGAGACCTGGAAAAAAGCAATGCTACGCTATCAATAGCACCAGGAGAGACTGGAACAATTGGAACATTTCCTGTTTCAGCTTATAATGGAGATGATGGAATTGTAAGCTTTACTTTAACAGCAATCACAGGAATTAAGATTGCAATTTTATATCTTGCATAATGAATGGAGTAATTAATGGGACATATTATTCTTTACAAATAGACTCAAAAACTATTTTATTTGGAACTGCTGCTGGTTTTTCTGTAGAACAAAGCCTACGAGACATAACAGTAAGAGAAACCAATAACTGGAAAACACAACTCCCAGGATTAAGAACCTGGACTATGGAATTTGAAGGAAAACTGGCATATAAATATGTTGATGGAACAAGCCCAGCTTGGAACAAAAGAACGATAGATGAAATATATACTTTAGGAATTGCTAATCAAGACAGAGTAGTATTGAAAATGGCTGGTGGAACTGGCACTTATTTCTGGCAAGGTGAAGCATACATAACAGGAATTAGTATTGATGCACCAAATGAGGATAATACATCAATGAATATAACTTTCCAAGGAGTAAATGATTTATCAATGGGTTATACTTCATAAATTAAAAATAATAGATAAAACAAACTGAAAAAACTAAAATAAATTAAAACTTAAAAAAAAAAATTATGGCTACAGATGGAGTAATTAATGGAACAATGTTCGGAGTTTATGCAGCAGGAACGAAAATAGCTTATGCTACTTCTGCTTCAATCTCAATGAATCACAACTTAAGAGATACATCAACTAAAGATAGTGGGGGATGGAGAGACCAACTAGAAGGACAAAGAGACTGGGAAGTATCAGTAGAAGGAATGCTAATATTTACAGCACTAGGAGGTGGAGCAATTTCTGGAGAAACAATGAATGAATTATATGCATCTTATATATATTCAAGAACTGTATTTGAATTAAAATTCAACACAGCAGTGACTGGAGACATAGGATGGACTGGTCAAGCATTTATGACAAGCTTATCAGCTGACACACCAAATGAGGACTCATCAACTTGGAGCGCTTCTTTCAGTGGAACTGGCGAATTAGTACAAGCTGCAATAGTATAACAAATCTGAGAATTCCCTGGCTGCCTTTTTATTTGTTAAAGGGTGGCTGGGGAGGACTCTTTATAAATAACCTTTAACAAAAATTAAAAAAATGAATTACGAATTAGTAGAAATAGCAAATAAAAAATATCCTATTTTCTTTGGTTTTAATGGACTCAGAAAATATTGTGCAGCAACAGGTACATCACTAAATAAATTAATGAACCTAGGCCAAGATATGACCCTGGACCAGGCGCTTCAATTAGTCCTTGTAGGAATAGAAGAAGGATGCAGAAAATCTGGTCAAGATTTTGATTTAACAATTGATGAGCTTGGCGATTTATTAGATGTTGATATGAGTGGACTAACTAGAGCGCTGGAAATTTTTGGTGAGCATATGGGCCACAATTTAGGAGACCAAACAGCCCCAGCAAAAAAAAAGGTCAAAAAGTTAAAGTCGAAGAAATAACCTTCGATATTTTAGAATCTATAGCATTTGGAGAATTGAATATGAGCCTAGAACAATTTTATAATATGTGCCCTCGCAACTTTGCAAATGCCCAAATCGGTAGTAGAAAACTATACGAACAAAACCAACAAGCAGAATGGGAGCGAGCAAGATGGATGGCTTGTGTAATAATAAATCCACACCTCAAAAAAAGCATAGACCCTAAAAAAATCACTACCTTCCCTTGGGAAAATGAAATGAAATCTAGCGACAAAATAAAAAAAGATATTGAGAAATTAAGAATGGAATCTCAATTCGATGATAAGATAAAAGAAATGAATAAATCGCTAAATAATAAATAAAAGAAAATGCCAAAAAAAGCCCTCGCTTCCTTAAATGTAGTAATTAATGCAGTTACATCCCCACTATTTCGTGGACTTGCAATAGCATCAAAAAGACTAGTCGCATTTGGAACAAAAATGAAAGCGATAGGTAGAAGCATATCTATGAGCTTCACGCTTCCATTTGCAATGGTCGGAGTTGCAGGAGCTAAAATGGCTATTGATTTTGAAAAGAATATGACCAAGATTAATACTCTGGTCGGAATTTCAGCAAAGGAAGTAAATGAGTTTTCAAAAGATGTAATGAAACTGGGTGGAGAAACTGCCCAAGCACCAGCTGAACTAGCTGAGGGTTTATTCTTTTTAACTTCTGCAGGGCTAAAAGGTGCAAATGCACTTAATACATTAGAAGCCGTTTCTAAGGCCGTAGCTATTGGATTAGGAGAACAAACGGACCTAGCAAAAGTTGCTGCTGCTGCTCAAAATGCATATGGAGAGGAAAATATAACGGCTGCCGAAGCTCTCGATGTTTTTGGAATTGCAGTGCAACAGGGGATGTTCGAAGCTTCGGACTTAGCTGAAGTGCTAGGGACTCAGCTCGGCCTATCTTCCAGCCTTGGCGTTTCATTCCAGGAGACCTCAGCATTTATTGCTACATACACAAAAGTAACAGGGGATGCTAAAGCTGCTTCTACAAGTTTTGGTGGAGTTATGATGGCACTAGCCAAAACCACACCACAAATGGAAAGGGCCTTAAATCAAGTGGGAATGACTGGCGATAGTGTTCGAGAAAGCCTAGGAGAAAAAGGACTACGAGCAACGCTAATAGATATCAAAACAGCTTTTGAAGCAAATGGCGTTCCATTAACGGAATTTTTTAGTAAATCCCAAGCATTAAAAGGGGTGCTCGGAGTTTTAGGAAATCAAACCGAAACCTATGGCGAAGTTTTAGATGCGATGGGTGGGTCGGCTGGATTTGTTGCTGATGGTTTCGACACATTATCAAAAACTACAGGCTTTAAAATGTCAAAAGCTTTTAATAATTTGAAAATGTCAGCGATGGAACTGGGTTCTGTTTTGATGCCAGTATTTACAGCAATAGTTAATGGGGTTACTAAAATAGGAAAAGCATTCTCCAGCTTAGATGGAGGAACAAAGAAACTGGTAGTAGGAGCTGCTGCTTTGCTTGCTTTTAGTGGTCCACTTATGACATTAGCAGGAGGGATAGTTTCAGCAATTGGATTAATATTATCTCCTGTTGGATTAGTAGTAGTTGCTATTGGTGCAATTTTTGCTTTAATATACCAAAACTGGGGAACTGTAAAAACAATATTTGTTAATTTTGTAAATTACTTTATCAATTTATATAACGAATCAATGTTATTTAGAGGTGCTGTCCAGATAGTAATAGCTTCTTTTAAGAATTTATGGACACAAATAAAATTTGTATTTGAATCATCAAAAGCTGTAATAAGTGGATTTATAACAATGTTTGTGGGACAATTTAAAGGCCTTGCAAAAATTATTGAAGGAGCGCTTACATTAGACTGGGACAAAGTAAAAGAAGGAGGAAAAGAATATGGAAAAGCAATCGAAGATGGAGTAGGCGAAGCCTGGGATGGAATAGTTAAGGCTGGAGAAAAGGCTGGAGAAGAAATGGCTGAGACAATGGCAACGGCAGTGAGGAAAACAATGGCATCAGATAAAGTGGAATTTATTACTGAAGATGATGTACAAGGCACAGTGGATGATGTGGGTGCTTGGTTTACGGATAAGCTAGGACAAGTAAAAAACAAGATACAAGGATTTATGGGTGGCTCAGTTTTAGCCGTGCCAGAAGGAGGTGGAGATACTGGAGCTGGATTTAAGGAAGGAGGAAATGGAACTAAAATTTTAGAAAAAACTCTAGCTAAACAGAAAACATTACTGGAATCCTACCTAGAATGGGCAAAGGTAGGATATGAGGGATTTGCAGATAAAGTAAGCGAAACCTGGAGCAAAATAAGTGCAGTAGCTGGAGCTGCTCTAAATGGAATCGGAAATTTAATGTCAGCACAACACGAAAAGGCAATGACCGAACTAACCAATAAAGAAACAGCCGAGCAAGGGTCACTGGATAAAGAATTCGAAAGGAACGCTCTAAGGATAGAAAATTCAACAATGACCCAGGAGGAAAAGGACAATGCTTTAATTGGATTAAAAGAAACATTTGATGGAAAACAAGCAATCTTAGATGAGAAATTTGATGCCAAAAAGAAAGCCCTACAACAGAAACAAGCGAAGCGAGATAAGGCAATGAAAATAGCCAGTGCAATAATGGGAACGGCTCAAGCAATAGTCCAAGCTTTAACTGCAGGACCAATCGCAGGACCAATACTAGCAGGACTTATGGCTGGATTAGGTGCAGCTCAAATAGCTACAATTGCATCAACACCACTACCAATGGCTGATGGAGGAATTGCATTCGGACCTACAAACGCATTAGTTGGAGAATACCCAGGAGCAAAAAATGACCCAGAAGTTGTAGCACCCCTATCAAAATTAAAAGGAATGCTCGGAAATTCTATGGCTCAAAATGTACTATTAAATGTAGGTGGAGTTTTAAAAGGAGAGGACATATTTCTGGCAAATGATAACACTGATAACCAAAGACAAAGATATATATAATGGCATACAACAGAACCTACTATTCTAATTTCGTTTCAGATGCTGGCATCACTTGGAGAATTGAAATGTATGACCAGGTGGCAACAGCAACATACCAAAACAAAGAAGGAACTCTAGGACCGAAGGCTGGAGAAATGAAATATGGAAGTGAAGGGAGTAAAATGTTTGCTCCACTAAAACCTTCCACTTTCTCATTCGAGTTTATGGTTACGACTCAAAATGCTGCAAATTATATAAAACAATTAAAAGCAGAAAGGCAAGAGCGAGATGTATATGTTGCAATTTATAGAGAAACAGTAAATGGTTCAAACTCTCCAATTTACAGACCATATTGGGCTGGGCAAGTTTTGATGGATTTATCAGATGACCCTGACATTCCTACACCATATCCAATAACAATAAAAGCTGTAGATGGAATCGCATCATTAAAATATTACGATTATGTCCCATCGACAACCTCTCAATTAGCAAGCCATATTTATGACAAAGGCGATACATATATCCCAGACCCAACAAACGCTGGAGGACAATACGATGCCTGGCAGCATTGCATAGAAATTATTTCTAATTGTCTGGGCTATTCTGGAGAATTTACAACGGCAATGGGAAACACAACTCCAAATCTAATATTTACAAATGTTAGATGGTTTAATGGAGAACACCCTAACACCACTATTGACCCCTTAAGAAGCACCAGAATAAAACCTAATATGTTTTATAAAGAGGAAAATGAAGGGGAAGATTTAAAATACAAAGCTCAAAATTGCTATGATGTTTTGCAAAATTTATGTAAAGCCTGGGGAATGAGAATGTATTATTTCGCTGGTATTTATTATTTTACTCAATTGAACGAATGGCGAATAGCAGACTCAGGAACACAAGCTAGTCCAGTTAATATGAAAAGACACGGCTATACAATGGCTGGTGCAACTTCAACTACAAGTAATTCGATATCTAGGTTCTGGGGACAATATACACTACCACTAACAAATACACAAACTAATCCAGAATATAAAAATCTTAAATTAACTGGTGGAAAATATGGATTACTTCCAGCATTTAAAAGGGTCACAGTTGATTTTATGAATGTTGATAATGTAAATTCATTTACTAGCTTCCCACTTTTACCGAGTGGAGGAACTGCTCCAGTTTCTAACGGATTAAAATGGGAGTTTTCTTCTCTTGGAACTTTTACATTTGATGGAGCAAATGACCAGCAATTCTTTAATAGGATTAATATATCAGTTTCAAATCAAGGAGTTAATCCTGGACAATTAACATTTGGATGGGCATTAGTTGCTAGGCCTGCTGGGACTGGTTCTGATACTTTAAATCAAAGTCCAAGCAACAATGGATGGACAAAATATATGTATTTAGATGTTGCTAATTCTCCTCCAGTAGCCTGGGGAACTGGGATGGGTTCTTTAAATTCTGGTTCAATGCCACACAATCCAGTTTTTAATATTGGAATTGGGACTACATTAGTAGATATTACTGCTGGAGGAATAGCAAATTATCCATTCTTCCCAGCTTCAGTATTTACGGCTGGACAATGGGAAATAGGATACTACACAAAAACTGAAGTTTTAACTACACAAAGTGTCCCACATTCATACTGGAGTTACAATGGAAGATTTGTACCTGATAGCGTTGCTAATCCATTGACAAATCCTTATATGAATGGAGTAACATATACAAATCCAGCTGCAACGACAGGAATTAATGCTTCCGAATTTGCACCTATAATAAATGGAGCTGTTGGTTCTGCAAGCACAACGACTAACCTATATCAAACAGGAGATGACACGGCATATGAAGAAGTAAATGATATAATAATGGGAGACACTGGGAACAATTTCTCAGAAGGAAGCATCCAAATATATACTGGAACAGTTTGGAAGGCTTCCGACTTTGCTGGATTTTGGGGAATTGATACATTAGCAGGAGGAAACTCATTCTCTCAACAATTAGCCGAGGACATATTCAAAGCCCAGGCAAAATCAATAGATAGATTTACAGTCTCAACAACTATAAATGCAGAAAATACTGTTTATTGGAATGATGGAACTGCTAACAGACCACAATGGGCTGCACCATTTACTAAATTTTATACTTTCTCAAACGCAAACCAGGGAATGGTGGCAAAGAAATATATAATGCATACAGGCTCTTATGACTTTTTAAGGGACACCTGGAAATGGGTTTTATACGAACAAGAAACTTTTACAGTAGGAGCAACTTCAACTACCACAACAACCCTAGGAATTAATAGTGGACTTTCTGGATGGGGAGGAGACCCAGCACCAGTAGGTGGAGGATATAGCTCAATAGCACCCCCTCCGAATCCAAACTCTGGGACTGGAAATTCATTAATGCTATTGAATCAACAACAAATCCAACCTGTTGCAATTATTAGGGCTGGACAATATCTGGCACAAGGGACAGAAGTTCAAAGCATAACAGTTACATCTCTAAGTGTTAAACAATTGCCAGCTGCAATATTTAAAATTGGCGATAAATTAGTTTTACAAACTAAATCAAATGATAACAGCTCAAGAATTTCAGAAAGCAATCCACAATATAATACAAACAGAATAGAATTTGTTGTATCAGCAAATCAGCTAATAGATGCAACTACAATAAGCGTTACTTCAAAAACAATTTATCAAGATATTTCTGTAGGCGATACGATAACATTTAATGCTGCAAATTTATATTCTCAATACCAAAATAAGACCGAAGGAAGTGTAGCAGGATTTGAAGTTGATGCCGATGGATTAGAAAAAGGTGGAATAGAAATAACAGGCTGGCTCAATTCAGATACAATGGCTGGAGCAACAGTAAACAATTTGCCGACTGCTCTGAGCGTTAAAAATTATGTTGACAATTCACATCCAGCAGAGGACCAAACACTGCAAGAGGTAACGGACAACGGAAACACAACCACAAATAGTGTGATGATAGGAAGCACATCAGCACCATCTTATCCACTGCAAATAACTAATTCTTCAAAAATTATTAGTTTTGGTGATTGGAGTAATAATCCATCAACATATGGTTTAGGAATTATTACAAGTGATAATTTTTTTAGATTACCAGCCATAAACTATATTGGAAATTCAAGTATGAGAATTTCATTGATTTCAAATAGTGCAGAATATTATTCATATTTAAATCACATTTTTAAAACTGATAATGGAACGGAAAAAATGCGTATCACATCAGCTGGAAATGTTGGTATTGGAACAACAGCACCATTTGCAAAAATAACAATACCAGCTGGACAATATTATTCTTGGGAAACAACATCTGGACAAGCCAATTCAAGAAGTTGGGGGATTAGGACAGATTTAGATTATTATGGACAATTGGTTATTGTAAGTTCAGATGCTAATGATAATATATTAAGTGAAAGAATCTTATCAATTGATAATGCTGGAAATGTCGGTATTGGAACAATATCACCAGACGCTCCATTGCATATTCAAAATATAATAGTAAATGGTGGTGGAGCACAGAACACACTGATTCTTGATGGGATTGAAAATGGTGGTGATATGTTGGCTGGTGATGGACCTAGATTATTATTTAAAATTCCGTATAATTCTCTTAATTCTAAAATTGGAGCAAGTATTGATGCAATTAAATCTGGTAATCCAGATAGTCAATCAAATACAGATTTTGTTTTTAGGACTTCTGGAGATAATGAAACTTTAAATGAAGCGATGCGTATCACATCAGCAGGCAATGTTGGAATAGGGACAACATCACCACAATACAAATTGCATATAGTTGGAGAAACTTTAAGTGAAGATGGTTTTAGAATTAAAATTTCAGATAATACATTTCAAAGAGTTTTATCATCAACTGGAACAAAAAGTGTTCAATTTGGGGATGCTGCAATTGATGATTTAAAATTCAAAAATGCAAATGGAAATAGTTTAGTCATCAAGTCAGATGGAAATGTTGGTATTGGAACAACAAGTCCAACTCACGCTTTACAAATAGAGGATGGATTTACATTATCTGCAATTGGTTTTCTTGGAACATCTTTAAAGTTAGGAAATTATAGTTCAATCGGATACAATAGGATATGGGGTGATGGAGTTAATATGAGTTATTCAAATAACAATGGTTATCACAGATGGATGAATCAAGCTACGGAACAAATGCGTATCACATCAGCTGGAAATGTTGGTATTGGAACAACTAGCCCTAACGCTAAACTTCATATAGGTCCTGATGCACTTATTAGTGGATATACTCCTGACAGGTCAACGCTAGCCATATCAGATACCACTAATGGAGGTCAGTTAATAATTAGAGGGCAATCACCTAGAATATGGTTTGACTCTACGGCTGGAGGTAATGCAGAATTATTTTTAGATGGTACTAAACTGAATATTTTATCGGGTGACCCAACATCTGTTGGCACTTCTAGATTATATATAAAAGAAGATGGAAATGTGGGGATAGGAACAACAGCACCAAGTGAGAAACTTCACATAGTGGGTGACACATTTATTGATGGAGGTTTAAAAGTAAATGCAGCAAATATTGACTTTACTGGATTAGGCACAACAGACCCAGGAGTAGTTGGAAGATTGTGGAACGACAGAGGAACATTAAAAATATCAGAAGCATAATATAATACAATTAAAATAGTGGTTAATAAAATGAAGAATGAAATAAGAGACACAATAGAATTTATGGGAGTAAACTTAGGAGCAATAGGTATAAGTCTGACAGGCTTAGATGCGTTCTTAAGGACTTTTATACTAATAGCAACATTAATATACTCAATACAAAAAATAATACTTTACACAAAAAAGAAATAAAATGGCAACAG
>Ga0210003_1002856_pt1 | contig 14346 bp, 13 predicted proteins | sample LantaG_FD_182804 | JGI IMG/M metagenome (GOLD analysis project Ga0210003, IMG submission 182804) | Deep subsurface microbial communities from Baltic Sea to uncover new lineages of life (NeLLi) - Landsort_02402 metaG (SPAdes) (version 2) | ecosystem: Environmental > Aquatic > Marine > Oceanic >... | reverse complement strand
CTCTCTCTCTCTCTCTCTCTCTCTCTCTCTCTCTCTCTCTCTCTCTCTCTCTCTCTCTCTCTCTCTCTCTCTCTCTCTCTCTCTCTGTCTGTCTCGCTTTCTTTCCTTCTGCCTCTCTTTCTTTCTCTCTTTCTCACACAGACATCAAAAGAAGTAAAAGAAAAGGAAATAAAAAAGAAGCTAATTCAAAACAAAACACTCTCTCTCTTTCTCTCTATTCATTTTTTCTCACTTCCCGACCACCCTCCGCGCGACCGCGACGACGTCCTCGACTGTCGGCAGCGCCGCCTTCTCGAGCGCCTCGGCGTACGGCATTGGCACGTCCACGCCCGTCACCCTCTCGGGCGCGGCGTCCAGCGCATCGAAGCAGTCCTCGACGGCGGCGGCGATCACCTCCGACCCCACGCCGCACTGCGGCCACCCTTCCTCGACAGACACTAAACGGTGCGTCTTGGAGACCGACGCGGCGATCGCGCCCCTGTCGAGCGGCCTGAGCGACCGAAGGTTGATCACCTCGGCCGAGATCCCTGCGGCGGCCAGCGCGTCCGCTGCCTTGAGGCAGTAGCCCACCATCTTCCCGAAGCCCACCAGGGTCACGTCCGTCCCTTCCCTCATCGTCTTGGCCTTTCCGATCGGGAGCGTAAAGTCCCTGTCGAGCACCTGCGGCGACACCGGGAACGCCTCTCCGTAGAGGATCTCGTTTTCCAAAAAGATGACGGGGTCAGGGTCTCGGATCGCGGCCTTCATCAGCCCGCGGGCGTCCTCCGCGTCGTAAGGGGCCAGAACCTTCAGGCCGGGCACGTGCGAGTACCAGGCTGCGAAGCACTGCGAGTGCTGCGCCGCCACTCCCGCGGCCGCGCCATTGGGCCCGCGGAACACGATCGGGCAGGAGATGGCTCCGGCACTCATGTAGTGCGTCTTGGCCGCCGAGTTGACGATCTGGTCGATGGCCTGCATCGCGAAGTTCCAGGTCATGAACTCGCAGACCGGCCTGAGTCCCGCGAAGGCCGCGCCCGACGCGATGCCGGTGAAGCCCGCCTCGGTGATCGGCGTGTCGAGCACGCGCGCGCCGCCGTGCTTGGCCAGGAGGCCCCGCGTGATCTTGTACGCGCCCTGGTACTCGCCGACTTCTTCGCCGAGGACGAAGACGTCCTTGTCGCGCTCCATTTCCTCGTCGAGGGCGGAGTTGAGGGCGTCGCGGACCGTCATCTGAGGTGGATTTGGAGGTTGTTCAGGTTTTGTTGATTGAGAGGTCGTGTTCCGAGGTTGAATAAAGAAAAAAAAGGAGCGATCGCCAACGGCGTAGCTTTCGTTTTTTTGTGCTCCTTTCATCGGCGCCGCCTGAGGCAGCCAAGGCTCTGTTGGTCTGATTCTCATCACACGAGTGAAGTCTTGGTGTCTCGCAATGCAAGGGCTAGTTTGAATGCGAAGCAAACTCGCAGCGAGCGAGCTTGAGCTTGGCGAGTGCGAAGAGAAAGAGAGAACGAATGAAAAGAGAGGCGCCGCCGTCGCCGCCTTTCTTTCCATTCGTTCTCCTCCTCTCTCTCTCTTTCTCCCTGTTCGCTCCGCTCTTTCCTCTTTCCCTTACCGTCTGCGCCGACGAGAAGGTGCGCTGCTGCATCTCGGCGCGCGAGGCCTGTGTTTTTTGTTTAAGTAAAAGACAAGAGAAAGAGAAGACAAAAGGTCAGATGGCATCATCGTTTTTTTTAGGTCGAGCATCGAGCGGACGATGGGGGAACAGAAACCATCAACTATTTCTTTGCTCGTTCCGCCCTTGTCAAAGCTCTTTTCTCCCAAAACACACCCTCATGGCAGACAGGCCCAGTCGCACGAGCGAGCGCATGGCGTTGGGCGTGCTGAAAGAAGAAGGGGAAAAGGGAGAAACGAGTGAGTTCTTCTTCTCTTTTCTTCAGAGTTGAGCAAAAAGGGCGAAGAGAAATGGAGATGAAAAAAAACTCGAAAAAAAGAAAAAAACTCTCCTTCGCCCCTCTTCTTCCCCTCTCTCTCTCTGCCTCCACCTCCGACCCCCCCCCCCGCCACCGCCCCCGAATTCTTTTTCAAGCACAAGCGCACACGCGCTGGAGCGCACTACGATAATCTACAAATGATGTCAAAAAAAGGGCAAAACAAAATCTAGTTCAAAAGCGCCTCTCTCCTCCTCCGCCTCCTCCTCCCCTCCAAGCTCCGCCGCCGCCAAAGTTGTTGCCTCCGCCTCCTCCACCACCGCCCCCGCCTCCGGCTCCGTTGCCGCTCCCGCGCGAGCGCCTCCCGCGGGTCCTCGACGGCGACGGAGCATAGGATAGATCCTCGAACGGCGCTGCTGCTGCTGCTGCTGCTGCTGCTGCTGTTCCCGCTCCGTCTCCAGGAGGGAAAGACGAAGAGGAAGAAGGAGGAGGAGGAGGAGCGAACTGTTGGGGAGGCTGCTGTTGCTGCCAGTGCTGCTGCTGCGGAGGAGGGTAGAAGCCGCCGCCGCCGCCGCCGTAGCCCTGCTGCTGGTGGTATTGATGCTGCTGCTGATAATGAGGGTGCTGCTGGTGTTGGTGTTGTTGCTGCGGCGGCGGCGGAGGCATCAAGAAAGCCGACGACTGATGGAAGCCCGGCTCGCCTCCAACCAGCCTCTCCCCTCCTCCCCCTCCTCCCCCTCCTCCCCCGCTCCCTTGCTCCGCCAGCGCCGCGGCGGCCACGGACGAGGCGGCGGCGGCCGCGGCGGCCTCCTCCTCCTCCGCGACGATGGCGGAGGCCGCCCGTGCGGCGGAGAAGAGCGAGTCGAGCCCTGGCGCGGCGACCGCGACGTCGAACGCGTCGTCGACAGAGTGGGGCCTCTGATGCAGGTGCTGCTCCGCCGCCGCCGCCGCCGCATGCGTGCTCCAGGACACGGGCGAGCCGGGCCCCAGGAGCGCGGACTGCAGGGGCGTGTTTGCGGCGACGGCGGCCAGGGCCGCCGCCTCCCTGGCCGCCGCCTCCCTCCGCTCGAGCTCGCGCTCGCGCTCCAGCAGCAGCAGCCTCTTCCGCTCGAGCCCCTCCTCGAGCTCGCGGAGCTTTTCGGCCGCGGCGTCCCTGCGCGAGCGCTCCTGGGCCGCCAGCAGCGCGTCGCGCTCATAGTCCTCCTCGAGGGTGGAGAGGGCGCGGGCCGGAGGAGGGAGGGGCAGAGCTGGGGCGGAAGAAGAGGGATTGAAATCTGAGTCTTCTCCTTCTCCAGGCCCGAGGGTCAGCTTCGACTTGATGTCGAGGAAGGCCGAAGAGACGCTTGAGGAGGGAGCTGCAGCTGCTGATCCTGTTACAGCAGCCGCTGCAGCAGCAGCAGCAGCAGCAGCAGCAGCAGCCGCTGCTGCAGCTTTTGCCGCGGCGGCCTTGGCTGCGGCGGCCGGGGGGAGCGTGCCGAGGGCAGCAGCAGAGGAGGGGGGCCTCGCTGCCGTCGCCGCCGAAGAAGGCCTGCCGCCAACGCCGCCGCCGCCGGCGCCCCTCCCGCTGGCGACGACCGCGCTCATCATCGGGCGCGGCGGAGGGCGAAGAGCAGCAGCAGCAGCAGCAGCAGCCGCACTAGCAGCTGTTGCGGCGTTGGCGTTTGCCGCTGCAGCCTGCGCTTCGGCGGCGGACGCGAAGCCGTTCCTCTTCCACTCCCGCTCCGCCGCCTGCGCCGCCGCGACGCGGTCGAGCTCCTCGAGGAACGCTTCCCTCTCGGAATCAGGCTTCTCATTCATGACAGCAGCAGCAGCAGCGGGAGGAGGTGACGCTCCTTTCGAGGATGCTGCTGCTGCTTTCGGCGGCGGCGAGGGGGGGAAGAGGGCTTCTTCCTCTTCCTCTCCTCCTTCTTTCGCTTCTCCTCCTCCGCTCTCGCGGGCGGCCGCTGCGGCTGCCGCTGCCGCTGCTGCAGTCGCTGCCGCCGACGCCGCCGATGCTTCAGCTGCTGCCGCAGCCTGCGCAGCCGCGAGCTCTTCCTGCTCGGTAGCCCAGCGAGACCCGCGCCCATCTCGGTAGCGGCTGTTCGAGCCGTGGAAGTCGCTGCTCCTGTTGGCTCCTTCTCCTCCTCGAATTCCTCCTCCTCGGCCGCCTCCTCCTCCTCCTCGCCCTCCTCCGCCGCCGCGCCTCCCCCCGTTGCCGAAGGAGCTGCTGAACGCCGAGGGAGGCGCGCGCTCGTCCTCGTCCCAGGCCGCGGCGCTCGCTGCCCCGACGTCGGGAGGGAGGGAGTCGATCAGGCGCGAGCGCGGCGGAGGCTGAGCAGCGGCAGCAGGAGGAGCAGCGGCAGCAGCTTCAGAAGAAGGAGGAGGAGGGTCGCCGTCACGGGGAGGAGTCTGCTGCAGCGAGGAGCCAGCCGCCGCCGCCCCTTCGGTCTTGTCCCTGCCCCACGACGAAGAGGTCGCGGAAGGGTGCCTGCCGCCTGCGGGGTCGCTGCCGCGTCCCAGAGAGGGAAAGTCGCGCTGGTTGAGCTGGGCAGCAGCAGCGGAGGCAGCGGAAGAGTTTGCTGGTGCTGCTCTGCCCGACGACGACGACGACGACGAAGACAAAGGGGAAGAAGAGAAAGGTCCCGCCACGGCGCGGAGGCCGCTTCCTCCTCCTCCTCCGAGGCGCGCAGGGTCATGAGAATTCGTTGCCCTTCCTCCTGCCTGCTGCTGCTGCTGCTGCTGCCACCTCGCGGGAGGGGCAGCGTTGGTGGTCGAGGCAGAGGAGGTCGAAGAAGACGTCTGCTGCTCCGTCGCCGTCGCCGTCGCCGTCGCCGCCGTCGCCCATCCCGTTTGCCCTCCTGGCGCGCCGCTGCCGCCGCCGCCGCTGCCTGCGCCGCCCGCGCCTTCGCTGCCTCCAGAGGGCTTGTCCTGCGTCAGGGTCTCCTGTGGTACCGGAATGCGTTCGGGAGAGGTTTAACTGGTGCGTGAGAAGAGAGAGAGAAGAGCGAAAAGAAGGTTGATGCTGGCCTCTTCGATTCTTTTTACCTTTCGAATGGAGGGCAGGTTGACGGGTCTCGGAGCCGCGACGGAAGCCGCTGCCGAGCCTGACGACGCTGCTCCCGAGCCGCCTGGCCCTCCCCCTCGGCGCAGGAGCAGCAAGGGCGGAGGTCCCCCGCGGCCGCGGTCGCCCATAGCGACAAGAGAGCAAGGAACGATCGATGGGGAAGAGAGAGAGAGGTTGGGGAGAGTGCTTCTTCTTCTTTTCTTCTTTGCTTTTTGAGACTCCTTCCCCCCCCCCCGCAGGGCACGCCCCTTTTGTTCGCGTGAGCGCCTCTACGACAGCGTTCTCGTTGCGTCTATGAGAGTGGCCAAGGCTAGAAAGAAGAAGAAATAGAGAGCAGAGTTGCGAAAGAGAGATGGAAAAAAAGAGAGAGCGAAGGACGATGAAAAAAAGGCGAGAGAAATACAGCCGATACTTCACTCTGTTCGAAAACAAAAAAGGGAAAAATGCTCCCTCTCCTCGTGGCCCTCTCGCTCGCGCTGCGGGTCGCGATCGGGCTCGGCCCATATTCGGGCGCGTCCGACCCGCCAAAGTACGGCGACTACGAGGCGCAGAGGCACTGGATGGAGCTGGCGATCAACCTGGAGCCGTCGGAATGGTGAAGATTTTATTTTATTTTTTGGGAGCAAATTCCAATGCTCGATCGATCGATCGACCTCTTCCCCCCCCTCTTCTTCTTCTCAACCCCGACCTCGTTACTCTCTCGTTCTTTCCACTCCCTCCCCCTCCTCCTCCTCAACTCAGGTACCTCAACTCCACCCGCAACGACATCTCCTGGTGGGGGCTCGACTACCCGCCCCTGTCCGGCTACCAGTCCTGGGCCCACGGCCAGCTCCTTAGAAATTTCCTGCTCCCCGAGGAGGAAAGAGACCTCGCGCTGGCCCTGACGCGCGAGTCGAGGGGCTTCGAGAGCCCCGGGTCGAAGAGGGCGATGCGGGCGACCGTGCTGGCCTCGGACGTGCTCCTGTGGCTCCCCTGCGCGCTCGTGGCGCTGTTCGCGTTCGCGGAGGAGAAGAAAGAAGGGAGAAAGGAGGACGAAGAAAAGGCAAAATCAAAACTCCTGTGGCCAGCGGCGGTCGTGCTGTTCCAGCCCGCTCTCTTACTAATCGACCACGGCCACTTCCAGTTCAACGGCATCGGCTTGGGCCTCTCGGCCCTCGCCGCCGCGGCCGCGGCTGCGGGCGACCGCCGGTCGCTGGCCTCGGTGCTGTTCACCTGCTCGCTCAACCACAAGCAGATGGCGCTGTACTTCGCGCCGGCCTTCTTCGGGCACCTGCTCGGGAGGTGCCTGCAGTCGGCAGCAAAGAAGAAGAAGAGCAAGAACTCTTCTTCTGTCTCTTCTTTCTCTTCCCTGTTCGTCTTCTTGCTCCGAGCCGGGGCTCACGCCCTCGCCCTGGGCCTCACGGTCGCGGCGACGATGGCGGCGCTCTGGTGGCCGGTCATCTCAAAGAACGCTAAGGGGCCAATCGCGGGTGCCCTGACGGTGCTGTCGAGACTCGCGCCGGTCCAGCGAGGCGTTTTTGAGGACTACGTCGCCAACTTCTGGTGCTCGACGCACCCTTTGTTCAAATGGAAGCGACGGTTCAGCAAGGAGCAGCTCGCGAAGACGGCAGCCGCTCTGACGCTGGCCGCCACGGCGCCGTCGACGCTGCACCAGATTCTGAAACCTTCCCGCAGAGGGATGCTCTACGGCATGGCATGCTCCTCTCTGGCGTTTTATCTTTTTTCCTACCAGGTGCACGAAAAGTCGATCCTGCTGCCGCTGCTGCCCGTGTCGCTGCTGGCGCTGGAAGGGGGGAGTGAAGGGGGGTCAAAAAAGAAGGAGAAGAAGGAGACGGGTTTCTTCTTCTCCGCTTCTTCTTTTTTCTCTGCTCCTCCCTCGGAGCCCTTTTTGGCTTCCTGGCTCCCCGTCGCGGCCTGCTTCTCGATGTGGCCCCTGCTGCACAGGGACGGGCTCGCGTGGTCGTACGCCGGGTGCCTGGTGCTCTGGATCGGCGCCGTCGTGGCGTCGAGGCCCAGGACAGAGGAAGAAGAAGAGGAAAAAGTGCGAAGAAGAAGCGGATCAAAAATCGACCTCGCCCTCCTCTACGTTCCCCTCGCCTCCATCGCCGTCGCCCTCCTCCTCCACGCGTGCCACGCGCTGGTCGATCCCCCAAGTGCCCTCCCCTGGCTCTGGGACGCGGCGATAACGGGCTACTGCTCGCTGTTCTTCGCCGCGGCGTTCGTCTACCTCAACCTCAGGATGTGGTTTGGGCTCGAGGGAGAAATTCAAGAAGAAGAACAAGAAGGAGAGAAAGCGACCTCGACCTCGACGGCTCTTCGTCCTCGCCGTGCAGGGCCAGCTCGAGCCAAGCGCGACTAAGATGGAAACGAAATGACTTGTAAAAAAAGAACTTGAAAAATCGCTCTCTTTGGAATCGTGTTACATTTCTCCCTCTTTTCATCTCTTCGTTCAAGCGACCTCCCCTTCGCTCTCGCTCCCGCTCGCCTCTGCCCCGGAGCCTGCTGAAGCCACCACCGACGCGACCGATTCCGGCCTCACGGACACGACCTTCTCGCTCATCAGCGTCACCAGCCCCGGTGGGGCCCCCTTGGGCTTCTTCACGTTCCTCGCGCGCGTGAAGGTCACGGGCACTTTCCCTCCGTCCCTGGCCTTGGAGAAGAACGCCGCGAGGGCAGCGGCGAACTCCAGGTCCTCTGCCGGTAGGTCCGAAGAGGAAGAAGAGGCCATCGAAGAAGGGACGCGCAGCACGGCGTGCGACCCGGGCACGCCGCGCGCGTGCAGCCACAGGTCGTCGGCGCCCGCGACGCGCAGCGACAGCTCGTCGTTCTCGCGGTTGTTGCGGCCCAGCAGCACCTCGAAGCCGCCCGGGGACACGAAGCGGCGGAAAGGTCGAGCCGTGTTGCGGGTCCGCTGAGTAGAAACGGAGGAAGAAGGGGAAGAAGCAGGGAGAGAAGACCACGACGCCTCTCCGCTTTCTTCCTTCCCTCCACCACTTCCACCACTGCCGCTCCTACTCTTCTCTGCCTTGCGCGCCCTCGAGGCGGCCTTGGTCGCCGCCGCGGCGTCCTTCGGGGGCTTCATGTGGCCCCAGGCCACGAGCTCGTCCCTGATCGACAGCAGGAGATCGGCGGAGGGGCCAGGAAGGGCTCTGTCTGTTTCTGTCTCGGAAACCGAGCCCGAAGAACAAGAAGCAGCAAAGGCCTCCGCCTCTGCCGACGACGCCAGCGCGGCGATCTCGGCGAGCCGCGCCTCGACCCCTTCCAGCAACGCGATCGTCTCGTCGGCCTGCGCCCTGCGGGGCGCCGTCCCCTCCTCGGCCCGGCGCTGCTTGCGCGCCTTGCGGTAGAGCAGCGCGGCGAGGTCTGGCGGGTCCAACAGCACCGTGCGACCGGGAGAAGAGGACGAGGACGAGGACGAGGAACTCGAAGTCGTCGAGCTCCCTTCCGTGAGGTCGAGGACCACCTTCTGCCCCGTCTCCCAGCAGTCGACCTCGACGGAGGTGTCCCCCGGCGAGATCAGGTGGATGTTGGCCGTCAGCAGGTCGGCGCGGTGCCTGGTCGCGTCCGCGTCGAGCGACTTGGCGGCGTTCTTCTCGAGGGCCGCCAGCGCTCCCCGGGCTCGAGCGAGGGCCTTGGCCGTGGCTCGGGTCACGTCGCGGAGGAGGTCTTGCGAGCCGCCCTTTTTGCCGTCGTCCTGGAGGAGAGGATTTGAAAGGGGGAAAAAGAAGGAGAAGGAGAAGGAGAAGGGGGCGTGAGAAGAGGAGGTGGCGGAGGAGGAAGGGGGAAAAAAAGAACACGAAACAGAAAGGCGCCTCAGAGTAAAAGTTTTGTTTTTTTCCCAAATCAGGAATTCTCATCCCGAGTCGTTGTATATTTAATAAGTTTTTTACGGAGCATCTTTGGCAGCAGCGAAGGAGAGAAAGAAGATGCGGAAAGAGAACCAAAAAAAAGCCAAAAAAACTTACCGCCAGGGTCTCGCGCAGCGCGGCGTCGACGCCTGCCGCCGCGGCCAGAAGCGACGGGACGTCGCAGGGCACCGAAGGGGCAGCGAAGTCCCCCCTGCTCTCGAAGAGCACCCCGCCACCGAGCACCGAAGGCATACCCTGGTGGTCTCTGCCGGGCGCGAACCTCGCGTCGGCGACGGCGCAGAGCCAGTTCCTCCAGACGGCATGGAGCTTCTTCCAGTCCTCCTCCGAGACGCGCTCGACGTCGAAGTCAGCGGTGGCGGCGGCGGCGGCGCCGTTGCCTCGGATCCCGGCCGCCCAGCAGAGCTCCTGCGCGAGCTGCGGGGAGACGCCGCCGTAGGCCTGGACGAGGGCCGTGGCGAGGGGCACGACGGGAAGGGGACGAGCTGTTTTCCGAGGGGTGGTGGCGGCAACGGTGGCAGCGGCGGCGTCAAACGTTTCGTTTCCGTCGAGGCTTGCTTCCGCTTCCGCTTCCGCTTCCGCTCTCGCCCTCGCTTCCGCCTCCTCCACTTCCGCCTCCGCCTTCGCCGCCGCCCTCTCGCCCCCTTCCCGCCTCGCCTCCCGCACCGCCGCGGCAGCTCCCAGGATGTTGGCGCGCCAAACCTGCCTCGTCTCGCTCATTCCGGGAGCGAGCCTGCCTCCTCCTCCTCCGGTGTCGCCCAGCTGCGAGAGCAGGCCCGGCGGCGGCGAGTAGCGCTTGCCGACGGCCAGCGGCCTGCGCTGCGACGCCGAGGGGGGAACGCTCCGCCCCAGGGCGAGGATCTTGCCCGCCCTGGCCGACGCGGCAGGGGGGATGAGCCTCGGGACGGAGAAGCGGTTTCGGGCAGAGGAGGAGGAGGAGGTCTCGGTCTCCTCCTCTGCCGAGGAAGAAGAAGAGGAAGAGAACGCTGAGGTGGCGTCGCCAGAGATGCCAAGGCTCGCTGCCTCCGCCCCGGCCGTCGGCGGGTAGGAGGCCGCGGCCGCCGCGGCGGCGGGGCTGGCCGCGTAGAAGGAAGGGATGCGGGTCGGGCGGGGGATCTTGGGGATCCTTTTGGTGTCTGGCTTGACGCCTGGGGGCAGCGGGAGGAAAGAAGTCAAGGCGTCGTCGGCGTCGTCGGCGTTGTTTTCGATCGATGACGCCGCTGCCGCCGCCTCGGCGGCCGCCGCTTCCTCCTCCTCTTGCTTCTCGAGAGCAGCGAGGGCCTCGGCAGCCGCAGCGTTCACAGCGCCGCGCTTGCCCCTCTTCGTGCTGCCCCCGGCCTTGCCCTTCAGCTTCTTCTCCCTGAGCAGCAGCTTCCGGCGCGCGGCCTCGTTGAGCGCCGCGGCCTCCGCGGCGGCCAGGGCGAACTCTGCGCCGCCCTTGGTCGGCTTCGCCCTGTCGACCTCGGTAAGGGCCATGTTGGACCGCCGTCCCATCACCTCGAGGAATAAGAGGCGGTCCGGGGCCGGGAGGAGGTCGTTTCTGCTTTTCTCCTCCTCGGCGGCGGAGGCGGCATTTTCGCTGGCGCCGGCGCCGTTGTTTTTCTTCATCTTGGTGTCGTTTTTGTTCTTCGCCGCTGCGTCGCGCGGGCTGTAAGGGTCGTCCTCTTCTCCGTATTGCCCCTCGTCGCCGTAGGTGCCCCGCTCCTCCCCTCCTCCGGCTCTTGCGTCGGCTCCTGCTGCTGCTTCGCTCCTCCGGCTAGAAAAGGCCAGGACCAGCACGCGCTCCCACCGCCGGCGCAGCGCGGCCGACGACAGCACGCGCCCGCGGAGCTCCTCGCGGAGCCTGGCCGTGGACGCGAAGCCGTCCGCCGGGGAACCCCGCGGGGGCTCGGGCCCCAGGCAGGCCCTCGCGGCCCCGGCCTTCCAGCAGACCCACAGCCAGGCCGTCTCGAGCTCGTAAGGGGAGGATGAAGAAGATGAAGGACAAGAAGAAGAATTTGAGCTCGAAGAATTCAAACCGGGGACGACCTCCGCCAGCGGCTTGACGCGCAGCTTCAGGGCGACGGTGGCTTCGTCGACGCCTACGACGTCGTCGACGCGTCCGGGGACCGCCCTGGCCGCCAGGGACGCCGCGAGGGCGGCGAGCTGGGTGAAGTCCGGCTCGCGGCCCTGCTGGCGCGGAGGAGGAGGTCGAGTTGACGACGACGACGGCGACGACGGCGATGACGGCGAAGAGAGCGAGGGCGAGCCGCCGCCGTCATCAGATGCGGCCTCGATTCCGGTGTCGTCCTCGTCTTTGTCGTCGGTCTCTGCTGCCCGTGACGCTCGCAGAGAAGACAGGTTGCTTCCCGGACTTGCTTCCGAGCCCAGAGCGGCTGCGGAGTGGAGCAGGCGGCGCCGGAATGTCGTCATCGAGTTTTTACTAACGACGGCGGGGTTGAGCGTTTGCATCAACGAAGAAGAGCTCGAGCCTGTGCAAGATACTGCACTCCTCGACGACGACGCCAGCGCGTTGCTCATGAGGCGCTGATGCTGCTGCTGCTGCTGCCTGGCCGCGAGCGCGGCGAGGCGCGAAGCTGCTCGGCGCATCTTCAACGACGACGTCTGAGGCCGAGCGGCGAGCATGAAAACAGAAAAGTCGCGAAGAAAAAGGCAAAAATGGTCGAAGACGTCGAAAACGCTTTCGACTTTGCTGCACAACAGCTGAGAGAAGGAAGAGAACAGCGCTCTCTCTCTCTCTTTCTCTCTCGTCTACCTCTCGAAAGACAGACAGCCAATCCAGCCATGGCATCTGTCGACGCCTCCGCGGTCTCCGCGGCCCTCGCCAAGCGCAGGGAACACATCCTAGCGAACCTGGAGTGAGTTTTCTGAAGGGGAGACGGAGAAGCGGCGTGATTTCAATCGATGGGTCTCGCTCTGTCTCTCTTCTTCTTTCCCTTGGCGTCTTCTTCGTCGTGCGCGTGTTCAATCTTTATTCTCCCATGCGAGAGAAATCATCATAGTCTCATCTTTCCATCGGGAGGAGAATAATCAGATATACCACTGTCGAAAGAGCGCGAATGAGGAAGAACTTTGGACGTCGATTTTTGAAAATGCTCATCTCGACCTCAACCTCTCTTTTTTCAAACCTCAACCATCAAAAAAAAACAGCACGACCTCGGTCAAGTCCGTCATCGCCATGCTCGCCGCCGACCTGGGCGCGGACCCGGCGGGGGTCAAGCAGCACAAGTCGATCGTCAAGGCCGGGATCGAGGAGATGTTGAGCTCGATGGCGGCTGCCGCTGGAGAGGAGGAGGAAAAAGAAGGGGAGGAAAAGGTCAAGGCGGCGCCTACGCCTGCCGCTCCCTCGCCGGCCAAGGCAGCGGTTGTTGCTGCTGCTTCCCCCGCTGCAGCCGCCGGGGCAGCAGCTGCTGCTCCTGCTGCTGGGACGAAACCGCCGCTGTCCTCCGCTTCTCCTGCGAAGAAGAAGCCTGCGGCAGCGAAGGAGAAGAAGAAGAAGGCTGTCGTTTCCTCGGACGACGAAGACGAAGACGACGACGACAAAGGGGAAAAGTCCTCATCGTCTTCTTCTTCTTCTGAAGATGATGATGACTCAGACTCTGACGACTCTGGAGCCGCCAAAAAACGCAAGAAAAAGGGCGCGAGCAGAAAGGAAGAGGAACAAAAGAAGAAAAAGGCCAAAAAAGGAGCTCCTGCCCGAGCATCAGCAGCAGCAGCTCCACCGGCATCAAAGCGGCAGCTCTCCAAGCACGCCGAGAAGATGAAGGTCGTGGCCCGCGCCGCGTCGATCACGATCCCCCCGGCCTATTACCGCAAGTCAGACGACGAGCTCGAGGAGGCCCTGGAGGGCCTGCTGGGGAAGCACGGGCTGAGCGCCTCCTCTGACTCCGGGGCGATTGTGAGTAGTTTTTTGAGAGAGGTTTTCGGGGGTTTTTTTTCGCAAATGATACCACTCGCACTCACCTCTCTTCCCTTCTTCCACCCCCCCAAAAAAATTAACAGAACAAGGTCAAGAAGAAGCTCGCCCTGGCCCGCGAGCTCGACGGGATCGACACTGCCAACATCGTGGACGACGACGATGAAGACGAGGAAGAAGGAAAAGGAGGAGGAGGTCGACGGAGCCGTGGCGGCGTGAGGACGACGAGGGGCGTCCGCGTCGATTATAAGGCTGTCCTGGCGGTCCCCAAGCTCGACTCCGAGGACGAAGGGGACGATTCTGAAGAGGAAGACGATGACGATGATGAAGAAGAAGGAGGTGGGGGCGCGAGCGCTTCGGACGACAGCGGGTTCGCGGGCTCTGAGGACGAGGAGGACGAAGACTGCGGCGAAGAGGAGGAGGAGAAGAAAAAGGCGAAAAAGGCGCCCCCGTCTTCGTCGGCGAAGAAGGCTAAGAAGAAGGCTGCGGTGAGTTCTGATGATGACGACGATGGCGATGATGATTCGGGCAGCGACAAGGATGAGGATGACGATGATGACGGTGGTTCAGAGGCGTCGTCGGGGTCGGAGTGATTTTTCTTTTTCTTTTTTCCTTCCGAGTTTCAGGTTTTATTTTTTTTTCGAGAGGCAGAATCGATGAGCAAAAGCGGCTAGCGTCGTTCTTGTTCTTTCCTTCTCTTTCCTTCCTTTTTTTGCAACCAAACAAACGCAGACCGCTTCTTCTTTTCTTACACGTCACACGTCGCTCGCAAGACTCTCGTGCTCTTGTCTTGGAGGAAGAAGAAGCGTGAACAGATAAGCTAGCACGCGCGAGAGAGAGAGACTTTCCAATGCCGCCGCGAGCGAACGCGGCAAACACGACGGCGGCAGCGGCGCCGATGCCGACCGCTTCCGCGCCCTCGGACTCAGTCGACTGGGCCAGCGCTTCCTCTGGCATGCGCTTCATCGAGTGAGTGCTTTCGTTCATGTATTGGAGGGAATGAAAAAAAAACGCAGAGGGCGAGCGGAAGCGTTGATGAGAGAGCATTCGAATTATTATTTTTTTTACTCAACCTCTCTGTTCTCTCTCTTCCTCGTCAAAAAAAAACTCAACAGCGACACGACTATGTACACCTCGCGCTACGCCTCCTTGTCGCCTCCGCTCCTGCTCCCGGGCCAGCAGGCCCTCCCGCCGAGGCAGCTGAAGCTGTTCGAAGGGGTGGCTCCCCCGAGGACGAGAGCAGCAGCAGCAGCAGCAGAAGAGGTGGAAGGAGAGGGAGGAGGTGGAGGTCAAGGAGGTCAAGACATCAACAGCAACAACAAAACCAAAACCAAGAGAACGCCCGCTGCTGCTGCCCCACCTCCTCCGCTCCCCGCCTGGTCCGACGCCGGCTGCGTCTTCTTCGCTGGGGGTCCCATCTGGGCCATGGACTGGTGCCCAGAGGAGAAAATAGGAGCAGCAGAGGAAGAAGATGAAGAAGGAGAGAGCGAAGAAGAAGAAGAAGAAGAAGAAGAAGAAGAAGAAGAAGAAGAAGAAGAAGAAGAAGAAGAAGAAGAAGAAGAAGAAGAAGAAGAAGAAGAAGAAGAAGAAGAAGAAGAAGAAGAAGAAGAAGAAGAA
>Ga0210003_1002854_pt1 | contig 14352 bp, 10 predicted proteins | sample LantaG_FD_182804 | JGI IMG/M metagenome (GOLD analysis project Ga0210003, IMG submission 182804) | Deep subsurface microbial communities from Baltic Sea to uncover new lineages of life (NeLLi) - Landsort_02402 metaG (SPAdes) (version 2) | ecosystem: Environmental > Aquatic > Marine > Oceanic >... | reverse complement strand
GGGGGGGGGACTCTTCCAATCCAATTCACCTCGTGAGGGCGTTCATCGCCGCCAGAGGGTCGCGCCAGTGGCTGTCATACCCTGCAGAGACGATGATCAAATCGGGCTGGAACCGAGTCAGAGCCGGATGGACAACTTCCTCGAAGGCCTTCAAGAGAGCCGAGTCGCCCGCCGAGGCTGGGAGGGGGACGTTGATGGTGAACCCTTCGCCGCTGTCTCCTCCGCCGAGAGAGTTCATCTTGCCCGTCCCCGGGAAGGTGCCGTCCTGGTGCGTGGAGATGTAGAGGACGGAGGGGTCCCTAAAAAGGGAGGGAGGAGGAATAGGGAGGGGAAAGGGTTTTTTTAAGTTAAAAAAAGTTAGAGCTTTCTCTTTCTCTTTCTCTTTCTTTTTCTCTTTCTCCCTCTTTTCTCTCTCTTTCTCTCTCTCATGAATAACTCACTTCCAGAAGACGTCCTCGGTCCCTGTCGATTGGGGAACGAAAGAAAGAAAAAGGGGGGAAGGGTTTCGAAAAGAGAAGAAAAACGAGTGAGTTTTTTCTTTTTTTTTGCTCTTTTGAAAAGAAATGAAGAATAAAAGGAGAAGAACAAAAATTCTCTTCCTTCCTCCCTCCTCACCGTTCCCGTGGTGCGTGTCGAAGTCGTAGATCGCGACCCTCTTCACCACATCCGAGTGGCCGATCTGCGCGTGCCTGGCCGCCACGGCGGCGGTCGAGAGCAGGCAGAAGCCCATGGCCCCCGCGCTCGCAGGCCTGGCGTGGTGTCCCGGGGGCCGCAGCAGCCCGAACCCAACCGTAGAAGCAGAAGAAGGAGAAGAAGGAGTGCTCGAGGAAGATGTCGACGCGCTCACCACCTCGTCGACCAGCGAGCACGCCGCCGAGCAGGCGCGCAGCGAGTCCGCGAAGCTCGTCGCGGTGGCATAGGTCGGCGACGACTCAATCACAAAGGCCTCCTTGCTCTTGCTCTTGCTCTTTCCGATCTTGTTGCAGGAGTTGGAGAGCTGCTCCAGGTAGGAGGCGTCGTGGACCGCGGCGAGGGCTGCTGCGAGGCCCTTGTTGCGGCTAGAAGAGGGAGGAGATTTCCAAACTCCCCCGTTGAAGCCCCCGCCGGCCGCGGCGGCCTCTGCGACCTCGAGCAAGAGAGCGTCGGTGTCTGAGAAGAGGAGCGGCTTTCCCAACAGCTCGAAAACCCCTGGGATACCACCGTCGAGCCCCTCGTCCCTCAGCTTGCTCTCGATGGAGGCCGCCCGGGCAGCGCACTCCGGGTGCCCAAGCTTGTCGTGGTCTGGCGCGCCAGAGTTGGCGAGAAGCACCCTCCTTCGTCGAGGAGATCCGATTCCTCCTTCTTCGTCTCTTTTCGCGAGGAGCTCTGCCGCGGTCGCCGGGCCGGTGCTGCTGGTGGGGGAGGGCACGGGGTCTCCGGAAGGGTTGGCTGGGACCGCACGCGTGCGCGTGGAGAGGGAGAGGGCGCGGAGGGAGCGCGATGGAGCAATCATTTTTCTTTTCTTTTTTGCAATTTTGATGTGAGCTCTCTCAGAACTTTGTCGAAAAAAAGAGGAAAAAAGGAAAAACGACAAAAGCGGCATCGCAATTCGCGCTCGCAGCTAGCGGCTTCTCCAGGCCTCTCTTATCCCTCTCCCCGCGAGGTTACAGCCCTGAGACCTTGCAAGCTCCTGCCGTCCACAAACCGCGCGTGTCGAAGGCCTTGAGCTTGTCATGCGGAGCGTCTCCACAGCTGCGATTGGCTCGAGCCGCCGCTCCGGCGGCGCTGCTGGCGGCAAGGGCTCCTCGACTTCGTCCTCTCGCCGCGGCGCCCCCAGGCCCTCTTCCCCCGCTCCCTCTCCTCCCAAGCCAGGCTCGGGAAAGCGCGCTTCGGTGACTTCGTCGCCGCCAAAGCCGAAGCAGGGGGGGGCAGCTCTGAAGGCGAAGGCGCCGACGCCTTCTTCGACAACAACGGCAGCAGCAACAGCAGCAGCTCCGAAGAAGAAGAAAAACCCCGCTTCTTCCTCTCCTCCTACCTCCACCTCCCCTCCCCCTCCACCTCCTCCTCCCGAAACCCACAAGACCTTTGACGAGGCCCTCATCACCGTCAGGGCGGGAACCGGAGGCCGCGGCGAGATCGTCAAGCACGGGTCCGGAACCTGGGTCAAGAACTTCAAGTTCAAGGCCGGCGATGGCAAGTCGAGCCGGCAGATCTTCCTGCCCTCGGCGGATCCCGCGCGAGGCGGGGATGGGGGCAGCGTGTTGTTGAGGGCGGACCCTTCCGTCCCTGACCTCCTGCACCTGCGCTACGAGTACAATCAGAGCAGCAACGGAAGCGGGAAGAAAGCAGACGGAGAGAGCTTGAAGTTCACCGCCCGAGACGGCCGTGCGGGGGACGCGTCGGCGGGCTCCAACGCCCCGCGCGCCCCGGGAGCCGCCAAGCGCCTCGAGGCAGCCGCAGCGGCGGCGGCTTCGGCCAACTCCTCCGGGTTCGAGAGCTTCTCGAGGGGGCCGGACGCGCCTCCGCTTGTGCTGCGGGTGCCTCTGGGGACTGTCGTGAAGCGAGCCAAGGGCGGCGGCGGAGGCGGAAACGGAAACGGAAACGGCGCTTTTTCCTCTTCTTCTTCTTCGTCATCTCTGGTGGGAGAGCTGCTCACCCCTGGACAAACCCTCGTCGTCGCCCAGGGTGGGAGAGGTGGCACCGGCGTGGTGGCCCCTCGGAAAGGAGCGGCCGCGGCGGCGCGGGCCAGGGCAGCCGCCGCAGAGGCCAAGAGGCAGCGCCGCCTCTCGGGCGACGGCGGCGCCTCGTTCGACGCCTTTGCCGCCGCCGCCGCGAGTTCCTCCGAAAACTCAAACTCCTCCTCCGATCCAAACGCTGCTTTCTTGGCCCTCGAGGAAGAGGCAGAGGCCTTCTACGAGGCCGGAGCAGAGATCGAGGACGACGATTCTTGGAAGCTCGACGCCAGAGGAGAGAGCGGCGAGGGCCCTTTGAAGCTAAGGCTGCTGCTCCGCGTCGTCGCAGACGTCGGGCTTGTCGGATTGCCGAACGCCGGCAAATCGTCGATGCTTGCCGCGCTGACGAGGGCGAGACCGGAGGTGGCGGCGTACCCTTTCACGACGCTGAGGCCGAACCTAGGGGTGCTGGCGGCGCCGCTGCACGTGAGCAAAAGTGGAGGTGGAAGGAGCAAGAAGGGAGAAGAGGGAGATGAAGAGGGAGAAGAAGAGTCGGAGTCTCAGCAAACGACCTCTTTCGTCTTTGGCGGCTTCGAGGATGAGGATGAAGAGGAGGAGCCCGGAGAAGAATCTGAAGAATTCTTCGAACGGCACCAGCTCGACGTCGACGAGGAGTTTGCCTTTGGCGGAAGGCGGCGGCGCGCAGGAGGGCAAGGGGCCGAGAAGAGCGAGAATGATGACCCGCTGAGGCGCGGGGCCGCGGGCGCGCCGGGGCCGGTGCTCGCAGACCTCCCCGGGCTGATCGAGGGGGCCGCCTCCGGGAGAGGGCTGGGGAGGGCCTTCCTGAGGCACCTGAGAAGGGCGAGGGTTATCCTGCACGTGGTTGATGCGAGCACTGGTGAGTGGAAGGAAGAAGAGAGAGAGAGAGAGAGAAAGATGGAGAGCGAAGAAAAACAAAATGAAAACGGGAAAAAAAAAACTCACTCGAAATTCCTATTCCGAAAATCCACACACAAAAAAAACTTTCCATTCTGACTTCAGCCGACCCCGTCTCAGACTACGCAGCGATCCGCAAGGAGCTCGCCCTCTACAACCCGGACTACCTCTTGAGGCCGCACGTCGTCGCCTTGAACAAGGCGGATCTGTTCTTCTCCTCTTCTGATTTGTCTCCTTCCTCTTCTGACGACGGCGGCGGCGAAACCGAAAGCGAAGGCGCGAAACCCAAAATCGACCTCAAGGCCTCCCCTCCGATCCCGGAGCTGGTCGGGCAGATCGAGAGGGCCGCAGTGAGCGTGTTCGAGGAGGCGGTGCTGCGGCGGAGGGAGAGCGACAGCGAGAGCGACGACGACGGAGAGGAGGAAGACGAAGAGCGACCGGCGACGACGAGAAAAGCTGAAGCAGCTTCGACCTCCTCTTCTTCCTCTTCCTCCTCTTCCACGGCCGCTTCGCTGCCTCACTCCGTCGTCTGGACCTCCGCGGACTCGGACCTCGGCCTCGAGGACCTGCGCGGCGCCCTCTCGAGGGCGCTGGCCTCGACGGCGGGGCAGCCTGCTCCTGGCGGCGCGCGCTCGTCGCAGCGCGCGGCGCGGAAAGCGAGAAAGGCCCAGGCGCTCCTCGAGTTCGAGGAGGCCGAGGGGAGGAGAGGGAAAGACTATCGGGACGAGGAGCTCGAGTGGTGAGGTGAGGGGTTTTTGATTGAAGCGAATGGAGGAAGTGTAAAAAGAAAGAAGGAGGAGGAGAAATCGATTTTTTTTTTTAGGGTTGCAAAGAGAAAAAAGACAAAAAACATAGCAAGTTGAATAAACAAGTCGTACCTTTTTTCTTTACTTTTTGTTTTCCACCGCGAGCTCCTACTTCGAATCCCCGACGCGCTTTTGCTCCTTCTTTGATCGATCAGCTCCCCTCCTCTCTCTCTTTACCTCCTTCGGTCCTCTTTTTTGCGAACGCGAACGGAACAAAAAAATGAAGACGCCGACGAGGAAAAACCCCTCCTCCTCGACGAAGCCAGCTCTCTCGCTCCTCCCCCTCCTCCTCCTCCTCGCCGCCGTCGCGATCCTGGCCGCCGCGCGCCTGCCCACCGCGAGCGCCTACACCGACCCGGAGCACGTCAAGATCCTGCTGCGGGCGAAGGAAGGTGGATTTGAGCGGTGTTTTTTTTTGGGGGGGGAGGGGGTTCTGAAACCGTTTTTTGTTTTTGGTTTTCGATGGCTCTCGCTCGAGGCGAGGCGAGCGACGAGTTTCGTTTTTTCTTCTTCTTCTTCTTCTTCTTCTTCTTCTTCTTCTCTCTCAAAACCTTTTCCTTCCTTCCTTCCTTCCTTCACACACAAACACGCAGAGCTCTCCAAGCGCGGCCCCAACTGGAGGAACGCGCTGGCCTCCTGGCAGTGCCCCAACGGGATCGGCAGCTGCGACCCCTGCGGCACCGATTTCTGGGGCACCTGGAACGGCGTCGGCTGCCGCGGCTCGGGGACCTCCGCCGAGGACAGGAAGGGCGGCGACGGCAAGGTCACCAACCTGCACTTCACAAAGAGCGGCGGCGAAGGAGTCGTCCTGCCGGCCGCGGAATTCTGCGCCCTCGGAGAGAGCGTGAAAGAGTTCGACCTCACGGTCGGCGACACGGGCGGCGGCGCCAAGCCGTCGCCGCCCGTCTCGAAGCTCCCGGCCGAGATGGCGACCTGCTGGCCCAACCTGCACAAGCTCAAGTTCTCGTTCAACTCCGTGGCCGGAGAGCTGCCGGCCTTCCTCGGGAAGATGAAGCGGCTGTCTTACATCAAGGGCAGGAGCAATAAACTGGAAGGGGCTATCCCGGCAGAGGTCGCCGCGTCCCCCGCTCTCTTCTACTTGGATCTCGCCGACAACGGCCTCGCCGGAGAGCTGCCGCCGTCCTTCGGGGAGTCAAGGATCGGCGTTTTGGACCTGTCTGACAATAAAAAGCTGAGCGGACCCATCGACCGGGCGCTGGCCGGGGCCTCGGGCCTGCAGGTGGTCGGCCTTTCGGGCACGTCGCTCTGCGGGCCCGTGCCTTCCGCAGTGAGGTGGGCTGTCGGCTTCTCGACCGAGGGCACAAACCTGGGCAAGCCCTGCGCCGCCGTCGCTTGAAAGTTTTTTATGTTTCGTGTTGTTTTCTGATTTTGTCTCTTCTTCTTCTTCTTCTTCTTCTTCTTCTTCTTCTTCGATTCACCTTGAAACCCCCCGAGAGAGAGAACCTGTCTGTTTTGATACTGCTTTTGGTTGCGCGTTGCTCGTGTAGAAAAAGGGGAAAAACGAAACGAAAACGAAACGCAAAAAAAAGAAAAAGGTCGAAACTATTTTTTCTCGGCGGCTAGCTTTTTCCGCTCTCGTGCTCGATCGAAAGCGAAATCCATCAGATGCCGCCCCGCCGCGCCGCCTCCCGCCCCACCACGGGACCCACAGCACCACCTTCCCCCCTCCCTGGGCACGGCGATGACTCTGAACTCCCTCCTCCCCATGTCTCCTCCCTCGAGGACGAGTCCGCGGCAGCGGGGGCCCCCTCCGCCGACGCCGACGCGGCCGTCGCCGACCTCCTCTCGACGGTGCTGCGCTGGGACTTTGACGCGCTCGTCGCCCGCGAAGGGGCCGCCGAGGCGAGCCCCGACGACCCCAGGGCGAAGCTGCAGCTGAAGCAGCTGCCTCTGACCTTCAAAGACGCGAATGTGAGGTGGTGGTTGGAGGGAAGAAGCAAGCGCGAAAAGAAAAGAGAGAGAGCAATTGGAATCGGTTTTTTTTTCCGGCTCTCTTTTTCATCTCAACCCCGACCTCCTCCGAATTCCGAAAAAAAAACCCAAACAGGAATACGTCTCCGCCTTCAAGCCCCTGATGCTCGAGGAGCTGGGGTCTCAGCTCGTCCGCGGCGGCGGGAGAGGAGGAGGGGAAGCAGTTGTTTTGAGCTCCTCTCCTGTGGTCGTCGAAGTGAGAGAGACCGACGAGGCCGCTTCTCCGATTTCTTCGATTTTTCCGTCAACTTCCTCCTCGCGCTTCACCCTCGTCACGCTCTCCCTGCCGAGGGACGCAGACGCCTCGGCGCTCTTCGCCGACAACGACGCCGTGCTGGTCTCGGTCAGCAGCAGGGCGGGGGCAGCAGGAGGAGGGAAGAGGGAAAGTTTTTCGGCGCTGGCGGTCGTCGACGCCCGCGCAGCCTCGGCCGCCCCGCTCGAGCAGACTTTACCCTCGAAAAAGAGGAAGCAAACCAGCAGCAGCTCTTTCTCTGCTGCTTCCGGCTCGACTCGGGGCCTTCTCCGTCTGCGCCTGAGCCTGAACCCGGAAGAAGGGAACTCGGGGGGAGGGGAGAGGCAGCGCGCGAGGCTCCGAGGCGTCGCAGGAGCGCTGCTCGCCGCTGCCACTTCCGCCGCCGCTTCAACCGCCGCCGCCGCTTCTGCTTTCGCCGACTTTTCTAGTCCGAGTCCCGAAATCCGGCTCTCCCGCCTCGCCAACCTCTCGACGCTCGCCCGCGAGTGGGCGGCCCTGCACGCCGCGGCCACCTCTCCGCTGGCGCCGCTGCTGCTGGACCCTACCTCCCCGGAGGCGCTGGCGCTGGTTTCTTCTTCTTCGGTCGCTGCTCCTGCCGAAAACAACGCCGAGGGCGGCGGCGAGAAACAGCCCTCGCCACTCTCGCGCCTGCCGCCGCCCCTGCGCGCCGCGCTCGAGGCCGAGTTCAACCCCTCCCAGCTCCTCGCCGCCGCCGCGGGGATAAGCGACCCCGGCGACACCTCTACCTCCTCCTCGCCGCGCCTGGCCCTTATCCAGGGCCCGCCGGGAACGGGGAAGACGAGGACGCTGCTCGCTCTCTTGTCGGTCTTGCTCCACGGCGGCGGCAACGGCGGAGAAACTTCAACCGCCGTCGTCGCTCCTTCGACCCCAGGCCAGCAGCAGCAGCAGCAGCAGCAGCCGAGCCCCTCTGCTCCGCTCTCCCCGGAGGACGCCGCCAGGCTGTGGAGGCGCGCGGCCCCTTGGTGGGGCGGGGCCGCGGACCCGAGGGACGAGGCCCTCGAGATGAGGCGGGCCAGAGGGAGCCGAGGAGGAGGAAGCGAAAACGGAAGCGAAAGCGACGCTGACGCCGCCAAATCTCCTTCCTCTCGCCCCTCCGCCCCGATCCGCATCCGCCTCGGCAGGGGGCCCCCGCCCCGCGTGCTCGTCTGCGCCCCCTCCAACGCGGCGCTCGACGAGGTGGTGGCCCGGCTGCTGAGCCCGGGTCTGCTCGACGCCTCGGGCAGGCGGTACGCCCCCTCGGTCGTCAGGCTGGGGCTGCGACCTTCGGCGCGGGCGAGTGCCGCGTCGCTGGACGCGCTGGTGGACGCGAGGCTGCGGTCCGCAGCCGCAGGAGGAGGAGGAGGAGGAGAGAGAGGAAGCGGGGGAGGCAAGAGGGCGAGGGACCGGGCGAGGGCAGAGGTGCTCGCGTCAGCGCGCGTGGTCTGCGCGACGCTCTCCTTCGCCGGGAGCGCCTCGCTGCTGGGCCCCCTGTCGGGGGGAGGAGGGGAGACCGCCGGGGAGATGGAGGAGGAGGACGAAGGCGCGGAAGCGGAAGAGGCGGCCGAGGCGGAGGAGGTCGGGCGGCTGCTTCTTCGGCAGCAGCGCCGGCGCGGCGCGGCCTTCGCGGCCGTCGTCGTCGACGAGGCCGCCCAAGCCGTGGAACCCTCGACGCTCATCGCCCTGGCCCGCTGCTGCAGCTTCAGCAGTGGTGGTGCTTCTCCTTCTGCTCCTTCTGCTGCGAATGCGGGCGCTCCCAAGGCGGGGAGAGGAGGAAAAGGCGGTAAGAACCCCGTTTCCGCTCCTTGCTCTTCTGCTCCTCGACCTCCTCCCCCTTCGCTCCTCGGCCGCTGCGCGCGGGCCTTCCTCATCGGCGACCCTGCCCAGCTGCCCGCCACCGTGCTCTCCGCCCGGGCCGCCAGGGCGGGCTACGAGCGGTCTCTGTTCGCGAGGCTCGCCGCTGCGGGCAGGGCGGCGGAGAAGGCGGCGAAGAGGAAGAGGGCAGCGGCGGCAGCAGCGGCAGCGGAGGAGGAGGAGAAGGGAGAGAAAGAGAAAGAGAAAGAGAAAGAAGGGGAGCTTTCCCTTCCGCTCCTCCTCCCCGCCTCCGCCGTGCCGCTCCTCGCCCTCGACACCCAGTACCGCATGCACCCTGCCATCTCGGCCTTCCCCCGCGCGGCCTTCTACAACGGCGGGCTGGGCAGCGGAATCGGGGGAGAAGCAGGAAACCAGACTCACCTCCAAGACCAAGGCCAGAGCCAGCAACAGCCGCAACCGCCGTCGCTGCTGCTCAGAGACGGGCCAGGGGTCAGGGCCTCCACCTCCCGCGGCTGGCACGCGCACGCCTGCTTCGGTCCTCTCGCCGTCTTCGACGTCCGAGGGACCGAGAGCAGGGCAACAGGAGGCGGAAACAGCGGAAACAGCGTCGGGACTTCGCTGGAGAACAGGGCCGAGGCCGCATGCGTGCTGGCTCTGTACCGCGCCTTGGTCGTCCGCTACCCGGCTGCCCGCGCCCGCGGGACCGTGGGCGTGGTGACCCCTTACAGGGCGCAGGCAGCCCTGCTGCGGTCGAGGCTCGACGCGGCGATGCAGCAGTCTCAGCCGCAAGAAGGAGGAACAACAACAACCGCCGCAAACAACAACTCCTCTGCCTCCCGCCGCCCCCCGCTCTCCACCACCTCGGCCCTCTCCCCTGTGGAGGTGGGCACGGTAGACGGCTTCCAAGGGAGGGAGAAGGACGTGGTGATCGTGTCGGCGGTCAGGAGCTCCAGAGGAGGGGGAAGCGGAAGCGGAAGCAGCGACGGAAGAAGAAATTCCAACTTCAGCCTCGGCTTCGTCGCCGACGAGCGAAGGGCCAACGTCGCCCTCACGCGGGCCCGCTCTTCCTTGCTGGTGGTCTGCAACGCCCCGGCCCTGGCGGCGGGCGACGAGACCTGGAGGCAGCTGATAGAGCACGCGAGGTCCAAAGGGTGTCTTTTCAGGGCCGAGCCTCCCTTTTCGGCTTTCGTTGACGGCGTCGTCGAAGGGAGGACAGGCGCCGTTCCTCCCAGGAAGCAGCAGCAGGCGCCGCCGCCGCAGCAGATTCAACCTCAGCAGCAACAGCAAGGGCAGCAGCAGCAGCAGCAGCAGCAGCAGCAGAGGGGTCGGAGTCAAAACCAGCAGCAGCAGCAAGAGCAGCGCCGCGGCAGCGGAGGGGGAGACTGGAAGACGGCCGCCGCGGCGCGCGCCGCGGCCCGCAACGCCGGCGTTGTCCTCGACGCCGACGACGACCTCAGCGACGACGCCCCGGAGCCCGTCGGGGTGGCGGTGGCGGCGGCGAAGGTTTCGACGAGGAAGGTGCTGAATGGAGGAGGAGGAGGTGAGGCTTCTGCCGTCGCTCCTGCCGCCGCAGCCAAGGAGGAAGAGGAAGAGGAAGCTGCCGCTGCTGCTGCTGCTGTTTCCGCCCAGCTCCCCAAGCGTGCCCGCCGCGGCGCCAAGTGATAGCAACACAAAGAGAGAGAGAGAACTGAGCTCAGAGAATTGTAATCCGCGAAAACAAATCACTTTTTTTCTTTAACGTTTTTACTTTGCCCTTGAAAAAAAAAACAAAACTCTTCTCTCTTCTCCTCCTCCTATCTCTCTCCCTCTCCCTCTCTTGCTCCTTGATTTCCTCGCTCACTCACTCCAAGCCCACCCTCCTCGACCCCTCCGCCTCCACCGCCCGCACGAAGTCCACCCACAGGCCCGCGTCGGCGTTGAAGGCGACCACGTGCGCGTTCCGGGGGATGCCGACGCCGCCGTCGGCCGAGAGCAGAGCTAAAGCGCCGACCGCCGCCGCGGCGGCATTGCGCGCGGGCTCGTCGGGCACGAAGCGGCACCGGTGCGTCTCTGCCCACTCCGCGCCCTCGGCGACCAAAGTCGTCCCGTGAGTTCCTCCCTTGTAGAGTCCCCTTTTGATGCGCAGGTCGAGCAAGTGGGCGGCAGAGGGGACCCAATCGCGGGCCGGGGCGACGCTGAAGCGGAAGTGGCCCGCGCCCGAGGGTCCCACGCCGACCGCCGAGCCGGGGCTCCACGAGAGCCACTGGGATCCCACCACCGCCGCCGTGGGTCCCGCGTCGAGGCCCACCGAGACGCGACAGGAAGAAGAAGAAGATGCGGATTCTCCGTTCTCGGGCTCAGGGTAGAGGGAGACGAAGGCTCCAGGAGAGTTGGAAGAGGAAGAAGAGACGTGGATGAAGTTCCTCGGCGCCGGCGCGGAGGAGGGCGTCTCCTCCTCTGCTGCTCCTCCGCTCTCGACGGGAGGGACCGCCGTCACGAGCCCGACACTCGCGATCTCGGCAGCCCACTGCAGCGCCGACCCGTCGGTCACGGGGAGCTCGACGCTGGTCCTCGCTAAAGCCGGATGGATCCCATTCTCCTCGCTCTCGCTGTCGCTCCCATCGCTGCCGTTCTCGCTCACAACCTCGACCTCGCCCTTCCTGAACAGCCGCTTCTTCTCCCTCTGCGCCTCCTTGATCTTCTCGAGGAAGAGCCCTCGCGGCAGAGGCTCGGCCCCGGGGCCCCCACCGGCGGCCTCGACCTCGATACGGGCGTTGGAGACGCCCATGCCCTCGAGGGCTGCCAGCAAGGGACCCACGTTGAGGAACGCGACGACGACGCTTTCGTCGTCGTTGTCATCGCTGTTGTCGCCGTTTCCCTCCTCCTCTTCTTTGTAGTTCCCGCCTTCGACCAGCGCGAGGCACCTCCCTGCCGCCCACGCGGACGCGTTGGAAGGGGAGGCGTCCACGGTCAGAGCCTGAGGGGTCGAGCTCTTAGGCACGGGGCTCTCGGCTCCCAGGGGCGAGGAGCCGTACCTCTTGCCGCTCCTGCCGTTGCCGCTGCTGCCGCTCTTCGGCGCCGGCGTCGTCGTCAGGAGCGAGGCGGCGAGGCCCCCCAGCTCCTCCGCGACATCGTTTTCTCCTCCTCCTCCTCCGCCTCCGCTGCCGCTCCCGCCTCCTTCCTCGGTCAGGAGCCACGCCTTGTACTCCCCGAGGAACCCGGCGTCGAGCGCGCGGAGGTACGCAAGGTAGCGCCGCGCGTCGCGAGGGGAGGTCTCCGACCCGGGGGCGCTCGTGTCTGTTGTTGAGGACGAAGGAGCCGAAGAAGAAGAGGAACTCGAAGAAGAGCTCGAAGCCGCCGCGGCAGCCGTCGCCCTCGCCGCAGCCGCCGTCGCCGCCGCAGCGGCGGCGGCAGCGGCGGCGGCAGCAGCGGCCGGGCCGTCGCCCCCGCTCCTCGCGGCCTCGTCGGCCGCCACTTTCGCGGCAAACTCCGCCTGCTCTTCGGCGGCGACGGCCGCCGCCTCGGCCGCCGCCGCCGCCGCCGCCGCCGCGGCCTCCCGCTCCTCGCGGCCGAACCCGCCTCCGGCCCTCATGTTGGGGATATAGGTCCTGGCGTTGGTGCCCGGAGACACGAGGACGAAGTAGCGGCCCTCTCCCGCGTGGGCAGGGCGGACGCGGACGTAGGCTTTGGTTTTTGGTTTTGGTTTTGATTTTTTTTTGTTTTCGGCGTGAGAATTTTGAGGAGAGTCGTCGAGGGTCTCGGGAAGAAAAAAAAAAAAGAGCTCGAAACTTCTTCTCCTTACCGTATTCTCCGGTGTGCAGCCCGATCCCGCCGATGGTGAACGAGCCCGCGAGCGTGCGCTGCTCACGGACGTGCTGTTGTTGTCATTGTTGTTGTTGGGAGAGAGAAAAAGAAGAGAAAAGAGGTCGGGGTTGAGAGGAAAAAAAGGCTAGTAGCCAGCCGCCGCCGCGAGTCGCATCGGGCATCACCGCCTCTCTCGCACTCCCCCTTCAATTGCCCCTTCCCACCACTTTTGACCTGCTCGACACCTAGCGGAGATCGATTTCTACCGCATCCGTACCATGAAGAGGTCCTCGCCTGGGATGGGGCGCTGCTCCGCGGCGGCGGGGGCGGATGCCGCTGTCGCCGTCGGCATTGCCTTTGTCGCCGTCGCCGTCGTCGTCGTCAAAGCAGAAGAAGGTCCATCCCGCCTCTGCTGGAGCAAACGCGCAACTCCGATGGTCCCGGGGGCGCGTGCAGGCGCAGAGGGGACACGGAGGAGCCTAGTGCCGCGAGCGGGGGGCGCGGCTAGGGCCGTGCTGGCCTGGGCGGAACGCAGGAGCGAGGGCATTGGCTTTTTTTCTCTTTTTTTATTTTCGAAGCTGTCGTCGTCGTCGTCGTGACCTTCGATCAGAAAAAATTCTGACGAAGTTCAAATCTCGTCGTTGAAAAAAACGAAAAACCTTCTTCGCGAAAAAAGCATCGCTCTATTCCTGCTCGAAAGCGAGCCTCTTCCTGCTTCGATCCTCCACCAAGAACGCAGAGATACTCGGACGTAGAAGCTCGAACGCAAAGCGAATCAAAAGAAAGCAGAGGGAGCAGGAGAAGAGAAAAGACAATCAAACGATGAGGTCGAGCGATTGGAACGCCGACGCTCCTCCTCCTTCGACCTCAACAACAACCCCACCACCACCATCACTTCCACCCTCTCCTCCCCCTCCTTCCGGCGCCCTCCTCCGCCGCCGCCGCCTCGCCGGCCTCGCCTGCGTCGCCACCGTCGCCCTGGTCTGGGCCGGCGCCTCGTTCGTCGTGGCGGGAGTCGAGGCAGCGGGCTTACCCCCTCTGGCCCTCACTTACATAGCGAACTCGCTGTTCGTGCTGTATTTGCCTTTTTACTGCTGCCTCCGCGCCAGGAGGAGGAGGAAAGGGAAACAGAGCAGGGGATCGCGCCAGTCGAATGGGATGCCTCTGGACGAGTTGTGAGTTGGTTTTTCGGCGTCGGATTTGGACTTTGTTTCCTCTTTTTCGGGTTTTCTCGCTCTTCGTCGCTCTCAGTCTTTCACACCTCTTCTCTTCTCTTTCTCTTATTTTCAGCACCAGCAACGGAGGCGCCCTCAAGCTCTCCGACGACGCGGAAGAGGCCTCGTTCCCGCTTGTCCCCAGGCCCCGGGAGGGGCCCCGTGGGCTCGAGAACAGCAGCGAAGACGGAGGAAGAGGGGGGCGCTTCCCTCTTCCTTCCCCTGAACCCCCGGCCGCCCCGCCCCCAACCCCGATCTCCATCTCCTCTCCTCCTCCTCCCCCTCTCCCGCTCTTCTCCCCGCGCAACAGCAGGCTCCTCGCCTGCCTCGACGCCTTCCTCTCCAGGCTCCTCCCGGAGGCCACGACGCCGGCGGAAGCGGGGAGGAGGAAAACCTGTTTCTTCTGTCTTTCCCCGGAGGAGCGCTCGGTCGCGCTCGCGGCTCTCTGCGTCGCCCCGCTCTGGTTCGGCGCGCAGCTCTCGTTCAACGCGTCCCTGGCCCGCACCTCCGTGACATCCAACACGATCCTTTCGACGGCGTCGTCGCTGTTCACGCTCGCGCTGGCCGTGGCCCTGCTCGGGGAGCGCGCGACGCTGAGGAAGGGGGTGTCGGTCGCGGCTTGTGTTTTGGGCGTCGTCGCCGTCGCCCTCGCCGACTCTCTCGCCGCAAAGCAAAGTTCTTCGAGTTCTTCTTCGTCTTCGTCTTCGTCGTCGTCTTCGTCTTCTTCGTCTTCGACCTCTTCGTCTCGGAACCGAACTTTGGTCGGAGACGCGCTGGTCCTGCTCTCTTGTACCCTTTACGCGGGCTACACGATAGCCGTGAGGGCGCTGCTGGTGGACGAGGACGGGGGGGCCGCGACGGTAAGGAAGGAAGAGAGGAAGAGTCCCCCCCCCACCCCCTTTTTC
>Ga0210003_1002848_pt1 | contig 14367 bp, 13 predicted proteins | sample LantaG_FD_182804 | JGI IMG/M metagenome (GOLD analysis project Ga0210003, IMG submission 182804) | Deep subsurface microbial communities from Baltic Sea to uncover new lineages of life (NeLLi) - Landsort_02402 metaG (SPAdes) (version 2) | ecosystem: Environmental > Aquatic > Marine > Oceanic >... | reverse complement strand
GGGCAATGCCACGCCTTCAAGAAGGCTCGCTGGTCTGTCAGCTTCCGCTCGTCACTCGGCCTCAGGAATCAGGAGCGCGATGAGCGAAATCAACTGCCGCACGCCCTTGCTGATCATTTCGACCTTCGGCGCCCATGGATCGACTTTCCGGGCCTTCTCTTGCTGCTCGAAAATTGTCCCGATGATGTCCAACTCGGTCGGCTGCGCAACCGCCGGGCCGTCATTATTCTGGAAGCAGACGCGTTCGATCAACTTGAGCAGCCAGGCGGCGCTGGCGTCTTCTTTCCGCTCACGAAACACGGGGAATAGCACAGGCTCGCGAACTTCTTCCTTCTCGGCGGCCTTGAACAAGATCTCGACAACTTCCATCACGACGTCGGCGTCGTCGCCGGCCGGGACGGCGGGCTGTGTATTCGCGATCTTGCCCGTGGCAAGATCGACCACCAGCGGCGCCTCGGCGGCCGCGCTCTTCAGGGCGATGAAATTGGCTGCGACCAAGACGAGTGCGGCGGCCAGGATGGGCAGGCGGGCGTTTGCACGGCGTGCTGCAGACATTTCGGCACCTCCTTTGTGAATGGCCCGGCACCCACGCGCCGGGCGGGTTTCGGACGCTTTCCCCTGCTACCTAAGTGTATCGGGCCGGGCCGGAATGTCAAGGGCCGATTTTCACCCAATACAGGAATGCGTTCTATGTATCTGCGATGCAGATGCACGGCGGTATGGGCGAATGCCTTGCACCGCCGGTCGCCAGTCTCCCGTGGCCCCTTTCCACTTGAAAAACCACACGGCGCTCCATTACAATGTTCGCCGTAGCAATCAGCAGGCTGTCGAACATCTCGCGAAAAACTGCGGCTGCTCCGTAAACATGAAGATCATCCGTTGGATCGTGATAATCCTGTACTTCTGCGTTGCTGTCATGCCGTTGGCATGGATGGTCGCAACTTCGTTCAAGACCAAGCCGGCCGCCATCACCACCCCGGCGAAATTCCTCCCATTCGCCGGCGATGAATCCACCATGAACCTCCGCGAAACCGTGCTGTTCGAGCCGACAGTGGAAGGTTACCGGCAACTGGCCCGGCCGTACACCAACAAGAACGAAACCTTCTTTCGTTTTCTGGCAAACAGCCTCGTGATCGGCCTGATCAGCACTCTTGCGGCCGTGGGTCTGGGCACATCGTGCGCCTATGGCTTCAGCCGCTTCCGAATTGCCGGTTCGAGGGATTGGCTGTTTTTCATCCTCTCCACTCGGTTCCTTCCGCCGATGGCCGTGGTGATGCCTGTGCTGATGATGTACAGGCAGTTCAGCCTGGAAAATACGCACGTGGGCCTGATCGTCCTGTACACCGCGTTCAACCTGTCGCTTGCGGTGTGGCTGATGAAAGGCTTCATCGACGACATCCCGCGGGCATACGAGGAGGCGGCGCTGGTCGACGGCTATTCCCGGCTGGCAACGTTCCGGCGGATCATCCTGCCCCACGCCTCCACCGGAATGGCCGTGACCGCTGTTTTCTGCCTCATCTCCGCGCTCAACGAGTACGGATTCGCCGTCACGCTCAACAACTCCGAAGCGGTCACCGTGCCCGTGTTCTTCGCCGGCCTGCGGGGCACCACCGACGGTGTGCCCTGGCCGCAGCTCGCCGCCGGCGCGCTGCTTTTCGTGATTCCGGTGGCCGTGTTCACCACGCTCGTGCGCAAGCACCTGCTGCGCGGAGTAACCTTCGGCACAATCAAGCAATAGCCGGGAATGCATCATGATCAAGGCCCTCCTGTATGCAGCACCAGCGGGCATAGCCGCAGGCGTCGGGCTTATCCTCCAGCCATGGTGGCCGGATGGGTTCAGGACGGGCTTTCTGGTCGTGGCTTGCTCCACGCTGCTGCACATCGTTGCCACGCACGTTGGCACGGGGGGCGACGCATGACTTTTCTCGATATGCAGGGCATTGGGAAAACCTTCCCCGACGGCACCGAAGCCGTCAGGGGCATCGACCTGTCCGTCGGCGAAGGCGAATTCATAGTGCTGCTGGGCCCATCCGGCTGCGGGAAAACCACCACGCTGAGGATGGTCGCCGGCCTCGAGCTGCCAAGCATCGGCAGAATCATGATGGGCGGAGCCGACGTCACACGCCTGCGGCCTTCGCAGCGCGACGTCGGCTTCGTGTTCCAGTTCTACGCGCTCTATCCGCACCTGAACGTCCGCGCCAACATCGCCTTCCCGCTCGAGTCCATCGGCGTGCCGCGGCGCGAACGCAACAGCCGGGTGGCCGAAGTCGCCCGGGCGATGGGCATCGAGCCGCTGCTGAAACGCTACCCCCGCCAGCTCAGCGGCGGAGATCAGCAGCGCGTGTCGCTCGCGCGGGCCGTGGTGCGGCGGCCGAGAATCTACCTGATGGACGAGCCGCTTGGCACTCTCGACGCCGACCAGCGCCTCGAGCTGCGCGAATTCATCCGGCGCCGCCAGCAGGAAATGAAGGTCGCCACCATATACGTAACGCACGACCAGGAGGAAGCGATGGGCCTCGCCGACCGCGTCGTCGTCATGCGCAACGGCCTGATCCGCCAGGCCGGGTCGCCTGCGGAGGTCTACAACGACCCGCTCGACCTGTTCGTTGCCGGTTTCGTGGGCAGCCCCGGAATGAATTTCATCCACGGCACATTACGCCGCCACGACAACGCGCTCGTGTTCGAGCCGGAAGGCGCAGACGCAAGCATCCCCATCCACAGCGAAACACCGCCCGGCGACGTGACGCTCGGAATACGGCCGGAATACGTTTTTTCCGATCCCGACGGACCGATTGAAGGTTCGGTGGTGCTCGACGAATACCAGGGCGGTTTCCGCAGCGTGCACGTCGACACGGGCTTCTCGCACAACCTCGTCATGCGTGCGCCGGCCGACGACCGCCACGCGACAGGCCAGCGCCTGCGTCTGAACCTCAACCACCGGCACACCAGGTTTTTCAACAGGCAGACAGGGCGGAAGCTATAGTGGCAGGAACCTTACTCAAGCTGGAAAACGTCGGCAAGCGATTCGGCGCCGTAGCCGCGCTGCGCGACGTTTCCCTCGAAGTGATGGCCGACGAACTGCTGGTGGTGCTCGGCCCGACCGGCGCGGGCAAGACCACCCTCCTGCGCACGATCGCCGGGCTGGAAGCACCCGACAATGGCCGCGTGCTGATGGCCGGCGCCGACGTTACCGACCGCTCGCCCGCCGACCGCGACGTCGCCCTCGTATTCCAGGATTTCTCCCTGTATCCCAACTGGACCGTCCGCCGCAACCTCGAGTTCCCCCTCAAGGCACCCGGCCGCAACATGACCGCAGGGCAGATCGCCGAGCGCGTCGAATGGGCCGCCGAACTGCTCAAGATCACGCCGCTGCTCGACCGCCGCAGCCAGCGGCTTTCCGGCGGCGAGATGCAGCGCGTCGCCATAGGCCGGGCCATCGTGCGCCGGCCAAGGCTGTTCCTGATGGACGAACCCCTCACCAATCTCGACGCCAAGCTTCGCGAGGTACTGCGCGTCGAACTCGTCTGCCTCCGCCGAGAACTGCAGACGCCGATGGTTTACGTCACGCACGACCAGGTGGAGGCACTGTCGATGGGCGACCGCATCATCGTGCTGTCGGAAGGGGCCATCCTGCAGACGGGCCGCCCGGAAGACATCTATCGACGCCCGTCGGCGCCCGTGGTCGCGCGGCAGCTCGGGCAGCCCGGCATCAACCTCATCAACGTCTCGCGCTCCGGGAGATTCTGGGTATCTGAAATCGGCGTGCCCGTTGCGCCGCTGCGGTCAGACGAAGCCGAATCCGAGCATATGATCCTGGGCGTCCGCCCGGAAGACATAGCCGCAACCGGCGGCACCCACACCGGCACCGTAAGAATGGTCGAGAACACAGGCCCCGCCAAGATACTGCTGGTCGAATGGGCCGGCTGCGAGATACACATAATCGTACCCGCAACCGATCAGGTCAGCCCCGGCGACGTCATCCACCCCCGGATCGATCCCGACGGAATGCTCCTGTGGCCGAAGGACGGGCCGCTGCTGGATAGCCCAAAGGCATAGAAGACGTTGGGGTTCAGGTTCAGCTCGTCACACAGGCTTGTCCAGCAGGTCGCGGCGCAGGACGGCGACTTTTTCGTCGGCGGTGAAATGGCGGCTTTGCTTTGGCATGGGGCTTTTCTCTTTGTTCGTTACATCGAAACAGAAACCGTGGAAAAATCCAATTCCGGGGCGAAGCATGACAATGGCATCTTGTTGATCCTGTAAATCCTGTCTTGTTCATTCCTGATTCTGCCGCTGGCGAAGCAGGCATCGCTGTTGTCTTCCTACGCGCTATTGTTCATGATAACTTGCGCCCGCGTTCGGCAATGTTTGCTCACCTCCGGCAGCGGCGGCCGATAATGCTTATGCCGGTGCCGTGCGCCTGCCGGCGTCTGAAATGGAAGGGGAGGTGCACTTCTGAAGGTTTTGCGAATGGAGGTGAGTGAATGTTTGACATTCGTACGGAGGAGACGAAGTCCAGGCGGTGGCCGTTGGTGCTGGCGATGGGGCTGGTGATGATCCTGGCAGGTGCCGCGGCCATAGCCGTGCCAGTGACGGGCGCGGTGACTTTCCCGATGGGGCTGGGCGTGGTCTTCCTTGTGGCTGCGGCGGCACAGATTGTTCGATCGTTCGTAATGCGGGGGCGCGGCGGGTTCGCGATGTCGCTGGTCACCGGGCTGTTGTATGCGGCCGCTGCGATCATGCTTCTCGCCTTTCCGGGCGTGCTCGGCATCACTTTTCTGCTCGGCGCGTTGCTCGCCGCAGCCGGTGTGTTCAAGATAATCACCGCCCTGCAGATGCGCCCGATGCGCTCGTGGGGCTGGCTGATAGCCAGCGCTGTGGTTTCGCTGGTGCTCGCCGCCCTCATCTTCGCGCAGTTCCCAAGCGGCGCCTTCACCGTGCTCGGCTCATTCGTGGGAATAGACCTGATCGTCTTCGGGCTGGCCCATACGATCCATTCGCTGAACGTCCGCAAAATGCAGCGCGAAGCCGTGGAAGAAGCCAAAACAACGGGCGAACCGACAGTGCCCGCCACGCCCAAGGAGGAGAAACGCGAGAAGGAGGTGACACGCCGATAGAACCGGCGCATGATTGAATCAGCCGCTCACTCATGGTATGATTCGGTCGACGGTTTCGCAAAATAGGACGCATGCGTCGCATGTGACCTATCAATGAGCCGGCGATCATCTTCGGGCGCGGCTGTGCTCGAACAGCGCTGGTTTCGATACTGCTGCTCGGCTTCCCGCTCCTGTTTCTTCGGCGTCGGCGCGTATGCAGGAAATGCGGGCGAAGATGGCGAGCCTGATGCCCGGGCTGGTTTGAAAGGGGCAACCGGATGATCACCCTGCAGCCACGCAAGACCGGCACGATACTGAAGGCCGACGCCATATGGGCCGGGCCGGGGCGGCTGCTGCGCAATGCCGGCATGCGCATCGAAGGCGAGAATATCGCCGAAATCGCCCCGTTCGACCGGCTCGATACTTCGCCGGGGCCGGTGACCGACCTGGGCGACGCCATCCTGCTGCCTGCGTTCATAAACGCCCACACTCACCTCGACCTCAGCCATCTCGAGGGCAAGACCGAGAAAGGCGGCAGCTTCGCCGGCTGGATGCTCGCCGTTGCCAAAGCCCGGGCGCTGATGCTGGTCATCGAAAAGCGCAGCGTGCGGCAGGGCATCGGCAAGGTCGTGGCCGGCGGCGCAGCAACAGTCGGCGACGTCTCGGTCTCCGGCAAATCCGCCCTCCTGCTCGCCCGCAGAGGGCTTACAGGCAGCACCGTCTACTGCGAAACAGTCGGGCTTGAACCTGCCGACGCCAAACGCAAGGCCGACCGGCTCCGCTCGACGATCGAAGGCATCCGCAGCAAAACCGGCATCCGCCCGGGCATAGCGCCGCACGCACCATACAGCGTCTCGCCCGAGCTGTTCGAGAAGTGCTTCGCACTGGCCGACGAGTTCGACCTGCCCCTGGCCGTGCATGCGGCGGAAAGCGAAACGGAGGTCGAACTCCTCGTTCGAGGCCGCGGCGAACTGCATGGCCTGATGTCGCGCCACAACCTCCTGCCGCCCGGGTGGACCGCCCCCGGCAAACGGCCGATCCACTACCTCGACGCCCTCGGCGTGCTCGAGCACCGCCCGCTGCTGATCCACTGTTACCAGGCAGACGCCTCCGAGGCCGACCTGATCGCCAGGCGAGGCTGTTCGGTGGCATACTGCCCCCGCAGCAACGCCTTCTTCCGCCGCCCCGCCGATCCCCTTTACCTGCTGCGCGATGCCGGCGTGAACGTTGCCCTCGGCACCGACAGCCTTGCCAGCAACGATTCGCTGAGCATGCTCGACGAGATGCGCTTCCTGCACCAGCAGCACCCGGGGCTCGACTGGGAAGCGATCCTGGAGATGGGGACGCTGAACGCCGCATGCGCGATGAACATCGACGGCGGCGAGCTTGCCGCAGGCGGCCCGGCCGACGTCACAGCCATTGCACCCGCAACCGCAACCGACATAGCCGAACGCATCTTCGGCGCCCAGGCTTCTGTGCTATTCACGATGCGCAAAGGCAGGCAACTGCGGGCGTAGGGCTGGAAACGTACGGTTTTGGAAACGCGCGTTCCACGGGCTTAAGCCGCGCGGATATAAGCCTGCCGCCCTGACGGGCTTGTAAGGATGGCGATGTGAAGGATGCGGGCGGGCAACGGGCCTCCGCCAAGGCTACGGCCCCGCAAGCCGGGGACCCGCCGCTACAAAGACGATGCGAGCCGCAGTTCCAACAAAAAATGAGGTTGGCTAGTGTAAGGCTGTAAGAGGGCAGGGAACACGCTCGAAGACTCGCGCGCCCTGCCCCTACAACGGACGGACAGCCTTGATTTCACGGCATTCTAGTGTAGGGGCGGGCTCCCGTTGCCCGCCCTTCTTCTCTTAAATCAGTGCCCTTGGCCCCTACGCCCCCCCTACGCCTCGCCGATGCTCTGCAAGTAATTCATGCAGCCGACGACTTTCTCATGGCAGGCGGCGGCGTCGAGACCGTGCAGCAGCGGGCCTTCAAGCTCCATCGTGAGCGGGCCGTCGAAGCCTGAATCGTGCAGGATCGAGAAGATTTGCGGAAACGGCACCACGCCCTCGCCGAAGACCGGAAAATTGCTCGAGTGGAAGCCGCCGTCGGTGTCCTTCAGGTGAACGCTCGCCACGTGCTCGACGATCTTCGCAAGCTCGTCGGCGCTGTTCATACCCTCGTTGTAAAACATAATGTTTGCCGTGTCGAAATTGACGCGCACGTTGGGATGGCCGACGATGTCCATCGTCCGGCGCATGTCGTCGGCGTTCCGGCAGAAGGGCGGATGCGTCTCGAGGCACAGCACAACGCCGCACACGCCGGCATACTCGCCGAGTTCGGCCAGAATCCGCATGGCGGCGTCGCGATCCTCGCCGTGGGCGCTGATGAAGAACTTGTGGACGTCGATTGCGGCGGCGGCATCGCATAGTTCCTTGACTTTCGCGACGGACGCCGCATCGGCAAGGTCCACTCCGCCGGCGATGGTCAGGGGCGTTATGCCGGCGGTCCGGCAGGCGGCGGCGGCCTCCTTCAAGTCCTCGGGGTTCTGGCCTTGCAGTTCGATGTTGCGTATGCCGGCTTTCGGCAGGTATCGGACGGCGGTTTTCCATCCGCCGTAAACGCCTTCGCGGCACGAGATTCTGTTGGGCATGGCATGCTTCCTGCTATGAATAAGTACGAGGCACCAAGACGCTGAGATACACGCAGAACAAAGTATAGTGATTGCAGGCCGGGGAATCAAGTAGATGTGAGGGCGGCATTTGCAGCATCACGGGGAGCCGCGGATGAAGAATGTCACGCGGAGACGCGGAGACGCGGAGAGAAGAGAGTGAGGACGAAGGTTGCGATCGGATTTGGCAGACGGCTCGGGTTGTGCAAGGGGCTACTCCTTGACGAAGAGCCAGAGCGCTGGCGGACGAAGGCCGCGACGAGCTTAGCATCCAACGTCACGCATGAGGCGCAAGTGACAGCCGCGTCCGCGCGGCTGTCACTTGTCGCTCTCGATGCGATTGTTGGACACTTGCCCGATCTCCCCAGGCGCACTGCCCCTAATGGAACTGAGCAACCCGTTGAGCGTAATCCCTGCCAGGATGCACATGATCACCTCACCCGTGAATCGGTAGCGCCCTTTGCTCCAGAAGACAACGGCATAGCAGAACCAATTCAACGCCAGAATGGACAGAAGCGGCAACCATCGTGACAACGGGCCTGCACGCCGCCAGAAGAAGACGCAGAGAGTGGCGAGTACGCCAAGGTATATGTAGAACATGTGTCCCAGGGATGAGAGAAGCCAAGCCCCAGGGACATCCCTGCTCGGGTAGCTACTACCAGCACGATCTCGTGGAAGCTTCGTGCTCCAGGATACAGCATACGACGAGTAGCTGTAGAGGCTTCGCGTTCCTAACAGGACATCTTTGCAGAAGCCAGAGAGCCCGCGTCTCTTGATGTAGTCGAGACCCATCGCGTAGCCCCGTTCATGGGCGGCGATTTCAGAGAGCCCCGCTAGATCTGTTTCCTCCAACGGTTGCCATCCGTATCCCTTGGAATTGTGCGCGAAATAGAAATTGATGCCACCGGTAGTGGAAAGCCCCGAGCCTGGGCCTACGACTATCCTGTTCCGACAATGCCATGGAATGACGACCAGTGCGCAGGCGGCAAGGACACACAACGATGCAATAACTTTGTCCTTTCGATGGGGAATGACTAGGAAGCAGGCGAGCAAGAGACTGGGGAGATAGAACACAGCCTCACCCCGTGTCAGGACAGAAAGCCCCAAGAGGCCGCCCGCCACAATCCATCTCGATTGGAAATTGGAAACGGGCCGACTTTCGAGCAGAAGCAATAGCGCAGCAAAAAGGAGGAGGACGCCGAGATGTTCAGACCCCAGGATCGACCCGAAAACCACGAAGGTTGGATTCACTCCACAGATTGTTGCACAGCAAGCGGCCTTGCCGGTGTCGCCATCTGTAAGTCTGTGCACAAGACGGTAGACCAATCCGACCAAAGCCGTCGAGAGGATGACCATGCTGAAGCTCAGCCAAAAGACCGATCGGCTGACCATCATCATGATTGCGAGGAAGTACGGGTGCCCAGGAAGCCGGTACGCTGAAGCAGGGAGCGAACCCTGGTCGAGGATGTGCTGAGCCAAGGCTCGGTACGATTCAAAATCCGATACGGGTATGGGGCGGGCGTATAGCAGCCACGCCATTCGCAGAGCGAATGAGACAAGGACAATCCAGAGGAGCGGCCGTTGTCTCGCCGCTCTGGAGAGCAATGCAAGCGGTGTCGGCGAGCGTAGTTTGGTCATGGTGGGGCTTCCTCTCAGTGTCCAACAATGATTATACAGTCTGTATAAAACGGCAAAGGCAGACTGTCCCTTTCTGTATAAGAAGTTGCCGTCTCTTCTTTCGTTCTGGCATAGATCCTTGCATGCCAATGGTCTCACTGGAAACCCTCGCAATGCTCGGCCCGGTTTATACAGACTGCCCAAACCAGATTACAGGCCGTCAAACGGGCTGCGGACGCCGTGCTCCTTTTGTCAAACACGTGCGGAAGCTGGTCCAGCAACTTCGGCTTGGTCTGCACGGGCTGGATTGTCGTGTCCATACGCGTCTCCCCGGCTGCCGCGAGGCTGGCTCGTCGGGCGCTGCCCTGGTAGCGGCCACAACCGCTGCCGGCCATTATACACCTTCACCTATGGGGCTGTCAAGCGAATTTTCCGTTCGTTATCGAATAATTCCGCAGCGCAGCGGCGCCGGTGCAGCCCGGTTCTGCGGGCGTTGTTTTCCGGCGGCGTCGGGCCTTCCTGGCGGCCGCTCCGCATGGGCACCGGTTGCGGCAAAACAGTCTGATCGCGGCGCTCAGGCTCTCGGGATAGGACGTATAAGTCGGATAGGTCCTATTCTGGTATTCGACCACGCTGCCTGGCCCTCTTCCATAGCTCATCTCGCATCACCCATCACACAATTTTCGCTTGATTTGCCCCGGCGGCGTTGCTATACTACTCTTATGCTGAGGGCGGGTTTGAAACCCGCCCCTACGATGGTGAGGTGTGAACCCCCATAGGGTGACGAGGGCGGGTCTTAAACCTGCCCCTGCGGATCAGGTGTTTGGTTTCCATTCACTCGATGGTGTTTCAGAAGATGATGAAGCTCGCGGCGTTTTTCAGCCTTCGACTTACCACGCCCGCCCTGCTGAGTGCGCAGGGGAGAGGACCGTCCGGCTGAAGGTCGCAGAGCGAATCTGATGTGTTTCCCAGACCCGTCCCGGATGGCCCCCATTCGGACGGGTTTTTTCGTTGCGGGTGTTTTGCGACGGTTTCTTGTGGCCGGCCGCTCGATGACGCGGCGGCACCGGAGGTTATGATGGCCGAATACAACTATGGCGAAATCGAGCCTGAGTGGCAGCAGCGACCACTGGGGCTGACCGGCAACACGGAAGAAGTAGCGCGTGTAGCCGTCTGCCCCGAGTGCGATTCGGATGTCATAGAGCACATTATCCGTCCAGTAGAAGCCGGTGTGGCCGCGGTCTGCACCGTCTTCGTAGATGTGGATGCGGTGGTCGGCGATGAGATAGATCGCATAGGGCAGGTTAGGATAGCTGTAGTTTGCACTGGTGTTCTTGAAACCCAGCATGGCGTGGCTGCCGGCGGCTTTCATGCGGCACTCGAACACGAGGTCGGACGAGAAGCTCCTGACAACAGGCTTGTTGCTGAACAGGTAGTGACCGCCCCAGAAATTAGGCCCTGTGATGGTCATTCCATTATCCTGCGTTGCGTTTGAGGCATCCCACCAGTCTGCGATTTCAGTGCCGGCAAAATCGTCCTGCTGAATTGCCCACTGGTAGCTGACGATCTCAACGTCATCGGTGGAGGCCGAACCGTCGAGCTGGACGGGCCAGTAGCCTGCCCACGCCTGTTGCTCGGTTGACTGGTACGGCCCGCCGGCTTCGGCCACCGGCGGATCGTTGTAAACCAGATTCACCTGCGCGGTGTCGGTGGCTGTCTTGCCGCCGGCATCGGTCACGGTGAGTGCGGCCGTGTAGCTGCCGGGCCCTTCGAAATACGTGTGGGAGGGGGTCGGTCCGGTTGCCGGCATCGAGGTCACCTTGAAGTTGTCGTAGGAAGCAACTGTATACCAGTTGCCGACGCCTGCATAACCGCTGGTGAAGTAGTTCTCGTGCACGCTGAGCAGGAGCACGTCGTTGATGTAGCCCTCGATCATCGGGCCGCGGCAGACCACCTTGAGGTTGTAAGTTTCGCCGTTCCGGATCACGAAAGGCACCTTGCGCGACGTGAGGTCCGTCGCTGAACCGCCAATGTAGCGGTACATGTACACGCCGTTTGAGGAGCCGCCGCTGAGGATGAAATGGTAGCCGTTGTTGCCGTCGATGGATCGGAAGAGGAGCCGGGCTTCCGGAAAGCCGGAGACCATGGTGGCATCAACGGAAGCGGTGAAATTTTCGATGCGGCCGCCTGATTTCATCAGGCTGGTGTGGAGTGCATAGGCGCCGTCGGTTTCGGTGTATGCGCCGTCGGCTTCCACCCATGTTCCCGATTCGTTCGACCATCCCGAGGTGTCGCCGTCCTCGAAGTCGTCGGCGAACGAGTCGCCGAAGTCCCAGCTATAGGCAATGGCGGACTCCGCGTCTGAGCCGGAGCCGCTGAAAGCGCCGTGCCAGGCGCCGCCGTTGAGCGACGACTCGCCGAAGGTGTAGGGGCCGCCGGCGTCGGCCGACGGTGCATCGCCCTGCACGTTGACCGTTATCGCGGCGTGCGCCTTCCTGCCGCTGTTGTCGGTGATGCTCAGCAGCACGCGCTTGCGGCCCTCGGTGGCGTATGCGTGCGTCACCATGTCGCCCTCGACGCTGGTGCCATCGCCGAAGCTCCATTGATACAACGCTATCGTGCCGTCCGCGTCTGCGGAGGCTGTGCCGTCGAACACTATGTCCGCACCTACGGCAGCGGTGAGGGTCGAGGCCGACGCGACGGCCTGCGGCGACCCGGCGCCGGATGTTGCCGGCGGAGCCGCTACAGCCATGAGGTCGTAACTCGAACCGAAGGTGCTCACCTGGACGGGCGCTCCGAAGCTGCCTTCGCCGTCGCCTGGGTAGTACCACATCGCCCGGCCGTTGTAGTTCACGTGGATCAGGTCCAAGTCGCCGTCGCGGTCCCAGTCGCAGGCATCGAAACCGCCGTGGTTGCCCGTATCGATGCTGGCGAGGCGCGTGGCGGCGTGGAAGGTGCCGTCGCCGTTGCCCTTGATGAAATAGCCGCGGCCGGCGGCGCCGCTATTGACGATTATATCGGGGTGGCCGTCGCCGTCGAAATCTCCGGCAGCCAGCCCGTAAGGATCGTCCTCGGCGTCCGCAATGTAACTTCGCGTGAAGGCGCCGGTGCCGTCGCCGAGGTACACGTACACGTAACCGTTGCCGTACTGGGCGCGGGCGAAGTCGAGCAGGCCGTCGTGATTGAAATCGGCCGCATCCATACCGCGGCTGTGGCCGTCGGCCGTGATGGCGTTGCCGCCAATGAACGTGCCGTCGCCATTCCCGAAGAGCATCATCACGCCCGTAGTGTTGCCGTTGATTATGACGTCCGCATTGCCGTCGCCGTTGAAATCGCTGCTGCAAAGCTCCATGACCCTAGGTAGCGCTGCCTGAACGTCGTGTCCGGCAGCACCTTCCCCGCCAGTGCCTGCACACTCGGACCCCCTGCCCATGCACCCTTGATGGCAGAGGTTCCTGATTGCCTGCAATAGTATATCACAGATTTGGCGAAAGTCAAGTAGTACATAGGCCTTTCAGCGATTCCGTATCTTGCTTCAAAGATGAGCGTGGCGGCCAGTTTTCGTGAGGGGCAATTCCGCAGAAGGAAGTTTCGGAATCGCTGCCCCCCAGTTGCGTGCTTCCAACGTGCCGGCGTAATTCTGTTTCTCAGCCGCGGACGGTCAGACCGGGACGGCCGCTGAACCGACGAGGCCGGCTAGCTCGAGTGCGTTGCTCACCGCGTAGCCTTTGATATCGTTGTTGAAATAGACAAATACGTCGATCCCGTCGTCGAGCCACCGGCCCACCTGCCCAGCCCAGCGCCGGAGCACGCTGCCGGTGTAATTGCCGTCGTGAGTTTCGCCGCCGTGGAGGCGAAGGTATGCGAAATCGGCGGTTGCGGCCGTCGGGCAGCCTTGTGTGTTGTCATGCACGCAGAATGCGGCGCCGTCTGCGCGCAGGGCGTCGAGCACTTCATCTGCGAACCAGCCCTTGTTGCGAAACTCGAAGACCCACCTGTCGGACGGCCTGCGCAGGCTCAGCAGGTGCCGGAGCCGCTCGATTTCGGCCTTGAGATTCGGGGGGAATTGGAACAGGATCGGTCCGAGCTTGCGTCCAAGCCCCGCCGCGTTGCTCAGAAAATTGTCGAGCGGGGCTTCTGGTTCCTTCATTCGTTTGATGTGAGTAACATACCGGCTCATCTTGACGCTGAAGATGAACTGGTCGGGCGTGGCGTTCTTCCAGCGTTCAAACATTTCGCGTGTGGGCAGGCGGTAGAAGCTGTTGTTAAGCTACAACTGTCCTGAAATGCCGGCAGTAGAATTCCAGCCACTGGCCGATTGGGAGTTTTTCGGGGTAGAACACGCCTTTCCAGTGTTTGTAGACATATCCGGAAGTGCCGATGTGAACAGCGGCGGGCATTGCCTCATCCGATCGAATAAGCCTACCACTCGCCCTCGTGACGCGGCTCGGGGATGGGCGAGGTCGGCGGTTCGTAGGGCTTTCCTTCCTGCGCGGCTTCTTCGGTGTCGTCGTGCTCCACTTCGACATCTTCGCTGCGGACTTCGATTATATCGCGATGCTCGTCGCCCTCTATATCAAGCTCCGGAATGATCAGCAGGTCGTTGACCAGGCGCTCCTCGGGCAGCACATCCAGCACGAGCATTTCAGCAAGCTCACGCTGCTCGAAAGTCGGCACGTCGCCGCTGAGATAGACGATGTCGTTGATCACGCGGATGCGGATGGCAGTTGCGTTAAGCTCCTCGGTGGAGTCGAAAATTTCCCGAAGGTAGTCTTCCAGCTCTTCGGCGGAAAGCTCATCAGGATCCAGTGGCATCTTTCGTTCTCCGTGCCGTTGCCGCTTCAGACAGACACCCGGCGCCGCCGGCTTCAACGTCATTATCGGCCTGCGTGGTAAACGGTGAACATTCTGCGCGGCCCGGGGGCAGCGCCGCAGGTCGGGCAGCCGCCCGAGCACTGCGGTTTCATATGGCACAATGGCCGGTGCAGAATTGTTTAA